>Ga0209057_1000094_pt1 | contig 73585 bp, 55 predicted proteins | sample GraSoiAngelo_146_FD_185903 | JGI IMG/M metagenome (GOLD analysis project Ga0209057, IMG submission 185903) | Grasslands soil microbial communities from the Angelo Coastal Reserve, California, USA - 14_1009_05_30cm (SPAdes) (version 2) | ecosystem: Environmental > Terrestrial > Soil > Grasslands ...
GCGCCCGCTGCAGGATGCGCTGCGGGATCGTGATGCCCGCGTGCGGGCGATGGCGGCAGGCGCGGTCGGAGCGATGGCGGATTCGAGCTCCGTCGCAATGCTGACCAGGGCCTTGGGAGACGACGCCGGGCCCGTGCGGCAGACCGCGGCGTGGGCGCTGGGCCGGCTCGAGAGCCCGGGTGCCCTGTCCGCGCTCGGCGGCGCGCTCAAGGACGCGTCGCCAGACGTGCGTCGCGCGGCTGCCTGGGCGCTGGGAGAAATCGAGGATCGGGCCGCCGTCGATCTGTTGCTGCCGCTGCTGCGGGATCGCGACGCCGGCGTCCGACTCGCCGCGACGCACGCGCTGGGCCGGCTCGAGAGCCCGCGTGCCGTCCGCGACCTCGGCGCTCTCGTGCGAGATACCTCGCCCGACGTGAAGCGCGCCGCCATCTGGGCGCTTGGTCAGATCGAAGACCCCAGCGCGGTCGCCGCCCTGAGCATGGCGCTGAAGGATTCCGACCCGCGCGCCAGACAGCTCGCGGCGTGGGCGTTGGGTCAAATCGAGGCTCCGGATGCGATCGACCCCCTGGCGGGGGCGCTCAAGGACCGGGAGCCGGACGTGCGTGTCGCGGCGGCGTGGGCGCTGGGCCAGATCGAGAGCTCCCGCGCGGTCGAACCCCTCAAGGCGGCGCTGCGCGACGAGTCCCCGGACGTTCAGGACGCGGCGGGCTGGGCACTCGACCAGATCGACGACGAGCGACCCGTGCGCGTCCGGGTACGGCCCCGCGTCAGGAAGCCGATTTAGCGACTTCCTCCGCGAACGCACGCGATCGCTCCACCTGCTCGCGGTAGTCGCGCAGCTCGGCGTCGCGGCGCGCCGCGTCCCAGCCGAGCGCCGTGGCCATGCGGTCCGCCACGACACCAGCCGCGGAGAGCGCCTGGTCCCGTGTGGCGTAGAACAGATGCAGTCGTCGGATGAGCACGTCGGAGAGCCGCAGTGCCATCTCCCGCTCCACCGCGTGTGTCACCTCCGCCCAGAGCTCCGGTCGTCCGACCACGATCGGCTGCCCGAGGGCGCGGTCACGCTCCACGATGTTGAGCACCGCCGCGGCCTCGCTCCCGTACGCCCCCACCAGGTACCGCGCGGTCGACTCGCGGGCGCCCCGCTCGGTCGCCGCCTTCACCAGGCCCTCCAGGTCCGCGGTCTCGCCGCCCGGGAGCGGCAACCGGTCGGTCCGGGGCCGGGCGGCGCGAGGACGACCGTCCAGCGAACGCAGCCGGGCGGCCACACGGTCGACCACGTCGCGCGCCATGAGCCGGTACGTGGTGAGCTTGCCGCCCGCGATCGTGAGCAACCCGCCCGGGCCCTCGACCACCCGATGCTCCCGTGAGGTGGCCGACGGCGCGACGTCGAGCGCTGCCGCGCGCAGCAGCGGGCGCAGGCCCGCCCAAGTCGCCACGACGTCCCGCGGCGAGAGACGCGCCGTGGGGAAGAACCAGTTGGCGGAGCGCAGCAGGTACACGACGTCCTCGCCGGTGGCGCGGACGTCGTCGGGCGAGGTGTCGTCGTCGGTGTCGGTCGTGCCGATGTAGCTGAGATCGCCCCACGGCAGCACGAACATCACGCGCCCATCGAGCGGCGAGGTGAGCGTCATCGCGCGGACATGGCCCAGGCGCTGTCGCGGCACGGCGACGTGCGCCCCCCTGGTCAGGCGCAGGAGCGGCTCCGCGTCCGGCGCTTCGAGCCGCCGCAGCTCGTCCACCCAGGGCCCCGTGGCGTTCACCACGACGAGTGCGCGGACGGCGTACTCGTGGCCGGTCAGCATGTCGCGCACCGCGGCGCCGCGTATCCGTCCGTCCGGCTTGAGCAATGTGGTGACGCTCGCTTGACTCGCCACGAGGGCGCCCGCATGCGCGGCGGCGCGCATGGTCGCGAGCGTGAGCCGCGCGTCGTCCGTCTGGGCGTCGAAGTAGAGCGCCGCGCCTTGCAAGTCCTTGTCGCGCAGGGCCGGCTCGAGCCGGAGCGTCGCCTTGCGCCCCAGCCAGCGATGCAGGCCGACGTTGCGGAAGCTGGCGAGCAGGTCGTATAGCCACAGTCCGGCCCGGAGCCGCCAGGCGGGCACCCGCGCGCCCCCGTACGAGGGCAACACGAACGCGAGCGGGTGGACCAGATGGGGCGCCACACGCAGCAGCACGCGTCGCTCGCGCGAGGCTTCGCGCACCAGGTGAAACTCGTATTGCTCGAGGTAGCGCAGGCCGCCGTGAATCAGCCGCGACGAATGCGACGACGTGCCGCTGGCGAAGTCGCCCTTCTCCACCACGGCCGTGCGAAAGCCACGCAGCGCCGCATCGCGCGCGATCCCCGCGCCGGTGATCCCGCCGCCGACGACGAGCACGTCCTCGGGCTCGGCGGCCATCGCGGCGAGCGCCTGGGCGCGCGTGCGGTGTGAGAACTCTGTTTCGGTCGTCGGCGTTCCTCCCGCTTGGCCCGCGCGCCGGCACGGTGGTAGGTTTCGATCCGTGAGCGCGGAGGAGAATGTAATGCCAGCTGGAAACGGGCGGCGTGTCGCGGTCGTGGCGGGATGTCGGACGCCCTTCTGCCGCTCGGGCACCGCGCTCAAGGATGTCCGGGCCGTGGAGCTCGCCCGCTTCGTCGCGCGCGAGCTGCTGGAGCGCACCAACCTGGCCGGCGCCGAGGTGGACGCGGTCATCTTCGGGCAAGTGGTGCCGTCGGCGCTCGTGCCGAATGTGGCCCGCGAAGTGAGCCTCCTGCCCCAGTTTCCCAAGGAGATCCCCGCCTACTCGTTGAACCGGGCCTGCGCCTCGTCCGGCCAGGCCGTCGCCAACGCGCACGACGAAATCGTCTCCGGTCACGCCGACGTCGTGCTCGCGGGCGGGGTCGAGTCGCTCTCCGACATTCCGATCCTCGCCTCCCGCCGCCTCGCCGACATTCTGGTCGAGGCGAGCAAGGCCAAGTCGCTCGGCGCCAGGGTGCGCGCCTTCAGCCGCATCCGGCCGCGCGACCTCGTCCCCGTGTCGCCCGCGATCGCCGAGCCGTCCACCGGCGAATCGATGGGGCAATCGGCCGAGAAAATGGCCAAGGAGAACCGTATCTCGCGCGAGGCGCAGGACCGCTGGGCGCTGCGCAGCCATCAGCTCGCCGCCCGGGCGACGGACGACGGCCGCCTCACCGCCGAAATCGCGCCCTGGTTCCCGCCGCGCGCGGGAGACCCGGTGGTCACGACGGACAACGGCATCCGCCGCGACACCTCGCTCGAGCAGATGACGAAGCTCAAGCCGGTGTTCGACCGCCGCTACGGCAGCGTCACGGCGGCGAACTCGTCGCCCCTCACCGACGGGGCGTCGGCGGTCCTGCTCATGAGCGACGCCGCGGCACGCGCGCTCGGCTACACGCCGCTGGCCTACATCCGCTCCTACGCCGTCGCGGCCGTCGACCCCGGCTGGCAGCTGCTGCAGGCGCCGATCTTCGCGGTTCCCCAGGCGCTCGACCGCGCCGGCATTGGGTGGCGCGATCTGGGCGTGATCGAGGTGCACGAGGCGTTCGCGGCGCAGGTGCTCTCGAACATCCAGGGGTGGGCCGCCAAGGGGTGGGAGATCAACGAGGACCTGATCAACGTGATGGGTGGCTCGATCGCCATCGGCCACCCGTTCGGCGCGACTGGCGGTCGCATCGTCACGACACTCGCCAACGAAATGGCCCGCCGCGACGCGCAGTTCGGCCTGCTGTCGATCTGCGCGCAGGGCGGCATGGGCTTCGCGATGGTCCTGGAGCGCCGCTGATGCCGCCGGAGGGGCCGGGCGGCGCGGCGCTCACCTGGGAGCTCGCCGACGGAGCGGTGGCCGTCGTCACCTTCGACTTGAAGGGCGAGCCCGTCAACAAGATCTCCCGCGTCGTGAAGGACGACGTGCTCGCGACCCTCGCGGCGCTCGAAGGTGACCGCGCCGTCCAGGCGGTCGCGTTCTTCTCCGGCAAGCGCGACAATTTCATCGCCGGCGCGGACATCGAAGAGTTCGTCGGGCTCACCACAGCGGCCGAAGCCGAGCGACTCTCCGCCGACGGGCAGGAGCTGCTCGACCGCGTGGCCCGCTTCCCCAAGCCGATCGCCGTGGGCATCCACGGCGCGTGCCTCGGCGGCGGCCTCGAGTTCGCGTTGGCGTGCCACTACCGCGTCGCGTCGGACCATGCCAAGACCCAGCTCGGCCTCCCGGAGGTGCAGCTCGGTATTCTGCCCGGTGCCGGCGGCTGCCAACGGCTGCCCCGGCTGATCGGCGCGCGCGCGGCGCTCGACATCATCCTCGCGGGCAAAGTCGAACCCGCCCAGAAAGCGTTCCGGCTGGGGATCGTGGACGAGCTGGTCCACCCCGCCATCATGCGGGACATCACCCTGGACGCCGCGCGGCGGCTGGCGGGTGGGTGGCGGCCCAGACGCAAGCGGCGCGGCGGTCTCGGGGCGTGGCTGCTGGACGGCAACCCGCTCGGGCGTCGGGTGGTGTTCCGCGCGGCGCGTAAGCAGGTGTTGCGTCAGACGCGAGGGAAGTATCCCGCTCCCCTCGCCGCGCTCGAGGCGGTGGAGCACGGGTTGCGCCACGGGCTGCGCGCCGGTCTGAAGCGGGAGGCGCAGTTGTTCGCCCAGCTCGCCGTGTCGGACGTGTCCCGCAAGCTCGTTCAGATCTTCTTCGCGACCACCGCGCTCAAGAAGGACTTCGGCGTCCCGAACCCCCCGGCGCCGGCCGAGGTGCGACGACTCGCAGTCGTGGGCGCGGGGTTCATGGGATCGGGCATCGCGGGCACGGCCATCGCGCAGGCCGGGGTCGACGTCCGGATGAAGGACGCCGACCTGCCGCGCGTCGCCAAAGGACTCGCCGCGGCGCGCGAGATCCTGGACGACCGGCTGAAACGACGCCGCATCACGAAATACGAGCACGCGCGGCTCATCGCCCTGCTGTCGGGCGGCGTCGACTACGCGGGATTCGGTCGCGCCGAGCTCGTGATCGAGGCGGTGTTCGAGGACCTGGCGGTGAAGCAGCAGGTGCTGCGGGAGGTCGAGGCCGGGACGCGCCCGGAGGCGGTGTTCGCGTCCAATACCTCGACCATTCCCATCCACCGGATCGCCGAGTTCGCCTCCCGGCCGGAGCGCGTGATCGGGATGCATTTCTTCTCTCCCGTCGCCCGCATGCCCCTGCTCGAAGTGATCCCGTCGGCGCGGACCAGTCCGGGTGTCGTGAGCACGGCCGTTGCGTTCGGCCGCCGCATGGGCAAGACGGCGATCGTCGTCAAGGACAGCCCCGGGTTCTGGATCAACCGGATTCTCACGCCCTACATGAACGAGGCCGGCTATCTCCTCGCGGAGGGTGTCGCGATCGAGGAGCTGGACGGGCTGATGGCGGACTGGGGCTTCCCCGTCGGACCGATCACGCTGCTCGACGAGGTCGGGATGGATGTGGCCGAGAAGGTGGCCGGCGTGATGTATGCGGCGTTGGGCGAGCGCCTGGCCCCGGCGCCGGCGTTCGCCGCGATGGTGAAGAGCGGTCGCCTGGGGCGCAAGGCTGGGAAGGGATTCTACAAGTACGCGGGCGGCAAGAAGGGCGCGGTGGACGCGGCCGTGTACGAGCAGATCGGCGTGCATCCCAACGGCGGCGCCCGGCCGGCGGAGATCATCCAGCGCCTCGTGCTCATGATGTTGAACGAAGCGGCGCGGGCGGTGGCGGAGGGCATCGTGCGCACGCCCCGCGACGGCGACATCGGCGCCATCTTCGGTTTCGGGTTTCCGCCATTTCGCGGCGGCCCGCTGCGGCACGCCGACGACCTCGGCGCGGCGCGCATCGTCGGGGAGCTCGAGCGCCTCGCCGAGCGCTACGGCCCGCGCTTCGCGCCGAGCGAGGCCCTGCGCGACCAGGCGGCCCAGGGTGGCAAGTTCTATCCCTGATGCTGCGGACCGGTCTCCTGTGGCTCAGCGAGCAGCCCCGCATCTTCCGCTTTATCCGAGGCAACGGCCTGGCACGCCGCTGCGCGTCGCGTTTCGTCGCCGGCGAGACCGTGGACTCGGGCGTCGCCGCCCTCAAGAGCCTGAACGCGGCGGGCATCACCGCGAGCCTCGACATGCTGGGCGAATCGGTGCACACCCCCGCCGAGGCGCACGCCGCCCGCGACACCTATCTCGAGACGCTCGACCGCATCCGGGCCGCCGGAGCGGCGGCGAACGTCTCGCTCAAGCTCACCCAGATGGGGCTCGACATCGACGAACGGCTGTGCGTCGAAAACCTCCGCGCCATCATCGCGCGGGCCCAGGGGTACGGCTCGTTCGTGCGCATCGACATGGAGCAGTCGGAGTACGCCGAGCGTACGCTGCAGCTGTTCAAGCGGACGTTCCACCCGGAGTTCGGGAACACGGTGGGGGTGGTACTGCAATCCTACCTGCGCCGCACCGAGCAGGACGTGGAGCAAATGATCGCGCTCGGCGCGCGCGTGCGGCTGTGCAAGGGCGCCTACCAGGAGCCCGCGACGGTCGCATTCCCCGGCAAACGCGACGTGGATACGACCTACGTGGGCTGCATGGAGCGGCTGTTGCTGCGGGGCACATATCCCGGCATCGCCACGCACGACGCGCGCATCATCGAGCATGCCAAGACCTTCGCGCGCGACAAGGGTGTCGCCCCCGCCCGGTTCGAGTTTCAGATGTTGTACGGCGTGCGGCGCGACCTGCAGCTCGCGCTGCGACGCCAGGGCTACAACGTCCGTGTGTACGTGCCGTTCGGCACCCAGTGGTATCCCTATCTCATGCGCCGCCTCGCCGAGCGGCCCGCCAACGTGGCGTTCCTGCTCGGCAACGTGCTGCGGGAGTCACTACGGCGGAGCTGACGGACGACACGCTCGGCGGCTACTGGCGCGTGCACGAGCGCGCCCCCGCGTTCGGCGGCGCCGACGGGCGACCCTACTCGGTGGGCACGTTCGTGGACGAGACGCCGGACGCGCAGGGCCGCTACGGTGCGGCCCTGCTGTTCGTGCAGTGGTCCGACGCGGGCGACCGGCCCGTCGGCCATCTCGAGACCGAATACCTCGCCTCCGGGGCGTCGCCGGCGGAAGCACTCGCGCCGCTGCTCGCGCTCACGCTGCACGAGCTGAAGCATCATCTGGACCGCTGCATCGAGCGGCAGGGACGCGCATGACCAGCGGCGTGGTCCTGGCCCGCACCGGTGCGAGCTACCGCGTGCACACGGACCAGGGCGAAGTCACCGCCACGCTGCGCGGCCGGCTCAAGCACAAGGACGACGACCGTGTCGTGGCGGGCGACGTGGTGGAGCTGGAAGTGCGCGCCGACCGCACCGCGACCATCTCCCGCGTGCGGCCCCGCCGCTCGGTGCTGGCGCGCCGCGCCGCCGCGGGAGACCGCGTCGGGCGGCGCGCGCAGCCGATCGCGGCCAACGTGGACCAGGTCGTCGTCGTGGCGGCGACGCGCGACCCGGAGCCCAATCCACGCATGCTCGACCGGTTTCTCGTGATCGCGGAGGCGAATCGCCTGCCGGCCGTGATCGTCCTGAACAAGATCGAGCTCGACCCCGCCGCGCTCGAGCCCCTGGTCGCCCGCTATGCGCCGGCCGGCTACGAGGTCCTGGCGACCTCCGTCACCCAGACCGTCGGCCTGCCCGCGCTGCGCGACCTGCTGCGGGGCCGCGAGTCGGTCCTCGCCGGCCAATCGGGCGTCGGCAAGTCGAGTCTCCTGAACGCGCTCTACCCCGGATTGGACCTCCGCATCGGCGAGATCAGCGAGAAATGGGGCACCGGCAGGCACACGACCCGCGCCGCCCTGCTGGTGCCGCTGGCGGGGGGCGGCTATGTGGTCGACACGCCCGGGCTGCGCGAGGTGGGAACGTGGGGGATCGACCCGGAACTCCTCGCCCTTTGCTTCCCCGAGTTCCGCCGCTTCCTGGATCACTGTCGCTTCGACGACTGCCGCCACCTCGCCGAGCCGGGCTGCGCGGTGCGTCAGGCCGCGGCGCACCACGTCGTGGAGCCCGACCGCCTGGAGTCCTACCAGCGGGTCTACGAGGAGATCAACGTTCCTTCTTGGTCCAGCGGTCGGCGTCGCGCGAGGTGACCTTCGCCATCATCCGGGCGAACGCGTCGTCCAGGTCGATGTGCTGAGAGTTGGCGATGCAGATCACGACGAACAGGATGTCGGCGAGTTCCATGGCCAAGGCCCCCTCGGCTTCGCCCTGTTTCTTGGTCTTTTCCCCGAACCGGTGGTTGATCTCGCGAGCCAGCTCGCCCACCTCTTCGGTGAGCCGGGCCAGGTTGGTGAGCGGGGAGAAGTAGCCCTCCTTATATTGACCGATCCAGCGGTCGACCGCCTGCTGGGCTTCGCGCAAGGACACGAGAGACTCCGGGGAATCGTGAACGCCGAACTGCCGCCGCTCGTCGCGCCGTTTCGCGGTGAGCGGTTTGCCTCCCGCGACCGCCTCGGCGCGTTGGTGGCGCCTCCCTACGACGTGATCTCCAAAGAGGAGCGCGCGCGCTACGCGGCGCAGGACCCCCACAATATCGTCCACCTCATCCTGCCGGAAGCCGCCGGCGGGGACCGGTATGCGCACGCCGCGGCCCAGCTCGCTGCGTGGCGCGACGCCGGCGTGCTGCGCGCCGACCCCGCGGACTCGGTCTACGTCGTCGCGCAGGACTACACGCTTCCCTCGGGAGAGCGGCGCACCCGCACCGGGATGTTCGCCGCGGTGCGGGCCGAGCCGTTTTCCACCCGCCGCGTGCGCCCGCACGAGCAGACGCACTCGGCGCCCAAAGCGGACCGGCTCGCGTTGCTCCGCGCCACCCGGACCAACCTGGAATCCATCTTTCTACTCGCCCCCGATCCGGATCGCGCCCTGGCGCGCGCGCTGGTGCAGGCCGCGTCCGGCGCGCCCGCGGCCCGGGCCGAGCTCGACGGCGTGGGGATGCGCCTGTGGGTGGTGTCCGGGGACAAAGCCGCGGAGCTGTCCCGCGTCGCGGGAGGCGCCCAGCTGTATATCGCCGACGGCCATCACCGCTACGAGACGGCGGTCGCCTACGCGCAGGAGACGCCCGGCGCCGACCGCCTACTCGCCTTCGTCGTGTCGGCGGGAGATCCCGGCCTCGCGATCCTCCCCACTCATCGGATCATCTTTGGCTCCGGGCGGGACGCCACCAAGCTGCTCGAGGGGTGGCGCCGCTGGTTCGACGTGGGACGGGTCGCGCCCTGCATGGACCGGGTCGAACGGCTCGCCGAGCTGGGACAGCAGGGGACGGCCTGCATCGTCGCCTTCCCCGGGGCCTACGACGTTACCCTGGTCCTGAAGCGCGGGGTGTCGCTCGATGGCGCCCCGGGTCTCGGGAATTCGCCCACGATCCGCGCGCTCGACGTCGCCCGCATCGAAGCACTCGTGGTCCAGTACATCCTCGGCGCGGATCCGGCGACGCCGTCGCTCGGCTACACGGCCGATCCCCGGGCGGCGTTCGACGCGGTGCGCAACGGCAAAGCCGCCGCAGCCGTCCTCCTCAATCCCACCAAAGTGGACGACGTGTTCGCGGTCGCCGACGCCGGCGAGGTCATGCCGCCCAAGTCGACGTACTTCGTGCCGAAGGTGCCGAGCGGCCTGGTCCTGCGGTCCTTGAGGTAGGGCACCATGCCGCGACCCCGCGACCGCGTCCTGCAGAACCTCGAGGCGATCTACCGCGAAGCCTACGATCGCGCCAAGAGCGCGGGCGACCAGGCCCGTATGGCGGATCTCGACGCCGCCTACCAGCGAGAGCAGCTGCTGCTCGAAGTGCTGCTGGACATCCGCGACGCCCTCACGACCGGAGCCGCGCCCCGCGGCGAAGGCCGCGGTGACCAGGCAGCGGGGTCGGATCCGATCGCCGCGCTCGAAACGATTCATCGCATCACCAAACTCCGCTGAGGACCCCGCTTATGATCCGGAGCCCGGCCGCGGCCGTGCTGTGCCTTTCCCTCGCCGCCTGCGGCGGCAAGGCCGACCTCCTGGTCACGGGCGGAGTCCTCTGGACCGGACTCTCGCACGGCGCGCCGCGACCGGGCGCGGTCGCGATCGCGCGGGGGAAGATCGTCGCCGTGGGGGACTCCGCCGCGGTGGCGCGGTACCTCGGTCCCCGGACGACCCTCGTGCGCGCCCGCGGCGGGCTCGTCATGCCCGGCTTTACCGACGGCCACACCCACTTCATCGACGGTGGGTTCCAGCTCGCCTCCGTGGACCTGCGGGACGCGGCGACGCCCGCGGAGTTCATCCGTCGCATCCAGGCGTATGCCAAGACGCTCAAGCCGGGCGAGTGGATCCTGGGCGGCGACTGGGATCACACCCGCTGGCCTGGACAGCGACTGCCACAGCACCAGTGGATCGATTCGGTGACGCCGGATAATCCTGCCTTCGTGAGTCGGCTGGACGGGCACGAGGCGCTCGCTAACGCCGCCGCGATGCGCGCGGCGGGCGTCACGAAGGCAACGCCTACGCCCCCGGGCGGCGAGATCTTGCACGACGCGCGGACGGGGAAGCCGACGGGCATCTTCAAGGACGGGGCGCTCGACGTCATCGGGCGGGCCGTCCCCGAGCCGTCGCCCGAGCGGCGCGACTCGGCGCTGGCGCGCGCCCTGGCCCATGCCGCTCGCCTGGGCGTGACCGCCACCGCCCACATGTCCGCCTCGTGGGCGGACCTCGCCAGCTACCGCCGCCTCGAGCGGGCCGGACGGCTCACGCTGCGCGTGGCGCTCTACTTACCGCTCGATGCCTGGCGTGCCGTGGCCGATACCGTGCGGGGGGCGGGGAGCGCCGCCGACGCCTGGGTGAAGATCGGCGGGGTGAAGGGCTTCATGGACGGGTCGGCGGGCTCGCGGACCGCGTACTTCTTCGACCCCTACAGCGACTCCGCCGGATACAACGGACTGCTGCAGCACCCCGAGGCCGACATGCGCAGCTGGATCGGCAACGCGGACTCCGCCGGGCTTCAGGTCGCGGTCCATGCGATCGGGGATCGCGCCAACGCGATCCTCCTGTCGATCTACGACAGCGTCGCGCGGGCGCACGGTCGGCGCGACCGCCGCTTTCGCGTCGAGCACGCCCAACACCTCCGCCCGCAGGACATCCCGCGGTTCGGGAACTTGGGCGTGATCGCGTCGATGCAGCCGTACCACGCCATCGACGACGGCCGTTGGGTGGAGCAGCGCATCGGGCCGGTGCGGGTCAGGACGACGTACGCGTTCCGCACCCTGCTCGCCACCGGCGCCACCTTGGCCTTCGGCTCCGACTGGACCGTCGCGCCGCTCGACCCCGTGCTCGGCGTGTATGCCGCGGTGTCGCGGCGCACACTCGATGGCAAGAATCCCAACGGCTGGATCCCGGAGCAGAAGATCGGTGTGGACGAGGCGCTGCGCGCCTATACCTGGGGGAACGCCTTCGCAACCTTCGACGAGCGCACGCGCGGCGTTCTCGCTCCCGGCTACGACGCCGACGTCGTCGTGCTCGACCGCAATCTCTTCACGCTGCCCGCCGATTCGCTCGATCAGGCGGGCGTGCGCTGCACCATTGTCGGCGGCAAGGTCGTCTACGTGGCACCGTGACGCGCCACCCGAGCCCCGCGTCCCGAGCCCCTATTCCCCATATTCCAGCCCCGCCTCCCGCGTCGTGAGCGGCTGGGCGCCTTCGTGCTCGACCCCTGCTTCGAGCACCTCGCCCAACACCAGCGTGTGATCCCCGCTCGGGAGCGTGGCCACGACGCGGCACTCGACCCATCCGAGCGCGTCGGCCAGCACCGGGACGCCCGACGTGGGCGCGGGTTTGGTCTTGATGCCCTTGAGCTTGTGGGGGGCGCCGGTCGACGCACGACCCAGCTTCTCGGCCACGTCGCGCTGACCGGCGCGCAGCACGCTGATCGCGAAATGATGCGCGTCGCGGATCATGCCGATCGTCTTGGAGCGGTTCTCCACCGCCGCGACGACCATCGGCGGCTGGAACGAGGCCTGGCTGACCCAGCTGGCCGTCATCCCGTGCTCCTCGCCGCCGTGCTTCACGGTCAGGGCGTGCAGGCCGGAGGCAAAGCGCTCGAGCACGTCGTGCATCGCCGCTCGGTTCATGTCGGCAAATATTGCACGTCCGACTATCTTTGAGCCATGGCGACGCGCACGCAACTCGGGCCCCGGGCCGCCAAGGCGCTGTCTAAGGCCGACCTGCTCGACATGTACCGGTTGATGCTCTTGTCGCGGCGCATCGACGACAAGGAGATCCAGCTCAAGCGTCAGAACAAGATCTACTTCCAGATTTCCGGCGCCGGCCACGAAGCCGTGCTCGTCGCCGCCGCCCGGGCACTCCGTCCCGCCTCCGATTGGTTCTACCCGTATTATCGCGACCGCGCCCTCTGCCTCGGGCTGGGCATGACCCCCACCGAGATGCTGCTGTCTGCGGTCGGCGCCGCCGACGATCCCAACTCCGGCGGCCGGCAGATGCCGTCCCACTGGGGGCACAAGGCGCTGCACATCGTGAGCCAGTCGAGCCCGACCGGGACCCAGTTCCTGCAGGCGGTGGGCTGTGCCGAAGCGTGGCTCCGGTCCGCGCACCTCGACGCCGTCCCCGACAAGCCCACCCGGAGCGACGGGCTCGTGTACGTCTCGGCGGGCGACGGCACGACGAGCGAAGGGGAGTTCTGGGAAGCCCTGAACAGCGCCAGCAACCTGAAGCTGCCGATCCTCTTCCTCATCGAGGACAACGGCTACGCGATTTCGGTGCCCGTCGAGGTCCAGACGGCCGGTGGCTCCGTGTCGCGGCTCGTCAAGACGTTCCCCGGCTTGCTGGTCGAGGAAGTCGACGGCTGCGATCCGGTCGCCTCGTACGACGTGCTGCTGCGCGCCTCGGAGTACGTGCGCCAGCGCAAAGGCCCCGCCTTGGTGCACGCCCACGTCATCCGGCCGTACTCGCATTCCCTTTCGGACGACGAGGTGCTGTACCGCCCGCCCAAAGAGCGCGACGAAGACGCGCGCCGCGACGGCGTGCAGGCGTTCCCGAAGCGCCTGATCGCCGATGGCGTCGCCACCGAGGCGGAGATCGAGGCCATCAAGCGGCAGGTCGAGGAGGAGATCGCCGTCGCCGCCGAGATGGCGCTGGCGTCGCCTCAACCCAAGCCCGAGAGCGCGCTGCTGTACGTCTACTCGCCCGACGTCGATCCGACCTCGGAGCAGTTCGACACCGAGGACGATCCCCAGTTCGGCGGCGATCCGACCACGATGGTGGATCTTCTCAACACCTGCCTCAAGGACGAGATGGCGCGCGATCCCCGCATTCTCGTGTTCGGCGAAGACGTCGCCGACGCCAGCCGCGAGCAGTACCTCGCGCAGGTGAAGGGCAAGGGTGGCGTCTTCAAGGTCACGTGGGGGCTGCAGCGCCAGTTCGGCAGCGACCGGGTGTACAACTCGCCACTCGCCGAGGCGAATATCGTGGGCCGGGCCATCGGTCTCGCGACCCGCGGCTTAAAGCCCGTCGTGGAGATCCAGTTTTTCGATTACATCTGGCCCGCCTACCATCAGCTACGTAACGAGCTGGCGACGCTGCGCTGGCGCTCGAACAACGCGTTCAGCTGTCCCGCGGTCGTCCGCGTGACTTACGGTGGCTACTTGAAGGGCGGCTCCATCTATCACTCGCAGACGGGCGCCGTGGTCTTCACCGCCGTGCCGGGGCTGCGCGTGGTCTGCCCCAGCTCCGCACTCGATGCGAACGGCCTGCTCCGGACCGCCATCCGGTGCGACGACCCCGTGCTGTTCCTCGAGCACAAGCACCTCTACCGCCAGACGTACAATAAGGCGCCCAACCCCGGCCCCAACTTCATGATCCCGTTCGGCAAGGCGAAGCGCGTGCGCGAGGGTCGGCACCTGACCGTGGTGACGTACGGCGCCGTGGTGCAGCGCTCGCTCGTCGCGGCCAAGCAGCTCGAGGAGCAGGACGGCGTGAGCGTCGAAGTGCTCGATCTGCGGAGTCTCTCCCCAGTCGACTGGGAAGCGATCGCGACGTCCGTCCGCAAGACCAACAAGGTGCTGGTGGCGTACGAGGACTCGCTCTCGTGGGGCTACGGCGCGGAGATCGCCGCGCGCATCGCCGACGACTGCTTTCCCTGGCTCGACGCCCCCGTGAAGCGCGTGGCGTCGACCGACACGTTCGTGGGTTACGCCCCCGATCTCGAGGATTTCATCCTGCCGCAGGTAGAAGATCTCGCTCAAGCGATGCGCCTGCTGCATGCGTTCTAACGCGGCGCGCGCGTACAGCCTGCTGTTTTTCTTCTCCGGGGCCACGGGTCTCGTGTACGAGCTCCTGTGGGTTCGGATCCTGTACCAGGCCTTCGGGTCCACCATCCAGTCCATCACGACCGTCGTCGCGGCCTACATGGGCGGCCTCGGCCTCGGCGCCTGGCTGCTCGGGCGGAAAGCGGACCGCCATGCAAGGCCCGCCGCGCTCTATGGCTGGCTCGAGATCGCGATCGGCGCGTTCGGGCTCGCGTCGCCGTTCGTCCTGTCGCTGGCGCACCGGGTCTATATCGGCGCCGCCGGAGCGCTCGCCCTGGGGGGCGCCGCGAGCGTCGCGCTGCGCTTCGGTCTCGCGGCGCTCGTGTTGCTCGTGCCGACCACGCTCATGGGAGGAACGCTGCCGGCCCTGACGAAGGGATTCATGGGCGTGGAGCGGGATCGACTGCAGACCTCGTTGGGGCGACTGTACGCGCTCAATACGCTCGGCGCCGTCGTCGGCACGGCCCTCGCCGGATTCTTCCTGATCGAACGGGTGGGGATTCGCCCCTCACTCTACGGGACGGCCGCGCTGAACCTGGCCCTCGGGGCAGCGGCACTCGCGCTGGCGCGACCGCTCGAGCCGAGCCCTGCGGCGCCGTCATCCACCGCGCGCCCGTTGGATCTCACCCGACGCGTGGCCCTCGCCCTCCTCGCGGTGACGGCGTTTGCGTCGTTGCTCGACGAGATCGCCTGGACCCGCGTCCTCGTGATGGTAGTCGGGGGCTCGACCTACGCCTTCACGCTCGTGCTGCTCGTGTTCCTGCTCGGCATCGGCCTGGGCAGCGCGTTCGTCGCCCGGCGGAGCCCCGGCCGGCCGCCGCCGGTGGCCGACGCGGCGCTCGCCCAGGGGATTACCGGAGCGGGCGCGGCGCTGTTGCTCGCGTTCTTCGGCGCGCTCCCCCTCTACGTCATCCGGGTGTTCGGGCATCCCGGCTTCGGCGCGACCGAACGCCTTGCCCTGCTGGGCCTCGCGGTCGGTGCCGTGGTGCTGATTCCCGCGGTCGGGATGGGGTTGAGCTTCCCGCTCATCGCGGACCTCGCCGCGCCGCGGGACGCGGCCCGCGGCGCCGACGTCGGCGTCGCCTACGCCCTCAACACGCTCGGCAGCATCGTGGGCGCGGTGCTCACGGGCTTCGTGCTCGTCGTCACCTTCGGCACCGAGACCACCCTGCGGCTGGGTCTCGTCATCAACGGCCTGGCTGCCCTGGTGCTCGCGGCGCTCGCGGCGCGCGGAGTGGCGGAAGGCTCGGCGGAGCACCGCGCCTTGCGGCTCCGCGTGCTCGTGGCAGGAGGACTCGGGAGCATTGCGCTCGGCGCCGCCTTCGGCGCCCCGGGCTGGGGCTCCCGCTTGATCGATCTCGGCCCCACCATCTATGCGCGCGACCCCATGGGCCCCGCCGCGCGCCAGGCCTTCCTCGCCCACCGCGGAGCGCGCCAGCTCGCATTCCGCGAGGGCTGGAACGCGACCGTCAGCGTCTGGGAGGGCCTCAGCGGCCGCACGCTCCGCGTCAACGGCAAGGTCGACGCCTCGGACCAGGGTGACATGGACACCCAAATCATGCTCGGGCTGGCTCCGGCGGCGGCACGCCCGGAGGCCACATCGGCGCTGGTGATCGGGTTCGGGAGCGGGGTCACGACGCGCGTGTTGGCCGATGTCCCGGGCATGCGGCGTGTGCGCGTGGTGGAGATCGAGCCTGCCGTTCTGTCCGTGCGCGGGCTGTTCGCCCGTGTGAACGACTCGGTGTTGGCGCGGCCGATCGTGTCGGCGGTGACGGACGACGCGCGCAGCGCGCTCCAATTGCGCCGCGATCAGTTCGACCTCATCGTCTCCGAGCCGTCCAACCCATGGGTCGCTGGCGTCGCGACGCTCTATACGCCGGAGTTCTTCCAAATCGTGCGCTCGCGTCTCGCCGACGGAGGTGTGTTCAGCCAGTGGGTGCAGCTCTACCAGCTGCCCCTCCCCGTGGTGGCCGGGATCGTGCGCAACGTAGGCGCCGTGTTTCCTCACGTGGAGGTGTGGTTTTCCTCGAGCCTCGACCTCATGATCCTCGCTTCCGACCGCCCCCTCCGGTACGATCGAGCCTGGATCGGACGGCTGTTGGCCCCGGAGACGCCGTTAGGAGCGCTGAGTCGAGAATGGCTGGGGATCGACTCCGTGGGCGATCACTTCGGCCGCCGCCTCCTGGACGAAGCCGGCGTCGCGCAGCTCGTCGAGCGAGGGACGCTCACCCACCGGGACGACCGTCCCGAGCTCGAGTTCGTGGCGGCCCGCCGGTTCCTCGACCCCGTCTGGGACTCGCACGTCTTCGACTCCCTCATGGACCTGGAGGTCCGCGTCGGCGGCCACCCGGGCACCACCCCGGTGCTGCTGGCGCGCGCCATGACCTCGCCGCGCATCCCCTCCACCCAGGGCCCGATCCTCGAGGCCGCGCACCGCGCCCAACCCGACAATCCGGTCTGGTTGGTGCGCGTCGCGCGCATGCGCTTCGCAGCGGGCGACAGCGCGTTCGCGGACAGCGTCCTGCCGGGCCTGGTCCGCGCGCGCAACCCTGAGGCATTGCTGTTCGCTGCGGGTCTCGCGGCGCGACGGGGGGACCAGCGGCGGCGCGCCGCCCTGCTGCGGGAGGCCCTCGCCCGCGGCGGCGATACGGCGGAAGCCGAAGCAGGCCTGGCCGCGGTCGCCGCGCGCGACGCGGATTGGCCGGGCACCGCCGCGGCGTTGCGACGCTCGCTCGCGATCGGCCGAGCCACCTATCGCCACCCGTTCCCCGCGGGCATGCTGCACGATCCGCTCGCCGCCCTCGCTCTCACGGGACCAACCCGGCTCGCGGACAGCGTACTGGCCGCTGCGGGGCTGGCGCATCCCGGGTGGACCACGCCGTACGAGCTCCGCGCCGCGGTCGCCCTCCGGGACGGCCGCTGCGAGGACGCCGCCTCTCAGTTCCTGGCGTTGGCGGAGTTTGGGATCGAGGTGACGGATGCGCCGGACCGCCTTATGCGCTGCCGGGGACGCGAGACGCGCTAAGCCCCGGGCTGCTCGCCCAGCGCCTGCTTGATCTCTCCGGCGGCGGCGATCACGTGGTCCACGTCGCGCGACAGGGCGCGCGCCTGTTGCGTGGCGCGCGTGAGGTCGTCCAGCGCCACCGCCACGCCGGCCGAGCGCAGGCGCAGCAGGTCGAACCGCACGTTCTGCATCGCCAGCACGCACGACTCCAGCTGGTCCGCCACCAGCTGGCGCCGGGTAAGCAGGTCGGTGAGCGCCTGGCGCTGGCGATTGAGCAGGCTCACCTGCCGGTCGCGTTCGACTCCGTCCGGTTGGCGCCTGGTCGTCTCGATCTTCTCCTCCAGCCGTCTCAAGGCCCCCTGGTCCACGCTGCCGCTCATCGCCTGCAGCGTGCGCGCCAGCTCCTCGGCGCGATTGAGCAGCGAGTCCGCCGTCGCCACGATGTCGGGGAGCAGCTTCCGCTCCGACTTGGGTAGCCGATCCACGATCCGCAGGATGGCTTTCCGATCGCTGCGGGCCTGCTGGATCGACTCGGCCTCGTGGCCGAACTCGTCCGTCGTGGCGCGCGGCAGCTCCACCGGGCGCCTGCCTCCGGCGGCGAGGCGTGCCCCGATCGCGTCGGGTGCGGGCGGGCGGGCGAGCACGTCGCGCCAGGAATACCCGGCGTGCCACAGCCGCACCACGCGGGGGACCAGCACCGTCCCCGCCCAGATGCCCGCCACGAAGATCGACCAGCTCGGCCGGTGCGGCCCCGTTGCGACGTTGATCATGAAGAGCGAGCCACACACCGACGCCCACGTGACAAACCGGCTCCGCAGCTCGCGCACGATCTCGGGCTCCCCGCTCGGCGCGAGCTGCGGGCGCTCCTGTATCCGCTCCAGCCGCCGGACGGCCCGCTCGGCGGTGGCGCGTCTCGCAGGCGGCGGCTCGCGCCCCGGCGCGGGAACCGGCCGTCCCCGCGCCGGGCCGGAGCGCCGCGGCTGATACATCGTGGCGCTGCGCGCCTCGAGCGCGCGCCGCAGCGCGTCCGCCGTGGGCCAGCGATCTTCCGGCTCCTTCTCGAGCGATCGCATCACGCACGCGGCGAGGTCCTCGGGAACGTCCGGCCGCTTGTCCGTGACGAGCGGCGCTCGCTCGGTGATCTGCTTCATCAGGATGCCCGGCACCGTGGGGGCCTGGAACGGCAGCTCCCCCGCCAGCGTCTGATACCCCACCACTCCCAGGCTGTAAATGTCCGAGCGCCCGTCGATCTCGCGGTCGCCCGCCGCTTGCTCCGGGCTCATGTAGTGCGGAGTGCCGATGGCCACTCCGGTCGCCGTGAGCGTCGCGGAGCCCGTCGACGACGAGAGCGCCTTCGCGATGCCGAAATCGGTAACCACGACCCGGCCGCGACTGCCCTCCAGCAAGATGTTGTCCGGCTTCACGTCGCGGTGAATGATCCCCAGCGCGTGGGCGGCCCCGAGCGCGTCCGCCGTCTCCAGCATGATGCGACGCGCCTCGTCCGGCGGCAGCCGGCCGCGTCGCTTGAGCTTCGCGCCCAGCGACTCTCCGTCGACATACGCCATCACGAAGTACACGAGCCCGTCCGGCCCCTCGCCCACGGAGTGGATCGGCACGATGTGGGGGTGCGACAGGCGGGCCGCGGTCTCCGCCTCGCGCAAAAAGCGCAACCGGATTTCCTCGCGGAACGCGAGCTCGGGTGGGAGCACCTTGACGGCGACCCGGCGCTTCAACCGCTCGTCGCGCGCGTTGTAGACGACGCCCATCCCGCCCCGGCCGATTTCCCCTTCGACGGTATAGGCGCTGCCGAGCGCCTGTACCAGGCGGGCCGCGAGTGCCTTGTCTGCTTGGTTCATCCCAGCTCGCGTGAAGTGCGCGCGGATAGATTAGCCGCCGTGGAGCGGGCGTGCAACCTGTAAGCGCCTCTTCACTTACGGACGCACGCGCCAAGGCGACGGGCCACGCTGTCCACGCAATGGCTATTCGGCAGCGTCTGCCTAATTGACCGCCAAGCGATGGAACGATCGTGCTTGGTTAGACGTTTTTCCTTGGCATGAACGATGCTATCGACCGCTGGCGATATGCAGCGGCAAGACCCTGACAAAGAGATCGTACCTATGTCCGAGAGACTGACGCTCCCGGTGCTACCGCTCCGGGAGGTCGTGTTATTTCCGGGTGTGGCCGCGCCGATCGGCGCGGGACGGCCGGCGACGTTGCGCGCCATCGAAGCGGCCTTGAAGAGCGAGTCGCATCTCATCTTCGCGGTGGCCCAGCGCGAGAACGTCGATACCGTGACCCCCGGCGTGCTGTACACGACGGGGACCATCGCCAAGATCAGCCAGATCCAGCGCGGGCTGGGCGGCGTGCAGCTGCTGTTGCACGGCGAGAACCGGGCGACCGCGCTGCACTATAGCGAGAACGGTCGCTACCTCGAGGCCATCGTGAGGGAGGTGGAAGACCTTCCTCCGCTCAACCCCGGTGACCCGGCCTTCGTCGGGCTGCATCGTGAAGCACGTGGGCGCGCCGCCGAGCTGGGCCAGAAATCGGGGCTTCCCGAAGATGTGGTCCGGCAGGTGCTCGAGGGCGTGGCCGACCCCGGGCGGCTGGCAGACCTCGTCGCCGGTTACCTCGAGATCCCGCCGGCCGAGCGCCAGGGGCTACTCGAAACGCTGTCCGTGGAAGACCGCTTGCGGCGCGTCCTGGTCCATGTGCAGCGCCAGATCGGGGTGCTGGACGCGCAGGAGCAGATCAAGTCGCAGGTGCAGGAGGAGCTGGGCGAGCGCCAGCGGGAGATGTTCTTGCGAGAGCAGCTGAAGGCGATCCGCAAGGAGCTCGGGGAAGAGAACGAGGTGGTCGAGGTGGACGAGCTGCGGAAGCGCCTCGCGACGCTAGACCTTCCCGAGGCCGCCAAGAAGGAGGTCGAGCGCGAGCTGCAGCGGCTGGAGCGGGCGAATCGCGATTCCATGGAAGCGCAGGTGATCCGTACGTACCTCGAGACCGTGGCCGAGTTGCCCTGGAACAAGCGGGCGGAGGAGTCGCTCGACTTGAAGCGCGCCGCGGAGATCCTGGAGCAGGATCACTACGGCCTGAATGACGTGAAGAACCAGGTGCTCGAGTTCCTGGCGGTGCGCCAGCTGCGCCAGCGCGCCCCACAGCAAGCGGCCCAGGGCAACGACGACGACAAGGAAGCCAAGGGGCCCATTCTCCTGTTCGTCGGCCCCCCGGGTGTGGGAAAAACGTCGATCGCGAAGTCGATCGCGCGGGCCATGGGTCGGCCGTACGTGCGCATCTCGCTCGGCGGCGCGCGCGACGAAGCGGACATCCGCGGCCACCGCCGCACCTACGTGGGCGCGATGCCCGGTCGCATCATCCAGGGCATGAAGCAGGCAGGGGCCAAGAACCCGGTGTTCCTGCTCGACGAGGTCGACAAGCTGGGCGTGTCGTTCCAGGGCGACCCCGCCGCGGCCCTGCTCGAAGTGCTCGATCCGGCGCAGAACGATTCGTTCACGGATCATTATCTGGGAGTGCCGTTCGACCTGTCGGAGGTGTTGTTCATCGCCACGGCGAACTTCCCGCAGAGCATTCCGGGGCCCCTGCTCGACCGGCTGGAGATGGTGAACTTCGCCGGCTACACGGAGCGTGAGAAGCTCGAGATTGCCAGGCGCTACCTCGTGCCCCGGCAGCTGCGCGACAATGGGCTCTTGCCCGAACAGCTCGAGATCACTGACGCCGCGTTGAGCGAGATCACCACCAGCTACACCCGCGAGGCGGGTGTGCGCCAGCTCGAGCGCGAGATCGGGAAGCTCGGCCGCAAGGTCGCACGCAAGATCGCGGACGGTGGGGCGGAGCGCATTCGGGTCGACGCGGGTGATGTGGACGACCTGATCGGACGGCCCAAAGTCCATCCGGAGCACAAGGCGCGGGAAGATCAGGTGGGCGTGGCCACGGGCATGTACTACACGCCCGTCGGCGGCGATATCATGTTCGTCGAGGCGAGCGTGATGCGGGGCAAGGGCGAGCTCGTGCTGACCGGCCAGCTGGGCGACGTCATGAAGGAGTCGGCGCGGGCGGCCCTGACGTACGCCAAGTCGCACGCCGACCAGCTCGGCATCCCCGAGGACGCGTTCGTCGAGACGGACATCCACGTCCACGTCCCGGCGGGCGCCATCCCGAAGGACGGACCCTCGGCGGGCGTCACCATGGCGACGGCGCTCGTCTCCGCGCTGTCGCGCCGGGCGGCGCGCCACGATCTGGCCATGACGGGTGAGATCACGCTGCGGGGCCGGGTGTTGCCGATCGGCGGAGTCAAGGAGAAGGTGCTGGGCGCCGTGCGCGCCGGCATCCGCACGGTCGTGCTGCCGAAGGAGAACGCGCCCGATCTCGAGGACCTCCCCGAGGACGTCCGCTCGTCGCTGGACGTGCACCTGGTGGAGGACCTGGACGAAGTCCTGACATTGGCGCTGCGCGGTGCGCGCTTCGAGGCGGGGCACCTGGTGTTCGACGGCGAAGCGCCGATCGAGCCGAGCCTGGTCGCTAAGCACAACTGACGCTGCCGCTCCACGATGGATCTCCAGGCCCCCGGGCGCCGCCCGGGGGTCTTCTTGTCATGGCTTCGTCACGGCCGGAACCTGCCCAACCCTTTCACCGTACGACCTGTCTAATCGTCCGACCAGGCTCGGGGGGCTTCCGTCATGCCGGCTATCGTCCTGTTCGCGATCCTGTTGCAGTCGACCGGCTCCTCTTCGGGCACCGGACCACCGTCCACTGCCAACCGGGCGTCCGCCGTGCGGGCGGCCAGCCCCGTGGTCATCGACGGCCGGGATGACGATGCAGTGTGGCGCCTGGCACCGGCGATCACCCAGTTCCGCGAGTTCCAGCCGAAGGAAGACGGCGACCCGCGCTACGCCACGGAGGCGAAGGTCGCCTACGACGACCACAACCTCTACGTCTTCATCCGCGCGTTCGACCCCCATCCCGACAGCATCCTGAAGCTGCTCGCGCGCCGCGACGTGCGCGCCGCCACCGATCAGCTGAAGATCATGATCGATTCGTATCACGACCGGCGCAACGGCTTCGAGTTTGCCGTGAACCCGGCCGGGGTGAAGCGCGACTACGCGGTCTACAACGACAACCAGGAAGACGACGCCTGGGACGCGGTGTGGGACGTGGCCACGCAGGTCGACTCGCTCGGGTGGACGGCCGAGTTTCAGATCCCGCTTTCGCAGCTGCGCTACGTCCCGCGCGGCACCAACACGTTCGGGTTCGGGATCTGGCGTGACATCCAACGCTACACCGAGCGCGAGAGCTGGCCGCTGTACCGCAACTCGCAGGCGGGAATCTCCTCGCAGCTGGGCGAGCTGACCGGGCTGGTGGGGCTGCCCTCACCGCGCCGGCCGGAAATCGCGCCATATATGCTGACCAAGAACGTGTCCGTTCCCACCGGCAGCGCCTTCGATCGGTCTCAAAAAGTCACCGGCGGCGCCGACCTGAAGTACGGGATCACGGCGAACCTCACGCTCGATGCGACGGTGAACCCCGACTTCGGGCAGGTGGAGGCCGATCCCTCCGTGCTCAACCTCACGGCATTCGAGACGTTCTTTCAGGAACGGCGGCCCTTTTTCGTCCAGGGTGCGGGCATCTTCCGCTTTAACGTGAATTGCAGCCAGGTGAACTGCAACGGCGAGGGGCTGTTTTACTCTCGGCGCATCGGGCGCGCGCCCCAGCTCGACTACGGCGAGCCGGGCTCTCCGACGGCCACCACGATCTACGGAGCCGCGAAGCTGACGGGCCGGCTGCCGGGCGGACAGACCGTCGGTGTCCTCGATGCCGTTACGGAGCGCGCCGCGAGCCCACTCGGCGAAACGATGGAGCCCACCACCAATTACGCCGTGGTGCGGACGCAGCAGGATTTCCGCAATGGTGAGAGCGGCGTCGGCATGATGTTCACGGCCGTGAATCGCAACCTCGACCAGTGGAGCCAGGACGTCCTACGCAGGAGCGCCTACGTGGGCGCGTTGGACTTCCGGCACCGCTTTCTCCAGGGGCACTACCAGGTCTCGGGGTCGCTCGACCTGAGCCGCGTCGCCGGGACCGAGCAGGCTATCGCCCGCACCCAACGGGATCCCGTGCACTTCTACCAGCGGACCGGGAGCTTCGATTCAACCCGTACCAGCCTCTCGGGCAACGCCGAAGAGCTCCTGTTCGGCAAGGTGGGCGGCGGCATTACCCGGTTCGAGACGAGCTACCTGCGTCGCTCCCAGGGCTTTGAGGCCAATGACCTCGGTTTCCTCCTGCAGGCGGACCAACAGAGCTGGAACACCTGGTTCGGCCTGCAAGCGCTGCATCCGTCTTCGATTTACCAGCAGGCGTTTTGGAACTTCAACTGGTGGCAATACTGGACCGCGGCAGGCACTCCCGTCGAGCGCGCGGCCAACACCAATGGCCATGTCATGCTGAAGAACCGCTGGTGGGTCCACGGCGGCGTCACCGTGGGCCAGCTCGGCACCACGTTCTGCGATCGCAACTGCTCGCGTGGGGGACCGGCCGTGCGGGTGGATCCGTATGTCGCCCCGTGGCTAGAGCTGGACGGCGACGGACGCCCCGCGTTCGTCCCATACATCTGGTTCAACTACTGGCGTGGCGACGGCGGTCGGTCGGAACGGTTCAACGGCAACGTGCAAGTCACTTACCGCATCGCCTCTCAGGTCAACACATCGCTGACCCTGAGGGCGACGCACAACGTGAACGAGGTGCAACCCCTGGTGGACCCGACCGGCACGCACTACTTCGCGCATCTGAACCAGAAGGAAGTGTCCCTCACCGGGCGAGTCGACTACACCCTGTCGACCGTCCTCACGCTCCAGTTGTATGCCCAGCCGTTCGTCAGCAAGGGCACGTTCTCACACCCGCAAGTGCTGGATGACCCGAACGCCGCCGCATTCGACGATCGCTACAAGTCGTACTCCGCGACGCCCGGTGGCTTCAACTTCAAGGCCTTCAATTCGACCACCGTGCTACGCTGGGAGTATCGTCCAGGGTCGACCCTGTTCGTCGTGTGGACACAGGGACGCGGCGACTTCCAGCCGGACATGGGTCAACGATCCATCCGGGGCGACTTCGAGGACCTGTTCGGGCTGCATCCCAACAACACGTTTCTCGTGAAGGCGTCCTACTGGATCAACTGGTAGGGCATCAGTGCGCCGCCACGCCGTCCAGCACCAACCGGACAGCTGCCTCTTTCCAGCGCTCGCGTAGCGCTGGCTCGTCGGCACCGAGCGGCGGGGCGCTCGTCGCGATCAGCGACTCGAGGCCAAGGTAGGCGACCATTAACACGAGGGCCTGGGCAGCCGCGAGGTGAGGGTCGACGTCGTCGCGCACCCGGCCCCGCCCCTGCCCTTCGGCGAGCAACACCACGAGCTGCTTGATGGCCGGCGCAAAGGGACGGGCGTCCGAGCGCCCGGCCGACGTGAGCAACAGGACCAGGTCGGGATGGTGGGCGAGGAAGTCGAACTGCTGCCCGAGCGCGGCCCGAATCCGGTCGAGGGGATCCCGGCCGGGGACGGGCAGCTCGCTGAGCGCCCGCTCGAGCTCGGCGGCGCCCTGGCCAAGCACGGCCGCAAACAGCCCGCGCTTCGAGTGGAAGTAGTAAAACAGCAGCTGCTTGTTCACACCGGCCCGGCGCGCGATCCGGGCTACGCGCGCACCGTCGAAGCCGTGCTGCGAGAACTCTTCGCTCGCCGCGGTGATGATCCGTAACGCTCTGCTGTTGCTGAGCTTTGGCTTCAGGGACCTATTTCCTCAACCGGACGGTTGATGAAACATACACTCCCGGCCTCGAAGGGCCAGGTCACCGGGAATCCGCGGTAGCCCGTCCTTGAGGAATCGGATCAGCAGCCGGTTCACTTCGTCGGGGGCTTCTTCCTGCACTGCGTGACCGGCGCCGGGCACACTCAGGAACGCCGCGCGGGGGATCCCCGCCGCAAGGGCGCGTCCCAGGGTGATCGGTATCAGGCGATCGGCTTCTCCCCACAGTACCAGTGTGGGTGCGGCGATGTGGTCGAGTCGGCCCGCGAGCCCATCGAATCGGAACTCACGCAACACGGCACGCAGCGAGCGCCCGTACTCGGGCTCCGCGACCGGCGCGTAGTACTGGTCGACGTCCGCAACGCTGACCTTGCGCGGGTCGGCGTAGGTGGCCTTGAGCAACCGCTCGGTGAGCCCCCGGCCCCGGAACGCGAACAGCAGCGGGCCAACGAGGGGCCAACGCCCCACGCGGAGCAGTGGCGGCTCGCGGGCACCGAGTCCGGCCGAGCCGATGAGCACCAGGCCGCGCACCCGCTCCGGGTGCGCGATGGCGACTTCTGCGGCGATGGCCCCGCCCATCGAATGCCCGATGAGCACTGCGTCCGGGAGATGGAGGGCGTCGAGCAGCGCCACGGTGAGGCGCGCGTACGAGGCCTTGTCGTAGCCCGTGGCGGGTTTGCCCGAGAAGCCGAAGCCGCGGTTGTCGAAGGCGATCACGCGGTAACCCGCGGCCGCGACGGGTGCGAGGTTCTTGCGCCAGGCGTACATGGAGGCGCCGAGCCCGTGCAGGAAGACGATCGGGGGCCCTCGCCCCTCGTCGATGTAGCGCAGCGACGTGCCGTCGACCGTGATGTGCCGGGCGGTGAATCCGGTCCCCGCGGGAAACCGACTGGTTTCTGGAATGGTGGGGGAGCGGCACGCCGCGCCCGCAAACCAGCACGCGAGCCAACAGCACACGAGCCGTTTCACGTGAGAGTCCGCAGCGCCGCGCGCACCACCGCCAGGATCGCCGGATGCGAGCTCCAGATCGCGGTCACTCCCTCCCCCGCCCCGCTGGCGACGACCGCGTGCGCGTCGTCGATCAGGAGGACCGTGGGCGTCTCCGGGGGTACACTCCCCGCGACGAGGCTGCCCGCCTCGACGGGTACCTCGCCCGCGACCCGCAGCTCGAGTGTCGCGCGCTCGCGGGCGCGGCGCCAGGCCGGCAGCGAGGGACGCAGCAGCTCCGCGGCGAGCACGCCCTCCACCCGCTGCCCCGCCCGGGCGACGAGCTGCATGACCAGATTGGCCGCCGCCCGGGCCCCGGCGGCCGCTCGGCTCTCGGGCTCGACGGGCTCGCTCGAGTCCCGCAAAGCCTGGCTCAAGCGGTCGAGCGCCTGGCCCTGCTCGGCGGCGAGCTGGGCGATGAGTGCCCGGGGATCGACGGCGCGGTAGCGCGCCGGTCGACCGGGGAGGCGGATCGCGGCGGCGCGGCCGGCGAGGCCTTCGAGCGCGCCATAGGTGTTGGCGCGTGCGACGCGCGTGGCGTGGGCGAGCGCATAGCCCGTGGAGGGTCCCAGCCGGAGCAGAGCGCCGTATACCTGCGACTCGGTGGGAGTGAAGCCAAAAGGGGTAAGGTCGACTGTGCCTGCCATCTTAGTAGTAGTATATGCTACTACTGTGCTTTCCCGCTACTAGACAATCTCGACCGGAATCCCAAGCAGCCGGGCGATGAGCCCCAGCCGGAAGGTGGCGTCGGTTTGGCGCTGCGCGGGACTCTTGCCGGGTCCTTCGAGCGGGAAGTAGTGTGCCGTCAGCGGACTCGACGCTTTGGGCATGGTGCGCAGGCTCTTCGGACTCCAGATGCCCCGGTCGTCGCACTCACTGAACAGTCGCGCCAGCACGCGGTTCGCGCTCGGGATCTGGCGCACCAGTCCGAGCCGCGCCAAGAGCTCGAGCCAGTAGAGCGCGAACGGAATGTCGCTCACGTGGCCCTGGGCGTCCGAGTGCAGCGGATCACCGAGCAGCTCGAACACGGGCTTCAGGGGCTTGCGGCCGGCGAGCACCGAGAAGGCCCGGCGCGGCGCCGGCACCGAGAAGTAATGGCCCAGCCGCTCGATGAACCCAGCCCGCTCCCGCTGCACGGGGGGCAAGAACGCCAGCATCTCGACGGCGAAGATGCTCGGGGGATGGGCGAGCGGGTCGAGCACCGTCTTGCCCTGCGCCTTCTTGAAGGGCTTCGCGGCGAGCTCGCTGCGCAGGTACTGCGAGATGCTGCTGGCGATCGTGTGGGCCGTGCCGCGCACCCGCGGATCGTCGCTGTGGCCGCCCCGGGCCAGCGTGCACGCGGCGGCCTCGCGGCCCAGCCGCCGAGCCCAACGCGCCAGCCCCAGATCCGAGCGGGACGGCTTGTGAAACTCCAGCAGCAGCTCCAGCGCCCGCTGCGCGACGCTCTTGTCGGCATCGTCCGGCTCGATGCGCGAGAGCAGTTGGAAAAGGAACCGGTCAGCGTCGCGGAACACTCGCTCGCCCGGCGGCCACCCCAGCTCGATCAGCCGCCGGTACTGGTACACCGTGCCCGGCTCCGTCCAGCCGAACGCCTTGGACGCGGCCGGCGCCAGCAAATTGCCGCCCCACAACCCATTGGCCTTCTGCTTCCGGGCGATCGCCTGGGCGGGCTTGTACTCCAGCGCGGCCTGACGCAGCGACGCCAGCCGCTCCGAATCCCGCTCTGCCTCGGGCACGACCTCGGCGTAGGTCCGGTACACGAGCGGGGGGCTGGCCGCCTCCACCAACCAGGACAGCGGCAGCCGATGGGACGCGGGGATTTCCAGGCGCTCGCTCCGCGGTGCGGGGGGTGCGAAGTCAAAAAGCGGCGCAAACTTATGCAGATACGTACCAATGGGCCAGAGGCAAGCCGCCCCACTGCGGGTCGACTCGCTATGCTATTGTGTCATAGTACGTTACGAATCCTGCAACGGTTTGCAGTCAGGGCCCACCGGCTTGGGGCCGCTGAAATTCCGAGCGCGGCAGCCACTGGGGCATCCTGGAAGCGTCCGCGACCGCCAGCGCCACGCGCAGCGCCACCCGCACCTCTTGAGCCATCCCCTCGTAGCGAAACGTCGACCGGTATTCGTCACCCGGCTGGTGATAGCGCTCCCGATTGTAGCGCTCGGCCTGGTCCTTGCCCCAGCCCGCGGGCCGGCCCACGAAATCCACCCCCGGCTCGATGGATAGCGCCGGCACGCCGGCGCGGGCAAACGGGAAGTGGTCGGATCGGTAAAACGATCCGCGGACGTCGGGCAGGTGCACGACGCTCAACGACTCCGCACGTGCCGCCTGCTCGAACACGCTCCCCAGGGTCGAGCGGTCGATCCCCAGCGCGTCGATGTCCCGCGTCGCGCCCCGCACGTTCACCACATCCAGGTTGAGCACGGCGGCGGTGCGCTCGAGCGGGACGAGCGGGTCACGTACGTACCCCTCGCTGCCGAGCAGGCCGCTCTCCTCGGCCGTAGTGGCCACGAACAACAGGGTGCGCAGCGGCCGCGCCTGGCTCCGCACCAGCGCTCCGGCGGCAGCGAGCATCGCCGCCACGCCGGAGGCGTTGTCCTCCGCGCCGTTATAGATCGAGTCGCCGTTGACGGCCGGTCCGATCCCCTTGTGGTCCCAGTGCGCCGTGAACACCACCACCTCGCGACTCAGCGTGGAATCGCTCCCGGGTAGCTTCGCGACGACGTTCTCCGACTGCACGTGACGCACGGTACTGGTAAGGTCGAGCGCGACATGCAACCCGGTCGGCACCGGTCGGAAGTCGCGCCGGGCGGCGGCCCGCGTCAGCGAGTCCAAGCTCAGTCCGGCCTGCGCCAGCGCGGCCTGAGCGGCGTCCTGCGTCACCCATCCGGCGAACGCGATGCTCTGTGCGGCCGGACGATCGAGCTTGAACTGCTCCACCGACCACGAGCCGCGCACGACGTCCCAGCCGTAGGTGGCGCTCTCCGTCGTGTGCACCAGCAGGGCCCCCAGGGCGCCGCGGCGCGCCGCCTCTTCCAGCTTGTAAGTCCAGCGCCCGTAGTAGGTCAGGGCGCGGCCGTTGAAAACCGTCGAGTCCTGAAGACCGGGATCGTTGACGAGCATCAGCAGCACCTTGCCGCGCACGTCCGTGTCCTTGTAGTCGTCCCAGTGCCACTCCGCGGCGCGGACGCCATAACCCACGAAGACCACTTCGCCGTCCGCCACGATGTGGCTCTCCGGCCGTTCCGCCCAGGCAACGAAGTCGCCCAAGTACTTGAGGGCGTGCGGCGCGCCGCCCCTGCCCCAGACCAGCGACGGACGCGGCGTCATCCCGACCAGCGCCACCGGCTGGAAGTACGATCCGTCGGCGGCCCCGGGCTCGAGACCCATCGCCTCGAACTGCGCTGCTATGTACTTGACGGCCAGGCGTCCACCACGGGTGGCCGGCGCCCGCCCCTCGAGCTCGTCGTCGGCGAGATACTTGAGGTGCGCGTCCATTGCGGCCGTGCTCGCAGCAAACGTGTAGGGGGCGGGCGTGGGGGCGAGGGCGGGCCGCATCAGCGGCGCCGTGGTGGCGCAGGCGGCGGCCGCGGCGGCGACGAGAGTGACGCTGCGCATCGGGTGCGATCCTCGTGATGGGGGTCGGAAGAAAATCCGCTTGATCCACCTTCGGCAAGGGGTCATCTTTCGCGCATGCTGCAGGGGTTGCGCTCCCGGCGCGTCGAGAAGCGGCCCGACCGCGTACGGCTCGCTGGACGGGTGTTGTTCCTCACGGTGGATCCCGACCTGGTGCGGCGTCAGCTCGAGGGCGAGGACCTCGCGTGGCGTCCCGGGATCGCGCTGCGGGACGACATCTCCACCGATGAAATCACTCCTGCCTACATCTGTTACTACTACGACGAGACGCTGGGCGATTTCCCCTACCTGGGGCTCAAGTGCGGCGAGCAGTTCCCGATCGGCCGCGCTGCGGTAAAACGCGGCGGGTTCGTCGCCTCGGTGAGCGGCAAGCGGCGCGGGAAGGGATCCTCCCGCGAGCAGTCGCCCTATGCCGAGATGTGCGCGGGGATCAAGCTCGTGGTCGCGGAGAACATCGAGCGCATCTACAAGGAGAACTGCCAAAACCTGGGCGTGCTCACCACGACCGACTTCTCGCTGCTCGACACAGTACGACGCGGCGAAGCGATCCCGCTCAGCGCCTTCACCGCGGGCGAGGGTGAGATCACGCGGGGCATCATTGAATACGGCGGCCTGTTCAACTTCAACGTCGCCCGCCTGCAGGGCGCAGTGGTGCTCACGCCCCCCGCCACACGGCCGCGCCCGATGACCCTGGGCGAGAAGATCCTCGCCCGGCACTGGGTGGTGGACCCCGCGCGCGGAAAAGTGGGCGTACCGGCCGTGAAGCCGGGCGACGAAGGATTCGTCGTCACCGACATCCGCTTCAGCCACGAATACGTGACGCCGATGGCCGCCATCTTCTTCGAGCAGCTCGTGGGCCCGGACGAGCACGTGAACGATCCCGGCTCCATCCTCATGTTCCGCGACCACCTCACCTTCCTGGGCGAGGCGATGACCCCGGAGCGCGTGAAGGAGGGCCTGCTCGACGTGGCCCTGCAGCTCGAAAAGAAGCAGCGGGCCTTCGCCGAGAAACAGGGGATCAAGTTGTACGGCGAGCTACGGCTCGGCCACCACGGCTCGGAGGCGATCTGTCACTCGAAGATCCTCGAGGGTCACGCCGAGCCCGGCATGATCATCATCGGCAGCGACTCGCATACGCCGCATGCCGGTGCCGTCGGGTGCGTCGCATTCGGCGTCGGCACGACGGCGATCTTCAACTCCTGGATCACCAGGGACGTGCGCCTCACCGTACCGGAGACGGTGCAGGTGGTGGTGCGGGGGCGGAAGCCCGATAACGTCACGGCGAAGGACTTCATGCTCGAGATCCTGCGCCACCCTTATGTCAAAAGCGGCCAGGCGATCGGTAAACTGGTGGAATACTGCGGCGATGCTGTCGAGTCGCTGTCGGTCGACGAGCGCGCCACGATGACCAACATGACCGCCGAGGTGGGGGGGTTCACCGGCTACGTCGCGCCGGACGAGAAGACCGTCGAGTACCTGATGGCGTATCGGGGCATGTCGCGCGCGCAAGCGGAGCGGCAGTGCGCCAGCGGGGCGAGCGATCCGGACGCCGAGTACTGCGAGGTGATCGAGATCGACGCGGGCGCGATCCGGCCCATGATCGCGCTGCCCGGCGATCCGGGAAACGGTCGCGCCATCGAGCACTCGGAGCGCGTGCGCGTGGACATCGCCTATGCGGGGTCATGCACGGCCGGCAAGAAAGCAGACATGGACATGTACGCGCGCGTGCTGGAGCAGGCGGCGGCCCGGGGCGAGCGGGTGGCGCCGTGGGTGCGGTTCTACATCCAGTGTGGCTCGCAGGACGTGAAGCGCTACTGTGAGGAGCAGGGCTACCTCGAGCTGTTCCGGAAGGTGGGGGCGACGTTCCTCGAGCCGTCGTGCGGCGCGTGCATCAATGCGGGTCCGGGTGTCTCGAAGACGCGGGACGAGGTGACGATCAGCGCGATCAACCGAAACTTCCCAGGCCGCTCCGGTCCGGGCCAGCTGTACCTCGCCAATCCCTATACTGTCGCCGCGTCGGCGATCGCCGGCTACATCACCGAGTGGCAGGAGGGGATGGCGCTCGCCGGGCGCCCGGCCTGACGTCCGGGCCTATCGGCCGCCGCTCGTCCCCGACAGGTTCGGCGTGGCGGGCGGATCGACGGCGTTCTTCGGCCGCAGCGAGCCGCGCTGATACACGCTGCGAGGGTTCCACAGCACCCACGACGTGATCCCCAAGTCTTCGGCCGCGCGGATCTGCTCGCGGATCTCGAACGGCGTGTAGCGCGGCAGCCGGCGTCCCAGCGTGAACGCTTGCAGGAACGGCCGGATCTCGGCCGAGCCGGGCAGGGGGCGCGAGCGGTGCAGCGCGTCGGTGAGGGCGCTGCGCACGATGTGATACGGCTGGCCGTTGGGCCACGCGTATCCAAAGGCGCCGCGATAGTAATGGCTGGGGTACACCATCGGCAGCACCACGTCGGCCACGCGCACGAAATCCTCCCACACCTGCCCGATCCCCAGGTCGCCCGTCGTCACCGACGCGGTGAGCCCGAAGATGTCGAACGTGACGGGCACGCCGAGCGGGCGCAGCCGATCCTTGAGGAGCGCGACGTGCTCGCGGACCGCCTCGCGTTGGGTCTGGCCGGCCTTGTGGGAGGGGAAGATCGCTGTGGCCATGCGCTCGCGCGGCTCGTCGGGAAAGCGCACGTAGTCGAACTGGACTTCCTGGAACCCCATGCGGACCGCCTCTGCCGCCAGCTGGGCCGAGTAGATCCACACCGAATCGTTGTAGGCATCGACCCACGCGATGTTGATCCGGTCGCGCCACAGGCCACCGGTGTCGCGCTCCTTGACCGACCATGCCGGCTTGCGCTCGGCCAGCAGCGGGTCCTTGGCCACGACGATACGCGCGATCGTGTAGATCCCGTGCGTCGCGAGCGTGTCGAGCCGGGCGCGTGCGTCTTTGGCACGCACACAGTTGTTGGCGCCGATCTGCTGGGCCGTCGGCACGGACGACGGGTACAGGAGGCAGCCAGTGTCGTCTTTCACATCGATGACGAAGGCGTTCACCTCGGTCTCATCCGCCAGCCGGACCAGCTGCCACAGCTTGGACGACCCGAACGCCCAGGCGTTGACGTACAAGCCCTTGATGTTGGCGGCGCGCGGGAGCAGCACGTCTTCCTGCTGCATGTAGCGGATTTCGACGGGGCGGAGCAGCACCTTCACTTCATCGGCCGCCGTGGCGGTCACCGTCGCCGGGACCTGGTCGAGCGAGTCCTGAGTGGCGCCATCCTGCGCAAAAAGGCCGCGACTCGAGATGAGCGCGGCCAGCAAGAGAACGCCTGCCTGCCGGACCAGAACCATAGGGGGCTACACGATAGGAGCGACCCGGGGATCAAACAAGAGACCTGAGTCACATCACTTACGCGTCAGCTGTAAGCTGTTGAGCAGCAACGGATAAGTGGCGATGCTCTGGCCGCGGTATTGCGGCCGGAAGCCGAACAGCACCACGCGGCCCAGTCCCACTTTGACCTCCACCAGCGCCGCCCGCCCCGCCACGCGGTCGGGGTGTAATGCCCACCCCGACAAGAGCACCTTCTCCGGGTCGGTCGGGTAGCGGCCGACGACGCGGACGGCGCTCGAGTCGAGCACTTCGAACGCAGGGCCGCCCTCGTACCAGGCGATGCTCTGGGCGGGCATGCCCCGGGCGATCGGATCGCTTGGGTCGAGCTCCAGCCGGAAGATCGACCCGGGCGCGTAGAACTCGTCATCGGCCACACCTTCCAGCACGTTGCGCACCGGCAGCAGCAGCTGTTGCACGGCGAAGCGACTCGCGTCGTTCAGGGCGACCAGGGTGCCCCCCTCCTCCGCGAACCGGCGCAGCGCCTTCACGCCGTCTTCGCCCAGGCCGCCCGGATATGGGGCGGGATACTCGTGCGGGACGCCCTCGAGCAGCTCGTGGGGCGACTGATCGGGCAGCACGATGACATCGAACACCGCCCGCAGCTGGCCCGCCCGTACGACCGAATCGACAAGCGTGGTGTAGGGCACCTTCCAGGTATCGAGCACCCAGCGCGTCCACCCCTCGTCGATCGGCGCGGTGTACGAGCGGTACAGTCCCACGCGCGGGGCATCGGGGCCGGCGAAGCCCGGGTAGCTGGGGCTCGCGCTCGGCGGCTCGACGGGGGGCGAGAGGCCGATGCGGAGCGAGTCGTGGGCCGGGACGGCGATCACGCCCATCAAGAGCGGCAGCGTGTGGGCGGTGACGTCGTACGGCGGGAGCGGCGGGCCGCCGGGGTAGAGCCGCAGGTCGGGATAGCGCTGCGGCTCGAGCAGCGTCTTCGCGAATGCGGCGTAGGGCTGCCGCAGCACCACGACGTAGCTGCCGGCGGGGAAGCGCTGCCCGCCGAGCGCGATGGGGTGCAGCGCCGTGCGGACCTCGACCTGGCCGCGATGCAGGATGCCGAGCAGGGTCACGAGCCCGATCGAGTCCTGGTGCTCGCGGGGAATGACGTACGCGTACGGCCAGCCGCGCCAGCCGCGCACGGCCCGCGTCCCGACCGTGAGAAAGTTGGCGAGCCATCGGTCCCGGTAGCGCGCCGCGTTCTGGAGCAGGGCGTAGGCCCCGTCGGTCTGGTAGCTCACGATGTCGCGCAGCGTCCAGCGCCCGCCCGGCCAGGGATGGCTGAAGTTCCAGCTGCGCTCCCGCGGATTGAAGCCACGCGCGCGTGTGGCCAGCTGCTCGAAGGGCACCTCGATGGGTGACGCGAGGTTCGCGCTGGCCGCTTCGGACAGGATGCGGACGCCGCCGTGGTAATGCTGATAGGCCCGGGCCGGCGTCCAGGCGTCGTAGATCGCGTTGATGGCGATGCCCGTCTTCCCTTCGCCCGCCAGCTCCCATGCCATCGCCGTGCCGAGTGCATTCACGCCGTCCACCAGCAGGGGATCGACGTTGGGCTCGATGGGGTCGAGGTAGGGCGGCAGGAAGAGGCGCGATCCGTCGCTGTCCTGCTGGTGGATGTCGTGGACGATCTGTGGATGCCACAGGTTGTGGATCGAGTCCACGACCAGCTGCGTCTCGATCTGCGTGAACGCGTACCAGTCGCGGTTGTTGTCGTGCCCGACGTAGGCGTGATACAGCTCGGGCGGGTCAGTGCCCTCGGCCGGGGTCCCGAGCGTGCGCCCATACCAGCGGGCGACGATCGTGACGCCGTCGGGATTGAGCGAAGGCACGAGCCACAGAATCACGTTGTCGAGGATCGCCCGGGTGGCGGCACCGGTGTCGCTCGCGAGCCGGTAGGCGAGGAGCGCGGGCGTCAGGTGCCCGCCGACTTCGTTCGAGTGAATTCCCGACGTGATGAGGACGATGGTCTTCCCGGTCCGCAGCGCCTCCTCGAGGTCCTGCGGCCGTTTGGCGCCGCGGGGGTCGGCGAGCCTTGCGTTGAGCTCCCGATACCGATCCAGCTGCCGCAGATTCTGCGGACTCGAGATTGCGAGCGCGACGAACGGCGCGCCCAGCGTGGTGTGCCCCAGCTCGTGGTAGCGGACGCGGTCGCTCGCCTTGGCGAGTGCCTGGTAATAGCGGACCAGTGTCGGCCAGTCGGCGAGCTTGCGATCGTCGCCCGGCTCGAAGCCGAGTACCGCGCGCGGCGGCGGGATGCGGGCCGCGGCGGCGGGCGCGGGCTGGCGGCGCGCCGCAGCCGGCCGTCGGGAAGGGGAGGGGCGGTGTTGCGCCCAGGACGGCGCGGGCAGCGAAATGGCGGCGAGCGCGCACAACGCGAGCAGTGGGACGTGCCTCATGGGGGGGCCAAGATATCGAGGCGCGCCCCGTCTGACCACCGCCCTCAGGGAAGCTTGTGCAGCTCCACGCGACGGTTTTGCGCCCGCCCGGCGGCGGTGCCGTTGGGCGCGATGTAGCCGGACGCGCCGTATCCCTTGGCGACCATGCGCACCGGCGCTACCCCCTTACGCGCCAGGTAGAACCGCACGGCGGCCGCCCGCGCCTGCGATAGGCGCAGGTTCGAGAACTTCGTCCCGGTGCTGTCGGTGTAGCCAGCCACCTCGATCCGGATCTCCGGGTTCGCCACGAGCGACGCCGCCACGGCGTCGAGCACCAAGTACGAATCGCGCGTCAGCACCGACCGGCCGGTCTCGAAGTTCACGCCCTTGAGGATCAGCGTCGGCCGCGGCGCGGGCGCCCCCGGCGCGGTCGGTCGCGCTGGCTCGGGCGCAAACAGCACGAGGCAGCCGTTCGCATCCACCTGGCTTCCCGGGGGCGCCGGCGGGCACTTGGCGGGCGCGGCGGCCTGCGCGGTCGGGGCCCTGACGGCCTCGACGGGCAGCGGACAGCCGGTGGCGTCGACCTTGGTGCCGGCGGGCGTGTTGGGACACTGGTCGATGCCGTCCGGCACGCCGTCCAGGTCGGAATCGAGCGGGCACCCGTTGGCGTCCACGGTGGCGCCCTTGGGGGTGTTGGGACACCTGTCGAGGCCGTCGGGCACGCCGTCGCCATCGGCGTCCATGGGGCATCCCTTGGCGTCGACCGCGACGCCCGCGGGCGTGTCGGGGCATTGATCGACGCCGTCGGGCACGCCGTCGGCGTCGGAATCGATGGGACAGCCCTTCGCGTCGACCTTGAGGCCGGCCGGGGTGTTGGGGCACTGGTCGAGCCCGTCGGGCACGCCGTCGGCGTCGGCGTCGGTGGGGCAGCCGGTGGCGTCGACGTGCGCGCCGGCGGGCGTGCCCGGGCACTTGTCGAGCCCGTCGGGCACCCCGTCCTGGTCGGCGTCCAGGGGGCAGCCACGCTGATCGACGACGGCGCCGGCCGGCGTGCCGGGGCAGGCGTCCTTACTGTCGGGCACGCCGTCGCCGTCGGAGTCCTTGCGCTCCGTGCCGAGATGGAGCACCGAGAGGCCGACGGTGCCGAGATAGTGCGTGACACTCTGGAGGCCGACGTACTTCGTACTCGGGGTGACGATCGCCCGGCCCTCGACGCGCACGGCGATGCGATTGGTGAGAAACAGACGGATGCCGGCGCCGCCGTGCACGGCATTGTCCGTGAAATGGTACGGCGCGCGCGTGCCGAAATCGAGCAGCGAATACCCACCCAGTGCGTACAGGGTAAGCCGCGGCGCGCGCAACGCGTTGACGACGAGCGATGCGCCGGCGATCAGGGGCTGTAGCGTGTTGGCCGTCCCGCCCGGCGGGGTCACCGTGTACTCGGGCTGGAACAGCACGTCTCCCTCGACGCCGATGAAGTTGTTCAGGAAATAGCCCAGTCGCACACCACCACCCGGCTTCCGCCCGAGGCCGAACGCAGGGTCGTAGCGCGTGTAGGCGCCGAACGCGCCGGCCTCGAACTGTCCGGGGCGCTGCGCCGTGAGGGGGCGCGCGCCGAGCGCGAGCGCGCCCGCCAGCAGCGCGATCCGTCTCATGGCAGCTGGTGCAGCTCGACGCGCCGGTTCTGCGCGCGTCCCGCCGCGGTCGTGTTGGGCGCGATCGGATTGGCGGGTCCGTATCCCTTGGCGACCATGCGGTTGGGCGTGACGCCGCGGGTCGCGAGATACATCCGGACCGCCTCCGCCCGCGCCTGCGACAGACCGGCGTTGGTCGCCGCGGCGCCGGTGTTGTCCGTGTAACCGGCGATCTCGATGCGGATGTCGGGATTCGCCTGGAGCGACTGCGCGACGATGTCGAGCACCGTGAACGACTCCGGCTTGAGTGCCGACTTGCCCGTTTCGAAGATCACGCCCCGCAGGATGACCGGGGTGCGCTCGGGCGTGAACAGAATCGGGCACCCTGCGGCGTCCACGCGCGTGCCGTGCGGGGTGTTGGGGCACTTGTCTTTGGTGTCGTCGACGCCGTCGCCGTCCGAGTCCTTGAACCGCTGGCAGCCCACGCTGTCGACTTCCACACCGGGCGGCGTGTTGGGGCACTTGTCGATGCCGTCCGGGACGCCGTCGATGTCCGAGTCGAGGGGGCAGCCGGCCTTGTCGACCATGGCGCCCGCCGGTGTGTTGGGGCATTGATCGATGCCGTCGAACACCCCGTCGCCGTCCGCGTCCGATGGGCAGCCGCGTGCGTCGACCGTGGCGCCAGCGGGCGTGTCGGGGCACTGATCGATGCCGTCGACCACACCGTCGTGGTCGGAGTCGAGGGGGCAGCCGGACGCGTCGACGTGCGCGCCGCGCGGCGTGTTGGCGCAGCGGTCGAGACCATCGAGCACGCCGTCGCCGTCGGAGTCGGAGGGGCAGCCGCGCGCGTCGACCGTCGCCCCGGCGGGAGTGTTGGGGCAGGCGTCGCGGCGGTCGGGCACGCCGTCCCCGTCGGAGTCGGTCGCCGGGCCTCCGCCGGCGAACACCGACAGCCCCACCGACCCGACGACATGACCGGCCCAATCGGCGCCGGGGAAGCCGGTGTTGGGCGCATAGATCCCCCGCACCTCCACCCGCAGCGCCGCGCGCTCGCCCAGGAACACCCGGTCGCCCAGCGCGCCGTGGATCGCGTTGTCGGTGAAGCGGTAAGATGTGGCCTGCTCGTAGTCGAGGCGGGAATAGCCGCCCAGGATGTAGAAGAGATTGCGCGCGCCGCCGAAATTCAGCACGAGGCTCGCGGTGCCGACGGCGAGCGTGGGGGATGTGCCGCCGGTCCGCGGCGTGAGACTCTGATAGCCGCCGTCGAGCTCGGCGCTGACGACGTTATTGAAGAAGTATGCCAGGCGGCCGCCCCCGCCGACCTGGTTGTCGAGATCGAACATGCGGTCGTAGCGCGTCAGCGACGCGAACGCCCCGAGCTCGAATTGATGCGCGCGCTGGGCGCCGAGGCTCGCCGGAGCGCCGGCGAGCACCGTTACCGAGACGAGGACGATCGCGAGCGTGCGCACCGGCGGCCGATCCCTCCTGAGGTCGCACTACGGTAACAATTCGGCCCCCGGTTTGAAACCCCGGAGGCCGCTTCCGCGTGACGCGCATCACGCTCTACTAGCGTCCGTTTTCGCCGCGGACAAACCGCACGGCCTTGGCGAGGTGGTCGGCCAGCGCCGCCAGCTCGCTGGCGCCGCGCGCCAGCCCTTCGATCGCCTGGAGCTGCTCGGCGGCCGCGGCCGCGACCGCTTCCGCTTCCTGCGTGGACGAATGCGCCCCGCCCTTCGCTTGCTCGAGCGACCGGCCGATCGTGCCCGCCCGCTCGCCGATACCGTGCGCCAGCTCCGCCACCCGCTTGCCCGCGCGGGCCGTGCCGGCCGCCGCTTCGCCGATCCGCGTCAGGTCCTGAACCCAGTCCGTCGACCCCTGCACCACTTCGCCCAGGTCGCTGCGGATGCGCTCGAGCAGCTGTGCCGCGCGGTCCAGCGCGCGGCGCGTGTCCTGCGCCGACTTGCCGACGTTGCGTGCCTCGCGCCCGCTTTCCTCGGCGAGCTTGTGGACCTCATCGGCCACGACCGCGAAGCCGCGGCCGTGCACGCCGGCGCGGGCCGCCTCGATCGTCGCGTTGAGCGCCAGCAGGTTCGTCTGGTTTGCGATGAAACCGATCGTTTCCGAGAACTTCTCGACCTGCTCGGCCACGTCCCGCAGGCGGAGCACTTCGCGCGCGCTTTCTTCGGTGGTCACGCCCAGGTCCGAGAGCCGGCGCACCGCCGCCTGGGTGGCGAGTCGGATCTTCTGCGTCGTCTGCTCCATTTGGGCGCCCGACGCGCGCGTCTCGTCGCCCGCGGCGGCGACCTCGCCGGCGTGCTGCGCCAGCTCCGCGGCTTCGCGGGCGAGCGCGCTCACCAGAGCAGCGGCCTGCGCCGCGCCCTGGCTGGCGCGGCGCGCGGAGGCGGCCACCTCCTCGCTCGACGCATGAATCTGCTGAGTCGTCGCGGTGAGGGTCTGCATGTAGGCGCTGGTCCGGTCGGACGCGCCCACGACGGGCTGCACCGAGCCCTCGATGGCGAGCATGAGCGCGAGCTGCGGCGCGAGCAGGGCCAGCATGTCGCCGTCGGAATCGCGGTACATGGCCGGATCCGAGTGACGCACGCTCCACACGCCGACCAGCTGCGCCGCGTGGTACAGCGGCACCAGCACCTCGGATCCCGGCTGCTCCTGCCCGGGCGTCACTACCTGCTGGCGCGCGAGCGCGCGCCCCACCACCGGACGCCGTAGCCGGAGCACTTCGCTCGTGAGACCGGCGGCGGCGTCGTAACGGAGCCGGCCCCCGGGCGTGGCGGCGGTGTCGGCGATGAGCTCCATCTCGTTGGTCGCGGCGTCGTAGCGGGCGAACCCCATGTGCTCCCACGGCACCAGTCGCCGGGCCAGCTCCTGGATCCGGGGAAAGCTCTTCGCGAGGCTGATGTCGCGCGCGATCGCCTGGCCGAGCCCCTGGATCAGCGCCAGCTCGTCCGCCCGGACACCGCGGCGGATGACCGAGAGCGTCGCCGCCGTGGCCCCCGCGAGCCCCGCGCCGATCACCACGAGGACGGCCGTGTCGACGCCCGCGGACAGCAGCGCGAGCCAGCCGAGCGCGAGGCCAGCGGAGCAGGCATACACGACCGCTTCCCAGCGCGCCGTCAGGCTGGGATCGACCCAGGCGAGGGAGCGTCCGAGCGCGAGCTCCAGGTAGAACGTGGCGTTCACGACCAGGGGGACCAGCAGCAGGAATATCACGAGCGGGGGGAGGTTCGCCGCCGCGAGGGCCGCGGCCCCCGTCGTGCCCCCGAGCCGTTCGTACACGAGCCCGGCTGCCGCTCCCCCGGCGGTGAGATGGGCCGCGTTATCGAGCGCGGCGGCGAGCGGCAGCCGGCGCAATGCCACGTCGCCCACGACCATCGCCACAAGGGCGACCACGACGCCGAACGGCCACCCGCGATCGAGCGTGGCGTACGCCATGACGCCGAGCATGTAGGAGGTAAAGCCGTTTCCCGGGAGGGCGATGCCGAACCGCCGGGCCAGCGCGCCCACGATCACGAGCACGACCAACTCTTCGGCGACGTCCGCTCCGAGCGCCGGGCGTCCCGCCGCGAAACGGGCCGCGGCGGCGGCGATCGCCGCGGCGGCGCCGAGCGCGACCAGCGCGCGTATCAGCAGACCCGGCGACGCCTTGAGGCGGGAGAGGGAACTCATGGCAAGCCCCGAGCAAGGTCGGCCCCTTGGCGCGGCGTGTCAAGCGCGACTATCGTTTACGTCATGCGTGTCACGATTGAATACTGCGTCGTCTGAAATTACGAGCCGAGGGCCGCCGGTCTGGCGGCCGAAATCCGCAAGACCTATCCCCACGCCGACGTGAAGCTGATCCAGTCGTCGGGCGGCGTGTTCGAGGTGGAGGTGGATGGGCGCCGCATCTTCTCAAAAAAAGCACTGGGCCGCCACGCCGAGCCGGGAGAAGTGCTGCGCCTGATGCAGCAGGTCGCGCCGCCGGCGCGGTGAGCGTCGGGGACGGAAGCTGACCGCGGTAGGTGACATGCCGCCGGCCCGCTACTCTGCCGCACTGCAATCCCAACTATCGCTCGCAGCAGCCGTTAGCCCGCGGCTCGAGCCGTGGCACGGCCTTTCCAAGTGGAGGCCGGCGCCAGGGAGGTGACATATGAAACACATGATCTGGGCGATCGGGTTGGCGCTGGCGCTCGGCACCACGCCGGCAGCGGCGCAGACGCGCGTGAGCGTGGCGGTCGGGTTCGGCGTGCCGCAGCCGTTGGTGCGCGGCTTCGTCGTCGTGGGCCGGCCGTTCGCGTACTATCCCCCCGCCTACGTCGTCGTGCGGCGTCCCTACTTCTACCGGCACCGGCGGCCGCTGCTGTTCGTGCGGCGCGTCTACGTGGGGCGCGACCATCATCGACATCGCTGGGACGACGACGAGTAACTGAAGCGACGGGGCGTCGGTCGAGCCATGGAAAGCGGGAGGCGCGCATGCCTCCCGCTTTTCGTTTCGCGCCTTTCTATATTGCGACCGTGCGCCCGTCTCGCGATCACTTCCTTCCCCCCGATCCCTCCGCCTTCCTCGCTGCCGAACCAGCGACCGGGCGCGTCGTCGTGATCGCCCCGACACGGGCTGCGTGCGAGACGATCGAGCTGGCGATGAGCCTCGAGATCGACACGCTGCTCAGCCGCGAGCACGGCGACGATATTCGCCGCCTCGCGGCTTCGGGACGCGGCTTCGGCATCGTCGCGGCGACGGGCACGGGCAAGACGCTCGCCATCCGGCCGATCGCCGCCACCGTGCTGGGCGCGCCCCTCAAGGTCGGCGTAGTGAACCGCGAGCGCGAGGCGACGCCCGAGACGCCGACCTGGAACGTCGTGATCGTCACTACCGGGATCGCGCGCCGCTGGTTCGAGGACGGCCTGATCACGGCACGCGACACCCTGGTGGTGGACGAGATCCATCAGACCTCTGCGGAACTGGAGCTGTGCCTGGCGCTGGGAAAGCGCGCCCACTGCCGCTTCGTGTGGCTGTCGGCGACGGTCGACCCGTCGTTTTACGCCCGCTACCTCGGCTCGGTGGAGGTGCTCGAAACCCGGGCGTTCGACCCCGCCAAGGCCGCCCGCGTGCGCGTGCTGGCGCAGCAGCCCCTCCAATTCCTCGACGACCGCTTCATGAAGCGGGTACTGCGCGAGCGACGTGGCGTGGCGGTGTTCGTGCCCACCCGCGCCGAGGTCGAGCAGATCGCGAAGGAGCTCGGCAGCCGCTGGCAGCGACTCCCGACGGCGTTCTACCACGGCGGCGAGCCGATCCGGGTCATCCGGCCCTTCCTCGACGGTCAGGTGCGACGGCCGTTTCTCCTGGCGATGACGGCGGCCGGGCAGTCGGCGCTCAACATCCGCGGCCTCGACACCGTGGTGATCTACGACGCGCGTTACGCCAACGTGGTGGAGCGCGGCCGCAACGTGCTCACCCGTCTCTACCTCGGCGCCAACGAAATCCTCCAGATGGCGGGACGGGTGCACGGGCGGGTGGACGCCGGCGAGGTCTACATCCTGAGCGATCGGGACGTGGTGTTCGAGCAGCTCGAGCCGACGCCACCCGAGTTCCAGCTCGCCGGCGATGCGGAGCGCGTGGCCATCACGTGCGCGGCGCTGGGCGTGGACGCGCGCGACCTGGACCTCCCGGTGCCGCTCGACCGCAAGGCGTACCGCGACGCGGTGGAGCTGCTCACCGCACGCGGTCTGATCGAGCACGGGCGGCTCACGCGCTACGGCCGGGAGGTGGAGGCGATGCCCGTGGAGCGGCCGTGGGGCGAGCTGTTGTACCACGCCGACGCCGAGCTCATTCCCATGGTAGCAGTCGCCGCGAACATCGAGTCGCTGCACCGCATGACGCGAGAGGAGCGGGACCTGCGCGGGCTGATCGTCTCGGGCAGCGATCACCTCACCGCGTACAACGTGTACGCCGAGGCGGTCAACAAGCACGGGTACCCGGGGGAGGTCTACGGATTGCCGCGTCATCTGTTCCGCGACGGTGTCGACACCTGGGCGGAGGGGCGCGGCGTGCTCGTCAAGGCGATCGAAGACGTGGCGCTCGGCACAGCGTCCGTGTATCGCCAGCTCGAGCTCCCGCTTCCCGAGCGGCTGCCCTACGCCGGCGACAAGACGCTCGGGGCGTTCGCGGACCTGGTGGCGAGGGTCATGCCGTTCGACCTGGTGATCGACGAAGCGACGGCCGACGGGCGCGAGGCGCGCGTGAGCCGCAGCTCGGTGTGCGGCAGCTGGGGGGCGGTCGCGGGCACCCTGCGGTACTTCGCGGACCGGTTCGGCGTGCCGCGCGCGAGCATCGAGGGCACGGGGCTTCCCGAGCGCGCCATCCGGCGCTATGCGCGCCGCGGCACCCCTACCGTGGTGTTCGAGCGGCTGCGGCGGCGCGAGGGTCTCATGGTGGTCCGGACGGTCGAGTACTTCGGCTTCGTGCTCGAGCGCGATGTCGAGCCCCTGGCCACGCCGTTTCCCGTGGAGCTCGGCGACGCCGCGCGGGCGGCCCTGGTGGAGGCCCTGCTCGCCGGTGAGACGCCGCACCCCGACCAGGGACCGCTGCGGCGGGCGCTCGAGCGCCTGGGGTTCTACTGGCGCCGCTCGGGTGGCCGGCTCGCCGCCGCGGCCACGGAGCAGGTCGCGGCCCGGCTCGGCGCGCAGCTCGCGCGCGTCGCCTCGTGGCAGGAGTTCCTCGGCACCCGGCTGGCGCTCGACGTCGACGCCATGGTTCCAGCCGACGAGCGGCGCGTGCTCGAGGCGCTGCCATCGTCCGTGCACCTGTACGGCGACCGGGTACCCGTGGACTACGAGGTCGAACGGGGCGTGGGCGTCGTGCGGCTGCGCCTCAAGGAAGGGCAGGCCCGGAGGCTCCAGCCGTCCGACGTGCCGCCGTTCGATCGCCCGCTGCGTTTTACCGTGCTGCGCGGCAAGCGTGAGGCGCTGCGCTCGGACTCGCTCGAGGAGCTGCGTCGCGGACTGAGCGGCCTGTCGCGCGCGGAACGGCAGCGCCTGGTGCGAGACGGCAGGAGGGGACGGCGGCGCTAGCACCCGAAGTGGCCCTACCCGGGTGTCACAGCAACGCCACAACCCTTTCGGTCGTATTCCGGGGTGGGACACTCCTCGTGGAGGCGCGCCGCCCCGGCCTGGGATGTGACGTTGCCGTGTGTCGCGGGTCACTTCTTTTGGGGTCGGTGCTCTCTGGAACTTTGACCCGGGACTACGGCTATGCAAGGACGTATGTCATCGAGAGAGAAGAACTCCAGTCTCCCATCCCAGCCGGCGTTCGCGCCGCTCGGTCAGGCGGTGCTGGAAACGTTCGGTGAGGGGGTCGCGGTGTTCGACCCGTACGGTCGGATGCTGTACGCGAACCAGCGGGCCCGTCGCGTGATCGAAGGGCTCGGAGATGGCGCCGCCGGTCACGGCGATCACCTGCGCGAGCGGCTCATGGCATTCGGCGGCCGCGCGCGCACCCTGAAGCAGGGCTCCATGGAGCTCGGCGAGGCGGTGTTCCTGCCGGAGGGCGATCACGGCCGCACGCTGGCCGAGCGCGAGCGGCAGGCCATCCTCGACACGCTCGAGGTCACGCACGGCAAGCTGGCCGAGACCGCTCGTCGGCTCGGGATCAGCCGTACCACCCTATGGCGCCGGTTGCGCGCCTACGGGTTGCGACCCAACGGGCAGGCTGGCCACGTGACGGGCGCGCGCGCCTAGGGCGCGCCGCTCCTCCGTCCGATCCTGGCGTCGGCGTTTCGCGCCGTCTAGCTTCCCGCTCGGCTCCCACCCTGCGGGACGCGATGCCGGCTACGCCCTACGTCATCGAGGAATACGTCCGCTGGTCCGACGTGGACTTCGCCGGGATCATCTTCTACGGTTCCTACGTCCGCTTCTTCGAGATCGCCGAGACGGAGTTGTTCCGCTCGTGCGGCCTCGCGTACGCCCGCGTATTCGACCGCTACGACATCTTCCTCCCCCGCAAGGCCGTCCATAGCGAGTTCTATTGGCCGGCCCGCCTCGACGACCGGCTCCGCGTAGCGACCTACGTCGGCCGTGTGGGCACCAAGTCCATGACCCTCAACTTCGACGTGCTGCGCGACGGCCCGCCCGCGCTCGGCGCCGCCGGTTGGATGGTGCTCGTGTGCGTTAACCGCAAGCTCCTCCGTCCCGAGCCGCTGCCGGCGGGGCTCGTGCAGGCGCTCGCTCCCCATACGCTCACCACCACGGCCGCCCGTGCTCTGCTGGGCGTGCCGTCGCCGCCCGACGGGGGGAGGGGAGCACCCGTCTGAACGGCCGGGCGGCCGCTGCGCTCGCCCTCAGTGTGCTCGGCACCGTCTGGTGCCGGGCGACCCGCCACGAGCCGCGCGTGCGGGTGGTCCTGACGCGGCAGGGCAAGGACACCGTGCGGATCGACGCGCCGGTGCGCGCGTTTCGCTGCACCGGCCCCCGCGCGCAGATCGGAGGCGGCCTGCTGCTCCAGGGCGTGGACGGCGGCAACGGCGTCCTTGTGTGGCTGCGCACCGCGGACTCGCTGAGGGTCGGCGCCTGGCCGCTGCTGCAGCGCGGCGACACGCTGTCTCCTCGCGGCGCGACGGTGGGCGTACGCTTCATGCTCGGCGACGCGGCGCGCGGCGCACTGCTCGACAGCGGCACGGTCTGGATCACGCGGGCCGACAGCATGGTCGCGCTCGTGGCGCGGGGCACGGGGAGCGAAACGCTCACGGCGACGCGCATGGCCGTCGAGGCGACGTTCGCCGCCGCGCCGGTCGGGGCCGACACCGCCTCGTGCCGCGCCCAGCTGTGAGCGTGCGGATCGGGATCATCGGGACCGGGTTCGCCCGCCGGGTGCAGCTCCCGGCCCTGCGGCTCGTGCCGGGGGTGACGGTCACGGCGATCGCGAGCGGCAGCCTGGAGCGCGCCCGCGCGGTGGCCGCCGAGTTCGCCATCCCGCAGGCCTTCGGCAGCGGCGAGGAGCTGGCGCGTGCGCGCGACGTGGACCTGGTGCTGGTCTCCTCCACCCCCGACTGTCACGCGCGTCAGGCGATCGCGGCGCTCGAGGCGGGCAAGCACGTGCTGTGCGAGAAGCCGATGGCGCTCGACGTGCGCGAAGCGGAGCGCATGCTGGAGGTCGCCGCGCGGAGCCCCGGCCTGGCTCGGATCGATCACGAGCTGCGCTACGAACCGAACCGTGTGGCGGCGCTGCGGCTGCTGCGCGAGGGGACGATCGGTCCCCTGCTGCACCTGGAGCTGGTGCTGCGGCCGTACCTACGCGGCGACGGCCGTCCCCAGGCCGCCGACGCGCCCTGGACCTGGTGGTACGACGCCGCGCGCGGCGGCGGCATTTTGGGCGCGGTCGGGTCGCACCTCATCGATCTGTGCCGCTTCTGGACGGCGAGCGAGGTCGTCGAAGTGAGCGGCCGGGCGGCGACACTCGTGGCGACCCGCGTCGACGAGCAGGGCGTGCGGCGCGCCGTGACCGCGGACGACTACGCGAGCTGTGTGCTGCGGTTTGCGAGCGGGGCCATCGCCACCATCACGCTCACCACCATGTCCGGGCACGGCCCGGGCCACTTCGCGCAGCTGACCGGGCCGGACGGCACGCTGGTGCTAACCGGCGAGACGCGGCTCGAAGTCGGCCGTCCCGGCAAGCCGCTCACCGACGCCAGCGCGGCGGACGAGCTATGGGAGCGCACGACGCCGAACAATATGTGGGCCCGCTCGTTCGTGCGGCTGATGCGCGATCTCGTCGCCGTGCTCCAAGGGCGGCCCGCCACGGGAACTCCCGCCACGTTCCATGACGGGTGGGCCGTGCAGCGGGTGATGGACGCGGTGCGCGCGGGCTCGAGCGTCCGGTTAGATTGACGCCGTGGAGCAGACTTACTTCCGTCGCGGCTTCGGCCTCAAGGGTGACATCGAGGGCGCCCTGGCCGCCGATTACCACAGCCGGGTGGTGGACCGGATCCGCGCCCAGGGGTACGCCCTCACGCTCGGTGACCTGACCTTCAAGCTCGCGCGTGAGTTCGGGTTCTGCTACGGCGTGGACCGCGCCGTCGAGTACGCCTACGAGACCCGCACCAAGTTCCCTGACCGCCGGCTGCTCTTGGTCGGCGAAATCATCCACAATCCCCACGTCAACGCCAAGCTCCGGGCCATGGGCGTCGAGTTCCTGCATCGGCCCGAAGGCGCCGAGTTCGATGTCGGGAGCGTCACGGCAGCCGACGTCGTGTTGCTGCCGGCGTTCGGCGTCACGGTGCAGGACTTCGAGCGGCTGCGCGCGATCGGGTGCGTGCTGGTCGACACCACGTGCGGCTCCGTGCTCAACGTGTGGAAGCGGGTCGAGTCGTACGCCAAGGACGGGTTCACCGCCCTCATCCATGGCAAGCACTATCACGAAGAGACCAAGGCGACGTCGAGCCAGGTCACCCGCTACCCGGGCGGCCGGTATCTCGTGGTGCGGGACATGGCCGAGGCGCGCGAGGTGTGCGCGTACATCGAGGGAGCGGGGAGCGGGGAGCGGTTCCTGCGGCTGTTCGCCGGCAAGATGTCGCCTGGGTTCGATCCCGATCGGGACCTGGCCCGCGTAGGCGTGGCGAATCAGACGACCATGCTCTCGGGCGAATCGCTGGCCATCGCGGCCGAGCTCAGGAAGGCACTGGCCCAGCGTTACGGGGACGAGAACCTGGGGCAGCATTTCCGCACGTTCGACACCATCTGCTCGGCCACGCAGGATCGTCAGGACGCGGTGTTGAAGCTCATCGCCGAGCCGCTCGACGTGATGGTGGTGATCGGGGGATACAACTCGAGCAACACCACTCACCTGGCCGCCATCTGCCAGGAAAAGGTGCCCACCTATCACATCGAAGATGCGGCATGCATCGATCCTGACGGCGACGCGGTCCGGTTTCGACCCGTGGGCGCTCATGCCGAGCGGCGCGTCACCGCGTGGCTGCGCGCCGGGCCGTTGACCGTCGGAGTGACCGCTGGCGCCTCCACGCCCAACAACAAGGTCGGTGAGACGATCGAGCGCATCGCGGCGGCGCGCGGCCTGACGCTGGCGGCGGTACTCGCCTAGGGTCGCCCCATGTCTCTTCAGGGCTTCCATCCCGCCATCGAGCGCTGGTTCGAGTCGCGTTTTCGGGAGCCGACCGATCCCCAGCGGCGTGCCTGGCCGCTGATCCAGGCGGGGCGGAACGCCTTGATCGCGGCGCCCACGGGCTCCGGCAAGACGTTCGCCGCCTTCCTGGCGGCGATCGATGCGCTGCTGCGCCAGGGGCTCGACGGCACGCTCGGCGACGGGACGCAGGTGGTGTACGTCTCGCCCTTGAAGGCGCTCTCGAACGACGTGCAGAAAAATCTGGCCGAGCCGCTGGCGGAGATCCGCCGCACGCTGGAAGCGCTGTGCCTGCCCGACGTGGAGATCCGCACGTTGGTGCGGACCGGTGACACGCCGGCGCCGGCGCGCCAGGAGATGGTGCGGCGACCGCCGCACATCCTCGTGACCACGCCCGAATCGCTGTACCTCATTCTCACCTCGGAGCGCGCGCGCGAGATGCTGCGCGGCGTCCGGACCGTCATCGTGGACGAGATTCACGCCGTGGCGCGCGACAAGCGGGGCAGCCACCTCGCGCTGACGCTCGAGCGACTGGAGCACCTCGCCGCCCGGCCTTTGCAGCGGATCGGTCTGTCGGCTACGCAGAAGCCGATCGACGAGATCGCGCAGTTCCTGGTCGGGATCCAACGAGCCCCTAGCCCCCAGCCCCTAGCCCCTGCCGTCATCGACTCCGGCCACGCCCGCGCGCTCGATCTCGCGATCGAGATCCCGTCGTCGCCGCTCGAGGCAGTGATGGCGGCCGAGGTGTGGGACGAGATCTACGAGCAGCTGGTACAGCTGATCTCGCAGCACCGCACGACGCTGGTGTTCGTGAACACCCGGCGGCTGGCGGAGCGGCTCGCGCTGCATCTGTCCGAGCGCCTGGGCGCGGACCAGGTCACGTCGCACCATGGCAGCCTCTCCAAGGAGAAGCGGCTCGACGCGGAAACGCGGCTCAAGGAGGGGAAGCTCAAGGCGCTGGTGGCGACCGCTTCGCTCGAGCTGGGGATCGACATCGGCGCGGTGGACCTCGTGTGCCAGATCGGGTCCACTCGCTCGATCGCGACGCTGCTGCAGCGGGTGGGCCGCTCGGGCCACCATCTGGCCGCGGTCCCCAAGGGACGGGTGTTCCCGCTGTCGCGCGACGAGCTGATCGAGTGCGCGGCGTTGCTACGGGCGGCGCGCGATGGCGAGCTCGACCGGCTGATCATCCCGGACCACCCGCTCGACATTCTCGCGCAGCAGGTGGTCGCGGCGGTGGCGTGCGAGGAGTGGGACGAAGCGGCGTTGTACGAGGTGGTGCGCGGGGCCTATCCGTACCGCGATCTCCCGCGCAAAGACTTCGATGCGGTGGTGCAGATGCTCGCCGACGGGTTCACGACCCGGCGCGGCCGCCGCGCTGCGTACGTGCATTACGACGGCGTGAATCGGCGCCTCAAGGCCCGGCGCGGCGCCCGCCTGGCCGCGCTCACCTCGGGGGGCGCGATCCCCGACGTCGGTGATTATCGCGTGATTCTCGAGCCGACCGAGACGTTCGTCGGCACGCTCAACGAGGACTTTGCCATCGAGAGCATGCCGGGCGACATCTTCCAGCTCGGCAACACCTCGTACCTGATCCAGAAGATCGAATCGGGCCAGGTGCGGGTGGTGGACGCACAGGGGCAGCCTCCCTCCATCCCCTTCTGGACCGGCGAAGCACCCGGGCGCACGCCCGAGTTGTCGGTGCAGGTGTCGCGGCTGCGTCAGGACATCGCGGACCGGCTGGGGAACACGGGAGCGGCGATCGCCTGGCTCGGCGCGGAGATCCCCGGGCTGTCCGAAGCCGCGGCGCGGCAGATCGTCGAGTATCTCGACGCGTCGCACAAGATCCTCGGCGTCATCCCCACGCAGCAGACGCTGGTGCTGGAGCGCTTCTTCGACGAAGCGGGCGGGATGCAGCTGGTACTGCACGCGCCGTTCGGGAGCCGCGTGAACCGCGCCTGGGGCCTGGCGTTGCGCAAGCGCTTCTGCCGCAGCTTCAACTTCGAGCTGCAGGCGGCCGCCACCGAGGACGCGATCGTGATCTCGCTCGGGCCGCACCACAGCTTCCCGCTCGACGACGTGTTCCAGTATCTGAAGCCGGCCACCGCCGAGCAGCTGCTGGTGCAGGCGATGCTCGACGCGCCGATGTTCGGCACGCGCTGGCGCTGGAACGCGACGCGAGCGCTCGCGGTGCTGCGGGCCCGCGGGGGCAAGAAAGTGCCCACGCCACTCCAGCGCATGGAGGCCGAGGACCTGGTGGCCGCCGTCTTCCCCGATCAGCTCGCCTGTCCGGAGAACCTGGTGGGCGATCGCGAGATTCCCGATCATCCGCTGGTGCAGCAGACCATCCAGGACTGCCTGCTCGAAGCGATGGACTTCCCGGGTCTGAAGCGGGTGCTCGAGGAGATGGAAGCCGGGCGCTGCCAGCTGGTGGCGCGCGACACGACCGAGCCGTCGCCCTTGTCGCACGAGGTGATCAACGCCAAGCCGTACGCGTTCCTGGACGACGCCCCGCTCGAGGAGCGCCGCACTCAGGCCGTGATCACGCGCCGCGGCCTCGACGTGAAGACCGCGGAAGAGCTGGGCCGGCTCGATCAGGCGGCGATCGATCGAGTTCGTGAAGAAGCTTGGCCGGAGGCCGGCTCGGCGGACGAACTTCACGACGCGTTATTGGTCACCGGTGCCCTGACGAGTGCGGAATGCGGAATGCGGAGTGCGGAATCGAAAGGGTTGTTCGAGGAGCTGGCGCGCGCCGGGCGCGCGACGACCCTCCTGCATGAGCCGCGCCTCTGGGTCGCCGCCGAGCGCGTTCCTCTCGTCGAAGCCGTCTTCCCGGGCGTCCGCTGCGAGCCGGCCGTGGTCGCCCCCGAGCGCGACCGCGCCAAGTCGTGGACCCGCGAGGACGCCCTGCGAGAGCTGGTGCGTGGCCGGCTCGAGGTGGTCGGTCCGACCACGGCCGAGGGGATAGCCGCGGCGCTCGGCGTGCCGCCGTCCGATGTGGACTTCGCGCTCGGCGCGCTCGAGCACGAAGGATTCGTGCTGCGCGGTCAGTTCACGCCCGGCATCGCGCAGCTGGAGTGGTGCGAGCGCCGGCTGCTGGCACGCATCCATCGGTACACCCTCGACCGGTTGCGCCAGGAGATCGAGCCCGTCAGCGCGGCCGATTTCATGCGCTTCCTGCTCCGCTGGCAGCGGCTCACCCCGGGCACTCGCGCCGCAGGTCCCGATGGACTGGCGGCGGTGCTCGAGCTGCTCGACGGCTTCGAGCTGCCGGCGGGCGCATGGGAGACCGACGTACTCCCTGCCCGCGTGGGCGAGTACGACCCGCTGTGGCTCGACGGCCTGTGTCTCTCGGGGGAAATCGCGTGGGGAAGGTTGAACCAAACGCGGAACGCGGAAGGCGGAACGCGGAACAGAAAGTCGGGTCCGATTCGCTCGACGCCCGTGGCGCTGTTCCGCAGAGAGCGGGGCGCGATGTGGAGGTCCCTGACCACGCAGCCCGATCCCGCGGATCTCCCGCTTTCGCACTCGGCCCGCGCCATCGCAGAGTCGCTCGACGGGCGCGGCGCCTCGTTCTTCGGCGATCTCGTGAACGCCACCGGGCTGCTCCGGACCGAGGTCGAGAAGGGGCTGGGCGAGCTGGTGGCGTGGGGACTGGTGACCGCGGACAGCTTCGCCGGCCTACGGGCGCTGCTCGTCCCATCCGACCGCCGCCGGCCCGTTGGCGGCTTCCGGCGCCGGGGCAAGGTGGCGCCGTTTGGGGTCGAGACGGCGGGACGGTGGTCACGGGTGCGGAGCTCGGCGCCCCTCCCCGAGGAGCAGGTCGCCGAGGCCGTGGCGTGGCAGCTGCTGCGTCGCTACGGCGTCGTGTTCCGCCGGCTGGCGACGCGTGAGACGCTGCTGGCCCCGTGGCGCGATATCTTGCGCGCGTACCGCCGGCTCGAGGCGCGCGGCGAAATCCGCGGAGGCCGGTTTGTGGGCGGCTTCTCGGGCGAGCAGTACGCCCTGCCGGAGGCCGTGGGCCTGCTGCGCAACGTGCGGCGCGACGAGCCGACGGGCGAGCTGGTAGCCGTGAGCGGCGCCGATCCGCTCAACCTCGCCGGGATCATCACGCCGGGCGACGTCGTGCCGGGGCTCGCGACCAACCGGATCCTCTACCGGGACGGCATTCCCGTCGCCGTGCGGGAGGGAGCGGGGAGCGGGGAGCGCTACCTCGTGGACGCGACCTCGGACGAGCGGGAGCGACTCAAGTCCGCGCTGGTGCGCGGCCGCGTGGCGCCGCTGGTGCGGGCCTATCTCGGCAAGTCTCGTCCCGGGGCTACGGCCGCGTCAGGTCGACACTGACCACCGGCAGGTCCCAGTGCGCCGCGAGGATCTCGAAGCGCCGCTGCTCCTCGCGCCGGAAGGTGTCCTGGTCGGGGAACAGACGCTTGAGCTCCGCGTCGGGAAACGCTTCGTGCGGCGCCGCCGCGTTCTTCCACACGATCGTCACGCGATAGTCCCAGCGGCCGTCCTCGGTGCCGTGAAAGCGTGGTGCCTCCGCGGTGACCTGCTGCGCGTGGCCGAGCTCGATCTGGCGCTTCAGGACCGGAAAATGGTTCTTCTTGAACAGCCGGATGAACTCGTCGGCGAAACCCCAGCGAACCTTGTAGTAGTACTCCACCACGAACGGCTCCGTCGAGCCCGCCGGCGGCGCCCCTTGGGCGACGCTCGCTGCCGGTGTCGCCAGCAGCAGGCAGAGGATCCCGCAACGCAGCATGTGTGTCTCCTTATCGGGAGGCGGCTCACGCCGTCGGCTGCTTCAGCTTGTCCAGATAGAGCTTTCGCACCTTCGCCACCTTGGGCGCAATCACCGCGCTGCAGTAGCCCTGATTGGGGTTGCGACGGAAGTAGTCGCGGTGGTACTCCTCCGCCGGGTAGAACGCCGCGAGCGGCTTCAGCTCGGTCACGATCGGATCGTCCCACACCTTCCGTGCCTGCAGCTCGGCGATGACGCGCTCGGTCGTGGCCCTCTGCTCGGGCGAGTGGTAGAAGATCGCCGAGCGGTACTGCGTGCCCACGTCGCCGCCCTGACGGTTCAGCGTCGTCGGGTCGTGAATCGTGAAGAACACGTGCAGCAGCTCGTCGAAGGAAACGACACTGGGATCGAACGTGATCTGCACGACCTCGGCGTGGCCGGTGGTGCCGGTGCACACGTCCTCGTACGACGGGTTGGCCACGTGGCCCCCCGCGTAGCCGGACCGTACCTGCTCGACGCCCTGCAGCTGCTGAAACGCGGCTTCGAGGCACCAGAAGCACCCGCCGGCGAGGGTCGCGACTTCGCGCTGTGGCATCGACTCTTTTCCTGGTGGGGTTATCTGAAAGCTAGCTCATCAAGCGCGCAGCTTCCGCGCCGCCAGCGCGGTGCCGGCCACGCGCGCGCGGATCTTGGCGAATGCCGTGTCCCGATCCGTAGATGTGTCGTCCGAGAAGGGCGCGAAACCGCAATCGTCGGTCGTCCCCAGCCGGTCGAGCGGGATGTACTCCGCCGCCTCCAGCACGCGGTCCCGCACTTGCTCCGGTGTCTCGACCTTTGGATCGATCGGATCGATCACGCCGATGAAAATCCGCTGACCCGGCTTGGCGTGCTGCTTGACCAGGCGCAGCGCCCTGCCACGATCCGGCTCACTGGCGCATTGGATGTAGAAGTTGGTCGCCTCGAGCTGGAACAGCGTCGGCAGCAGCTCCGCGTAGTCCACGTCCGCGCTGTGGGTCGAGTCCTGGTCCCCGCCGGGACAGGTATGGACGCCGATGCGGCGGCGCTCCTCCGTGGTGAAGCGAGCCAGCACGCGGTTGTTCAGGTCCACGAACGCCTTGAGCACCCCCTTCGTGGGATCGAGCTTGACCGCGAGCCGGCCCTCGGTGAAGTCGATCTGGACGACGTGCGCGCCCGCCGCCAGGCAGCGCCGGATGTCCGTCTCCGCCTCGCGCACGAGGTCCTCGAGGAACGCGTCGCGCGGGTATCCGCGGATGCCCTCCTCCGGATAGAGCAGGCTCAGGGCCGAGGCCGAAATCACCGCCTGCTTGATGGGCACGCGGGCATGAGCCCGCGCGGCCACGAGATACGCATCGGCGTAGGTCTGGTAGCGGAACGGCCCGGCGGTGAGGCGGGGGAGCCGCCGCGTGTGTCCGTCGGCGAACGGGATGGTCACGCCGTCGGGCGCGAGGCTCGCGAGCCCGTGAATCGGGTAGGTGGCGAAGCTGGGCTTGGACTGCTCCCCGTCGCTGATCACCGGGGACGCGGTCGCTTCGAAGCGTTTGATGGTGTCACGGACGCCCTCGTCCTGGAGCCGGGCGAGCTGGTCGCGCGAGAGGCGGCCGGCGGCGAACTGCTGCATTGCCGCGACGAGCTCGGGGGATCTGGGAATGCTGCCGACGGGTTCGGTGGGAATGGGCATCGAGCAAGGCTATCCGCCGGGGTGGCGAAGTCAATGGCGCTAGCCCCAGTCCTTTGATTCCGGTGCGACGCGGCGCATCGACTTGAGAAAAGTCATTGCGGATTGCGGATTGTGGATTGCGGATTCGACGGGCGGGTCTTCCAATCCGCAATCCGAAATCCGCAATCCGCAATGCAGTCCCTTCGCTTCCTCCGCGATCACGTTCACCGTCCCGTCGTCCTTGGCGAGCTTGCCCCGCACCCACAAGAGCGGCTCGCCGCGGATGGCCGGGCGATAACGCTCGTACACGTCGGGCCGCACGATCACGTTCACCATTCCCGCCTCGTCCTCGAGCAGCACGAAGACGAACCCTTTGGCCGTCTCGGGCCGCTGGCGCGCCACCACCAGGCCCGCGACTTCGACTGTGGTCGCGTGCGCGCGGCCGGAGAGCGCGTCGCTCTGCACCACGCCCGGCGGCAGCGTCCCCCTGAGCAGCGACAGCGGGTGGCCGCCCGGCGCGAACCCGAGGACCGCGTATTCGGCGAGCAGCCGCTCCTCCGCCGCGAGGCCGCCGAAGCGGAGCCCCTCGTGGGGATGGTTAAGCGCCAGCTCGAGCTGCCGACGCACGCGGGCGTCCGCGTCGCGCGCCGCCTCGGGCGGCAGCCACAATCCCACCTGCCACAGCAGCTCCCGCCGGGTGAGCCCCAGGCCGTCGCACCCGCCCACCCACACGAGGTGTTCGATCGCGGTGCGCTTGAGCCGGGGCGGCGCCCGGCGCGCCAGGTCGCCGACGCTCGTGAACGGCCCGCGCCGCTCCCGCTCGAGCACGAGCTCGGTCGCCGTCTCCTCACTCCAGTCTCTGACAAACCCGAGCCCCACTCGCACGGCATATCGTCCCCCCTCTCCCGAAGGGAGAGGGGGACAGGGGGTGAGGGCATCGGAAGAAGAAGGAAGAAGGGGACTGGGGGTGAGGACCGTGCACCAGACGTCACTCAGATTCACATCCGGCAGCCGGATCTCGACCCCGTTGCGCTTCGCGTCCCGTCCCAACGCGTCGAGCGAGTAGAACCCCATCGGCTGATTGTTGAAGAGCGCGCAGTAATACTCGGAGGGGTGGTAGTGCCGGAGCCATGCCGACTGGTAGGCGAGCAGCCCGAACGCCGCGGCGTGCGATTTGGGGAACCCGAACTCGGAGAACGCGATCACCTGCGTGAACACCCGCTCGGCGGTCGTCTCGGGAACGCCGCGCGCCGCGGCACCGTCCCGGAACTCCTCCCAGAACTCCGCCATCATCTCTCGGCTGCGGCGCCGGCTCATGGCGCGCCGTAACGCCTCCGCCTGGCCCGCCGTGAATCCCGCGAGCGCCTGGCACACCTGCAGTACCTGGTCCTGATAGAGGATCACGCCGAGCGTTTCCGCGAGCGCCTCCTCGAGCAGCGGATGGTCGAGGGGCGGCTCGTAGTTTCGGCCCGCCGCGCGGGCGCGGCGCTGGTCTTCGCGGCGCCGCACGTACGGGTTCACAGCGCCGCCCACGATCGGGCCCGGGCGAACGATCGCGACCTCGACCGCCAGGTCCTCGAGGTTGCGGGGTCGGGTGCGCCGCAGCATCTGGATCTGCGCCCGGCTCTCGATCTGGAACAGCCCCACCGTGTCGCCCCGGCAGATGCGGTCGTAGACCGCGGCGTCGGCGAAGTCGATGCGCGAGAGATCGGGCGGCGTGCCCTCGCGACCGGCGACCAGCTCGACGCATTCCTCCACCAGCGACAGCATGCCGAGCGCCAGGAAGTCGATCTTGATGAAGCGCGCGTCGTCGCAGGAATCCTTGTCCCACTGGCACACCACCCGGTCTGCCATCGCGGCGCGCTCGAGCGGCACGATCTCGACCAGCGGCCGGCTCGAGATGACCATCCCGCCCACATGCTGGGAAATGTGGCGGGGCAGTCCGGCGATCTCCTCCGCCAGCTCGCACAGCTCTTTCCAGAGCGGGGCAGCGGTCCGGCCCTGGAATCCGGGCAATTGCTCCAGCTCATCCGCCAGTCCCCCCGACCGCCGGTCCGCCAGTCGTGCCACCTGCTCGATCTCGCCCGGCGGCAGGTCCAGCGCCTTGCCGATTTCGCGCACCGTCGAGCGCAGGCGGTAGGTGGGAAACGAGCACACCAGCCCGACGTGCTCGTCGCCGTACCGCTTGTAGACCCGCCGGATCAGCTCCTCGCGGATCTCGCGCGGGAAATCGAGATCGATGTCCGGCACCGAGGCGAGGGTGTCGTTCAAGAACCGTCCCAGGAACAGCCCGTTCGCGATCGGATCGATGTGCGACAGGCCGAGCAGATAGCACACGATCGACGACACCGACGAGCCGCGCCCGCGGCCGGGGAGCAGGTTGGCGTGCGCCCGCCGGCTGCCGCGGCGCACGTCCGTCGCCACTTCCCGCGCCAGGTCGAACAGGTCGTGATAGACGAGGAAGAACCCGCTGAGCCGATGGTGTTCGATGAGTGTCAGCTCTTGCTCGAGGCGCCGCAGGGCGTCGTCACGGTGCGGCGAGCCGGTGGGATACAGCTCTTCCAGCTTCGCCCGGCACAGCTCGGCGAGGGCGCGTGGGGCGGGGGTGAGGTCCGCCCCTCGAAAGTCGGGGAAGGTGTACCCGAGGTCGCGCGTCAGGTCGAAGGCCCTGCAGCGTTCCGCCAGCACAATGGTATTGGCGACAGCATCGGGACAGTCACGGAACAGCTCCTCGACCTCTTGCGGCGGCCGCAGGAAGAACTCGCTGTTCGCATGGCGCACGTTGTGCGAGCCGTCGAGCGTGGTGCGGTGCCGGATCGCCACCAGCACGTCGTGCAGCCGGTGCCGCTCGCGCTTGTGATAATGCACGTTTCCAGTCGCTACGACGCTAAGTCGCACGGAATCGGCGACGTCTTTCAGCGCTCGGGTAAGGGCTAGGTCTCCCCGGACGTAGTTCCGCTGCAACTCGACGACAAAGTTCTCCCTTCCGAACACCGCGCGGCACCGCTCCGCGAGACGGCGGGCCGCGGCCGGGCCGTCGCGCCGCAGCACCCCGGGGAGCAGTCCGGTGCGGCATCCCGAAAGCACGATCAGTCCCGCATGCCGGGCTTCGAGCGAGGCGAAGTCGAGCCGCGGGTCGCGCCGGTCTGCACGGCCGAGATGCGCCTCTGTGATCAAGCGGCACAGATTCGCGTAGCCTTCGGGCGTCTCGGCGAGCAGCGTCACGTGAGCACCGTCGAGCAGGGTCAGCTCCGCGCCGGTGATGGCCTGCAGGCCGAGCTTCTGCGATCCTTGCGCGAACGCCATCGAGCCGTACAGGCCGTGGTGGTCGGTGAGGGCGAGCGCGGGGTAGCCGAGCTGCGACGCGGCGAGCGCCAGCTGCTCGGGGAGCGAGGCGCCGTCGAGAAACGAGAAGGCGGAGTGGCAGTGGAGCTCGATATACATAGAATTGCGGATTTCGGATTGCGGATTGCGGATTTGAGACGCCGCTATCCGAAATGACTAGGGTTTCTGCATCCACCACTCTCCGGTGATCACGTCCTCGAACAACACAACCCGCCCGCCGCCCTCGAGTACGACTTCGACATAACGGCGCACGATCGGCTGTCGCCACCACTCGTCGTCCACTCGCCAAACCTCGCCGATCGTTTCCACACGTTTCTCGTTTCCTGTTTCCCGTTTCACGATTGTGGGCATCCCATCCTCATCGAGCTCCACCTCCACCCGCTGCGGCTCATTGATCCCTATTAGTCGATCGGTTTTCACATTCCGCAATCCGCAATCCGAAATCCGCAATGTTTTTCAAGGTTCATAGTCGATCAACGCATACCGCCGCTCCGGCAGCCGCGACCACGGTTGCACCTCGATGACGTGGTAGAGCAGCGAGCGCTTGAGCCGGAGCTTGATCTCCTGAGCGGCGCTGCGCAGCGCGCGACGCCGCCCGGCGCGCGCCGCGGCCTGCGCGTCGCGCGCGAACAGCTGCAGCTCCGCGGTGCCGGGGACGAACGCGGTGAACTCGACGACCAGCCGCTCCACCGCGCCGGCGGGGGGTGACCGCTCGAGCTGCGTCGTGAGGGGCGCCGCGATGCGCGCCCGGTCCGCGGACGGGTCTTTGAGCGTCGCCTCCACCAGCCACGACGCGCCGTGCTCGAGCTCGGCGCGCGCCCGCACGACCTGCACCCGCCAGCCGCTGCGGCGCGGATCGCGTAGCGCGCGCTCGATCAGCCGGTCGAGCGCATGTACCAGCAGCTCCCGCTCGCCGACGGCCGAAAAGAACGCGAGCGCGGCGACGATCGGCTCCGGCGCCACCCGCCCCACCACCCGCTCGGCAATCCGCCCGGCCGCGAGGAGCCACAGCCGCCGGCCGGCGCGGCCGAACTGCGATACCACCGCTTCTTCGGGCAGCGCGGCAAGCGCCCCCAACGTCCTGATGCCGAGCTGACGCAGGCGACGCTGCGTGTCGGTGTCGAGCGGCAGCACGGCGAGCGGTTGGGCGGCGAGAAATTTCCCCTCCTCCCCGGAGCGAACGATGACGGCTTCCCCCGGCCGCGCGCGCGTGGCCGCGACCCAGGAGACGAACTTTCCGATGCCCCACCCCACCCGGATTTCGGATTGCGGATTTCGGATTGCGGATTTGACGCTCGAATTTCCAATCCGCAATCCGCAATCCACAATCCGCAATTGCATCTCTTCGATGATGCTTGCAGGCCCCCCGTACAGCCCCTCCAACCCGTCCGTCCCCACGAACGCCCTTCCCAGCTCCGCCGGCTCGATCACCGGACTCACCTGGCCGAGCGCCGCGAGCAGGCGGGAGAACTGCGCGTCGTAATGCACCGGGTCGGGCTCGCATAGCTTGAGCGCGGGACAGAGCCCGATCGCCTGGCTCACCGTCATCCCCGGCTTCACCCCGGCGTGCCGGGCGAGCGGCGATAGCTGCCACACCCGGCGGGCGTCGTCGGGCCCCACCAGCGCCACCGGCAGCGATGCGAGCTCGGGTTGCCGGGCGGTCTCACAGCGCAGCGGGAACAGCGGAATCCAGCAGCACGCTGCGGCGTCGCTCGTGAGATGGGGGCTTCGGGTCATAAACCAGGCCGACAATGGGACCCGAATATATCCCGAAGATCGAGATCACCGCAAGGTGGTTACTTGATGGATAACTTATTGGTATATTGTGACTTCCCATGACCAGCCGCAATCACCCAGGGCTGTTCGACGACATTGACGCGCTCCCGCCGCCACCCCCCGGGCTGGTCGCACTCGGCAACCGCATTCCCGCGAGCATCAAGTTCGGCACGTCCACCTGGACCTACGACGGCTGGACGGGCGACGTGTACCATCGGGCCTACCGCGGCGCCCAGCCGGCCCGGCGGCTCGAGGAGTACGCGCGTTATCCGCTGTTCCGCACGGTGGGGATCGACAGCGCGTTCTACGAGCCCCCGTCCGAAGAGGCGCTCGCGGCCTACGCGCGGGCGCTCCCCGCCGGCTTTCCCTGCGTGAGCAAGGTGTGGGACCGCATCACCGCCCGGCGCTTCAACCAGGACGCGCGCTGGGGCAACCTCGCCGGTCAGCGCAATCCCGACTTCCTAAATGCCGCGCTCTTCAAGGAAGCGGTGCTCGGACCGTACAGCCGCGCGTTCTCGGATCACGCGGGTCCGTTCGTGTTCGAGTTTCAGGCGATGCGGGGAAAGGACCTGCCCGAGCCCGCGCGCTGGGCGGAAGAGCTCGACGCCTTCTTGCGGGAGCTGCCGCGTGATTTCCGCTACGCCGTGGAGCTGCGCAACGCGGAGCTCCTGACCGACGTCCACGGCGCGGTGCTGGCACGCCACGGCGTGGCCCATGTGTTCAATTCCTGGAATGAAATGCCGGGGATCGGCGAGCAGCTCGAGCTGCCGTGGACGTTTCCCGCCGCGTTTACCGTGGCGCGCGGGCTGCTGCGCCCGGGACGGCGCTATGCCGACGCGGTGAAGCTGTTCGAGCCGTACGAGGGGATTCGGGAGCCTCAGCCCGATGTGCGCCACGACCTGCTGCGCGTCGTCGCCGAAGCCCTGCGGCGGCGCATCGAGGCGCTGATCCTGGTCAACAACCGGCTGGAGGGAAACGCGCCGGGGACGATCCGCGCGCTCGCCGCCGCCCTGGCCGGCGAGGAAGCCTGATCCCACCGCGCCGCCCCGGGTGCTTGCGACCTTACTGCACTCCTGCTACGGTTTCACTGTGTAAATCACGCGGAACCGCACAAACTGCACGTCCACCGGGCGGCGCGTGAAATCCGGCCGCCGGGGCGTCCCCACCCTTCCCGTTCCCCTGCTGCGTGATGCGGTAGCGCGCGAGACTGCCCGCCTGTCGCTGCGGCGCGCCGCGCGCGAGATGTCCATCAGCCCCAACGGCCTGCGCAACTTCCTGAACGGCTCCGCTCCGCGCAGCGCCACCCGCGCCAAGCTCGAGCGCTGGCTCGCCGAGCAGGGCCGCACCTCACGGCCCCCCAACGTCGGGCAGCTGGTCCGCCTGTTGAACGAATTGTCGGGAGACCTGGCTCCCCATCAGACGGGACAGTTGGGGCGCGACATCGCCCGGCTGCTGGCCGAGGCGTACGAGGCGCGGCGGCTCGCGCCCCCTCGCTGGGTCCAGGACCTGCTGCGGCAATATCGATCGGCCCGAAGCAAATCCGCGGGAGAAGTCGCATGAGATGAGCCTTCCGGGGGGTCTTGCCTCGGGGGGGAGGGGGGTATATCTACCGTGTTCAGTTTGTGCAGTTACCCAGGGTGGTGGAGAGTCCTCGTATGTCAGGTTCCGGTTGAGGCGGGCCGGCGCGCCCAGTCCCAGGCGGAGCCCCGGGTCGGTGCCGACTCCCGTGAGCCTGCCCGCGTTGCCCGTGCCCCTGCTGCGGGACGTGATTGCGCGCGAAACCGCGCGCTCTTCGTTGCGGCGCATCGCGCACGAGCTCGCGATGAGCCCGAACGGGCTGCGCGACTTCCTGCGGGGTGCCGTTCCGCGGGGTCCCACGCGGGCCAAGCTCGAGCGCTGGCTCGCCGGCCGCGGCCGCGTGTCCCGCCCGCCCAACATCGGCCAGTTCGTACGCCTGCTGAACGAGCTCTCGGGCGACCTGTCGCCGAAGCAGACCATGCAGATGGGGCGGCAGGTGGCCGAGCTGCTGGTGGAGTCGTACGCCGCCCGCAGCCTCGCGCCCCCGACGTGGGTGCACGATCTGCGGCGGCACTACCAGTCCCCCGGTGCGGCGGCCGGTGACGTCGCGTGACCCACTGTGGCGTCGTTGCCATAGCCTCTCTTTCGACGTATATCTCAATGTGTTGTTTGTGCAGTTCTGCCCTCTGACGCGGTGTGACGATGGCAGCGAACCGGGCAAAGCCAGCGCAGCCCAAGCGGCCACGATCTCGTAAGGCTTCCGAGATCGTCGCATTGGTCGAGCAGTTGAGCTCCGGCCTCGGCACGCCCGACGGCGCCATTCTCGGTCATGGCCTCTCGCGGCTGCTCACGGAGGCGTACGCGGCGCGCGGGCGCTCGGTCCCGGCTTGGGTCAAGCAGCTCACCGCCTACTACCGGGACGGCCACAAGTCGTAAACCGCGACCGTCACAGGCCGAGCGCTCCCTGCGCCGGCGCCAAGCGACTCGCATAGCGGTCTCGCATTCCCTCGTTCTCCGGAAACCCGAAGCGCCGCTGCAGCCGCCGCACGCGCCGGCCCAGCGCGGCCGCGTACGGCCGTGGCGCTTCGCTGGCGCGCGCGTAGGCGCGCCGGTAGCGCTCGCTCAAGTGCGGGAAGTGCGCGTCCAGCACCGGCAGGAAGTGATCGCGCACCGCGGGATAGAGCCGCAGCGGCCCGGCGTGCACGAAACGAGCGCCGGCCTCCCGGGCCGCCTGGAAGAGCGCTTCCAGGTGGGGAACGTCGTCCGTGATCCCCGGAAGGACCGGCGCCACGATCAGGCCGGCGTTGACACCCGCCGACGTGAGCTTGTGCAGCGCCCGCAGCCGCGCCGCCGGCATCGGCGAGCGCGCCTCGAGTCGTCTGATGATCCCCACGTCCACGGTCGTGAGCGACACATGCACCTGGAGGTCGCTCCGCTCCGCGATCCGCCGCAGCACGTCGATATCGCGGGTCACGAGGGGGCTCTTGGTGATGATCCCGATGTTCAATCCCTCGCACCGCGCCAGCCGCTCGAGCACCCGACGCGTCACGCGGAAGCGCCGCTCGCCCGGCTGATACGGATCGGTCGCGGTGCCGATGACAATCGGATCGGTCGGGCGGACAGACGGACCGGCGGACCGAAAGAACCGCTGCAGATCGCGCTCGAGGGCGCCTAGTAGATCTTGCTTGACGAAGATGTGCCGCTCGAAATCGCGGAACTCGACGCCGGAGAGCCGGCCCGCGTCGTGCGCCCGCTCGACGACGTAGCGATGCGCGTAGCGCGCGTAACAGTACGTGCAGCCGAACTCGCAGCCGACGTAGGGGTTGAGCGACCAGAAATCCACGCCCGTTTGCTGCGGTGAGTTGAGCACCGAGCGGGGGGTGAGGGAAACGAACTTGGTTCCGCGCAGCCGCTCGTCGAGAACCGCAAGGGCGGACGGGCGGACTGGTGGACTGTCCGACGGCAACAGCGGTAGCTGGGTCGGGCCCCGGCGCCACGCACCGCCCGTCCGCCCGTCCGCCTGAGCGCCCTCCGTCAGCCGCATCGCGCCCAGCCGCAGTGCACGCACACCAAGCAGCCGGACTGCCGCACGGTGCCGGCGCCGCAGTCGGGACAGGGCGGGGGCGCGGGCGAAGGAGTTGCTTCGGTGTTTGTTCGGGTCATGAATCGGCAATATGAGCGGCCGCCATGCTTACGGCAAGAGGCCGGAGCCGTTAGTCTAAGCCAATGGAAAACAAGCGGATAGCATTCCAGGGAGAGCCAGGCGCTTACTCCGAAGAGGCGCTCTTCCTGCTCGAGCCACAGGCCGCTTCCCAGCCCTACCGCGAGTTCCGCGACGTCGCCGAGGCGGTCGTCGAGCGCCGCGCCGACTTGGGTCTCCTGCCGATCGAAAACTCTCTCGTCGGCTCGATCGCTACCAACTTCGACCTGATTGCCGAGTCGGGTCTCGCGATCGTGGGCGAAGTGGTGAGCTCCGTGCACCACTGCCTGCTCGGTGTGGCGGGCGCCTCGCGCGGATCATTGCGCCGCGTGTTGTCGCATCCAGTGGCCCTGGCGCAGTGCGAGCGGTTTCTGCGCCAGCTCGCGGGCGTCGAGGTGGTCGCGTTCTACGACACGGCGGGTGCGGCGGCCGAGGTAGCACGCCAGGGCGATCGCTCGCTCGCCGCGATCGCGGGTGCGCTAGCTGGCCGGCGCTACGGGCTGACGATCATGGAGGAGCGCATCGAAGACGAGCCGCACAACCAGACGCGCTTCCTGCTGGTCGCGCCGGAGCCGGCGTCGCCGCCGCCCGGCGTGCCGGCGAAGACGACCCTGCTGCTCAAGCTCCCGCACCGGCCGGGCACGTTGGCGCGCGCCCTCGCGCCGCTCGCCGCCGCGGGGCTCAACCTGACCAAGCTCGAGAGCCGTCCCGACCGCACGACGCCGTGGGAGTATCTCTTCTATCTGGACATCGAGGCACGGGCGACGGACCCCGCCATGGCGGGCGCGATCCGCGATCTCGAAGGGCAGGGGGCGGTGGTGATCGTGCTGGGCGACTATCCCCGCTTCACGCCGCGCGCCTGACCATCGCCCGCCACGCGAAGTAGACCGGCACGCCGATCAGTACCAGTCCCAGCCCCAGGAAGCTGTACGTGCGCGTAGCGTCCTGGGTCAGCAGGTCCACGGCGATCACGCCGGTGGCGATCACGTACAGAGCGGGGAGCCAGGGATATCCCGGCGTGCGGACCGGCCGCGTCGCCGCCGGCCGCTTGACACGCAGCGCGAACAACCCCACCGCGGTCAACATGTAGAACACCAGCGCGGCGAAGATGACGAAGTTCAAGAGCTGCGTGTACGTGCCCGACAGGCACAGCACGCTCGTCCACACCGCCTGCACGACCAGCGCCACGGCGGGCGTCTTGTAGCGCGGGTGCAAGACGCCCGCGGACTTGAAGAACAGGTCGTCGCGCGCCATGGCGTAGTACACGCGCGCGCCCGACAAAATGAGGCCGTTGTTGCAACCGAACGTGGAGATCATGATGGCCGCGGCCATCAGCTTGAGTCCCGGCTGCCCGAGGATCGCCTGCAGCGCCGCCGTGCCCACACGGTCCTGGGGCGCGGTCGCGATGGCAGTCGCCGGCAACACGTTCAGGTAGGCGACGTTGGCGAGCAGGTACAGCACGGTCACGATCAAGACGCCGGCGCCCATCGCGACCGGCAGGTCCCGCTCGGGCTGGGTGAGCTCGCTCCCGGCGAAGCCGACGTTGTTCCAGGCATCCATCGAAAACAACGAGCCGACCATGGCGGCGCCGATCGCGCCGAGTCCCACCGCCACGCCGCCGCTGGCCCAGAAGTTGCCGCCGAAGTTGGCCGCGATCGCCTCGGCGTGCCGGCCGACGGTGAGCCCCAGCAGAATCAGCGCGGCCAGCGCGGCGGTCTTGACGGCGGTGAGCGACGTCTGAATCAGGGCGGCCGTGCGCACGCCGCGCACGTTGATCCAGGTGAGCAGGGCGACGGACAGCACCGCGAGCAGGCGCTGGGGCGAGAGGCCGACGGCGACGTCGCCGATCGGCTGAGGAAAGTGGACCGTGGAGCCGAGGAACACGTCGGGCGAGAGGCCGGGCCAGAACACCGCCGTGAACCGCGCGAACGCGACCGCGACGGCGGCGATGGTGCCGGTCTGGATCACGACGAACAGCGTCCAGCCGTACAGGTAGCCGAACAAGGGCGAGATCCCCTCGCGCAGGTAGACGTACTGTCCGCCCGCCTTGGGGAACATGGCCGCGAGCTCGCCGTACGAGAGCGCGCCCATCAGCGTGACCACGCCCGAGGCGGCCCAAACGACCAGCAGCAAGCCGGGGGAGTGCACTTCGCGGAGGATCTCCGCGGAAACGATGAAAATGCCCGAGCCGATCATCGACCCGACGACCAGCGCGGTGGCGTCGAGCCGGGAGATCGCCTTGACGAAGTCGACCTGCGGTTGCTGGGTGGTGGCCATTGGCGAGGTAACCTAGTGGCTCCCGCGTGGTGCCGCTATGTTGGGTGGCGACGAGCTCCCCCCTTACACGAGAGACACTGCCGTGCGCCTGTTGCCCCGGGAAGAAGAGTTCTTCGACCTGTTTGTCGCGGTGGCCACGCGGACCAAAGAGGCGGCCCAGCATCTGCGCGACCTCTTCACCGCGCCCCCTGAGCGTCGCATCGCCCACGTCGAGGCGATCAAGCGGCTCGAGCACGAGGCCGACCAGGTCACCCACGAGGTGGTGAACCGGTTGGACCGCACCTTTATCACGCCGCTCGACCGGGAGGACATCCATCAACTCGCCTCCGACCTGGACGACGTGATAGACGTGATCGACGGCATCGCGCGCCGCTCCCAGATCTTCCATCTCGGTCCCGCGCCACGCGGCGTGAACCAGCTTACCGAGGTAATCCAGCGTATGGTGGGCGTGCTTGCCGAGGGCGTCGGCCGGTTGAAAAAAGGCGACGATGTGATGCGGTTCTGCATCGAGGCCAAGAAGCTCGAGGAAGAAGGCGACGCGCTCTATCACGAAGCCCTCGGCCAGATGTTCGAGACCGAGCGGGACGCGCTCGAAGTAATCAAGTGGAAGGAGATCTACGACAACCTCGAGCGCACGCTCGACGAGTCGGAAGACGTCGCCAACGACCTCGAGTCCATCACGATCAAGCACGCGTGATGCACGCGTCCGCCTGGTTCGTCGTCGCCATCGTCGGTGTCGCGCTGTGCTTCGATTTCATCAACGGATTTCACGACGCCGCCAACTCCATCGCCACCGTCGTATCGACACGGGTGCTGTCGCCGTCCGCCGCCGTGGTATGGGCTGCGGCATTCAACTTCATTGCGGTGTTCCTGTTCGGGACGGCGGTGGCCAAGACCATGGGCAAGGGGCTCGTGGACCTGGCCGCCGTGGACGCCACCGTGATCTTGGCGGGGCTCGCGGGCGCCATCACCTGGGACCTCATCACCTGGTGGCTCGGGCTCCCCACCTCTTCTTCGCACGCCCTGATCGGCGGCTACGCAGGCGCTGCGGTGGCGAAGGCGGGCTTCACGGCGCTCCTGTTCCCCGGCAAATGGATCTCCACGCTCGTCTTCATCGTGCTGGCGCCGCTCATGGGCCTCGTGCTGGCGCTGGCGCTGACGGTGGCGTTGTCGTGGGCCCTGCGACGCTCGCTCCCGCGCAAGGTCGACCGCACCTTCCGCGTGCTCCAGATCGGCTCGGCCGCCGCGTATTCGCTCGGGCACGGATCCAACGACGCGCAGAAAACCATGGGCATCATCGTCGGCCTGTTGGTGGCGGAGCAGCAGTTGTTCGGGACCGGGGCCCTCGCGGCGTCCCCGCTGCACCTCACCGATCCCAACAGCATCCCTGCCTGGGTGGTGGTGGCGTGCGGCGCGGCGATGGGGTTGGGCACGGTGACGGGCGGCTGGCGGATCGTGAGGACGATGGGCCAGCGTCTCACCAAGCTCACGCCGTTCGGCGGCTTCTGCGCCGAGACGAGCGGCGCCATCACGCTGTTCATCGCCTCGCACTTCGGCATCCCGGTCAGCACGACGCACACCATCACCGGGGCCATTTCGGGCGTGGGTGCGGCGCACCGCCTCTCGGCCGTGCGCTGGGGCGTGGCGGGGCGGATCGTGTGGGCCTGGCTCCTCACGATCCCCGCGTCGGCGGGGATCGCGGGGTTGCTGTACGTGGTGCTCCGGGCGCTGGTCTAGCCCCGTTCAGGGTTGTGCATTGGCGAGGTCCGTGACCGCCGCGGCCAGGGTCCGGACCTTGGCCGCATCGGGGGCGCCCGCTGCGTCCCCGCCGAGCTGCGTGGCCAGCTGCGTCAGCGCGTCCCGCCGCGCTGCCCCGGAGAGCTTTTGCGCCCGATCGAGCGCCTGCCTCACGGCGGCGACCCGCTCGGGGGCCAACCCGTTGGACCGGGCCAGCTGGTCCACGTACGCCCCGGCCACGACGAAGCTCGCGGGCCAGACGATATGCGGCTGATCTTGCGTGTTGAAGTAGTCCCAGTGCACCAGCTCTGCGGCCGCGATCTCGTTGCTCGAGAGGAACCCGCTCGGCACGAGATCCAGCACATCGAGCCCGCGCGCGATCTCGGAGCTGTAGATGTGTCCGTTGTACCAGTACGCGGACCACGATCCCGCGCCGACCGGCTTGGTACCGTCCATCGGGCCGCGATCGAAGAACGCGATCTCCGTGGGATGCGACGGGTCGGTCCAATCGAACACCGAAACCCCGCCCTGGTACCACGACTGCACCATGATGTCCCGCCCGGGGACCGGGATGAGCGAGCCGTTGTGAGCGACGCAATTCTCGAGCTCGGTCTGTGGCGCCGGCAGTTTGTAGTAGCTCCGGAACGTCATCCGCTTGTCGTCCAGCGTGAAGATCGCGTCCGCGCCCCACTCGCGCCTGTCTGTCGCGCGGCACTTGGGTCCGCCGCCGCCGCCCCATTCGTCGGTGAAGAGCAGCTTGGTGCCGTCGTTATTGAACGTCGCCGAGTGCCAGTACGAGAAGTTCGAGTCTGACACCGCCGCGATGCGCCTGGGGTGCGCCACGTCACGGATGTCGAGCAGCAGCCCATAGCCGGCGCACGCCCCGCCCGCCAGCCCGATCGCCGGGTAGGCGGTGATGTCGTGGCACTGCTCGGGTCCCGGACGCGCGGAGTTCGGCGTTCCCGGCTTGGGCGCCCCCACGATCACGTCGACGATGCCCTGGATCGCAGCGCGCAGCGCGGCGCTGTCGGCGGCGGTGGGTGCCCCGGTGCCGTGACGCGCTGTGACGACGCTGTCGAGCATCGGATTGATGAAGCCCGGTCCCAGCACGTATTCCAGGCCGTTCACCGCGGCCGTGTAGCCGCCCTTGGCGCGCGCCTCGGCGGCCGCCTTGGCCGCCCGTGCGACGTCTTCCGGCGCTTCGGCGTGCGTCGCGGGCGCGGTGAGCGAATCGAAGATGCGGGGCGAGCTCACAATCGCCGCCTGCTGCGGGGCGGCGAGCGGCACCTTGATGACCTCGATCCGGAAGCGGGCGCTGTTGGGGTTCGAGTCCGGCGACGCCGCCACACAGCCCGGGAGCTCGCTGGGCGAGCGCACCGGGGCGGCGCCGGAGATGTACACGTAGACGTTCCCGGGGTCGTTGGGATCGGTCACCACGGAGTGCGTGTGCGAGCCGCGGCACGTCTGCACGTTGGCGATGTACTTCGGATTCGCGATGTCGGAGATGTCGAAGATCCGGAGGCCGCGCAGCCGCACGGCACTCACCGAGTCGTGCACGCCCTCGGTGCCGCAATCGAGACGGCCTCCCATCCCCTCGCCGGACACGAACAGCAGGTTCTGGTACACCGACACGTCGCTCTGCGAGGCGGGACAGAGATATCCGACCTTGAGCGTCGGCGCCGCGGGGTTCGTGACGTCCCACACCTGAAACCCGTTGTAATTTCCCTGAATCACGTAGTTCTTGAAAAACGCGAGGTCCGAGTTCGTGACACCGACGAACTTCTCCGACGCAGGCCGGTTCACGATCAATCGCAGGTTCCACGCCGCCTGCGCGGCGGGGGTCACTTCCAGCACGCGCCGGTTGGCGCTGTCGAAACGCACGGCGCCGGCCCGCAGCCCCACGCGTGGGTCCGGACTGGGAGGGACCGTCGACAAGTTGGCACCGCCCGACGAGGCGCACGCGGTGAGAGAGAGGCCTCCGATGACACGAGCGAGCGCGCACAGTCGACGGTTCATGGTATGGTCCGGTAAAGGTAGGAGTGCTAGGGTGCGGCGAGCACGAAATCGGCGAGCATGCGCTGCATGCGCTCGATCTCCGTGGTCTGATCGGCGAATACATTGGCGGCGAAGCGGAACACCGGTTCTTCCTCTCCCGCGCCGCGCGAGGCAAACAGCTGATTCACCATGGTGATGGCGCCCTGGTGATGCCGGATCATGTCCTGCAGGAACAGCCGGTCGAACTCCGGGCCGCGGGCCGAGTCCAGCCGGTCGAGCTCGGCGGCGGTCAACATCCCCGGCATCAGCATCGAGGAATCCATCCCCGGCATCATCATGTGCGACGGGTCGGCAGACGGGACCGGCTCGTGGCGGTCGTCGAGCCAGCGCCGCATCAGCACGATCTCGTCACGCTGGCCCACCACGATGCGCTCGCACAGCGCGCGCAACGCCGGACTCGCGCCGTGCGTCGGCGCCCAGCCGGCCACCAGCACCGCCTGCGCGTGGTGCTGGATCATGCCGGACATGAAGTGCACGTCGGCCGCCGTGTACGGTGCGGCGTCCTGGGCGGCGAGCCGCGCCGAGAGGCCGGCGCCTGTCACGGCGAGGCAGGCCACCCAACGGAGTTTGCTCACGTTACGCTCTGGTCCGGAACTGTGCGAATGAGGCTATGGATAACCCGATTACGATCGTTGCGCGAGTGCGGTTTCTGACAGCGTTCTGACAGAAACTCATAGCTCCAATGCGTCCACCACCGCCTGCGCGATCGCGGCGTCCTGGACGCCCACGCCGGTCAGGTCGGCCACGGTGATCTCGTCCGGCTGCTCGCGCCCGGGGCGCCGCCCCGCGGCCAGATCACCCAGCTCCGCGTACACCTGCTTGCGCTTGATCACGCCGGCCGCGATGGCGTGGTGCAGGTTGCCGTAGCGCTCCGTCTGGAACACGCGATCGGCCACGAGCTTGTCGGCCCGCGCCAGGAGCGCCGGCTCGAGCTCGATCTTCTCGGGGCTCCCGGTCCCCACCGAGGTGACGTGCGTTCCAGGCGCCACCCAGGATGCCATGATCAGCGGGGTCGTGCTGGCGGTCGCGGTCACGATCACGCGGGAATCGCGCACCGCGCTCTCGAGGGCGGGTGCGATCCGCGTCTCCACCACCTGGGCGAGCTCGCGGGCGAGCTGCCCGGCGCGCTCGGGCGTGCGATTCCACAGCGTGAGCCGGGCGAGCGGCAGCTGCGCCATCATGGCGCGCGCCGTGAGCCGCGCGAGGGCCCCGGCGCCGACGAGTAGGGCCTCGTGCGCGTTCCCGGGCGCGAGATACTTGAGTGTGAGCGCTACGGCGGCGGCGGTGCGGAAGTCCGTCAGATAGCCGTGCTCTTCGAGCAGCACCGCGGGCACGCCTGTCTTCGCGTCGAGCAGCAGGAACAGGCCGTCGCCGGACGGCAGGCCGCGGGCGCGGTTCTCGTAGAAGCCCGTCGCCACCTTGAGCACGATGTGGCGCGCGCCCTTGAGATGTGCCCCTTTCACGTGCACTTCCGCGCGCTCCGCCGGCAGCTCCACCACCATCGGGTCGGGGAGCACTGCCTCCCCCAGCGCGAGCGCGCGAAAACCCCGCTCCACCGCGTCGACCGCCACGACGAACGAGACCTTGTCCCGGAACGCCTCGAGCGGCACGACCTTCATATCAGTCTGTGAAGACGCGCTTCAGGCCCCGCTCGGTCTCGGCGAGCGCCGCCTCGAAGTGGTGGAGCTCCTCGCCGAACCCGAATCGGATGTGCCGCGGCAGGCCGAAATGGTCCCCCGGCACGAGCAGCACGCCGTGCTCGGCCCGCATCCGCTCCACCAGGTCGAGGGCGCTGATCCCCTGACGGTACTTCACCAGGCAGATCGCTCCCGCCTGCGGCGGGTGCCAGGTGAACGTGTCACCGAAGCGCTTCAGCCACCGCTCGATCACCGGGTAGTTGGACCGGAGGATTCCGCGCGTGCGCGCGAGCACCTTTTCGCGTACCTGCGGCTCGAGCGCCACGGCGGCGAGATGATCGCTCGCGCCCGCCGGCCCGATCGTCGTATAGTCGTGCCGGGCCCACGCTTCATCGGAGAACCCCGGCGGCCCCACCACCCAGCCGATGCGCAGGCCCGGCAGGCCGTACGCCTTGGACAGCCCGTTCACGACGATCACGCGCTCGTAGCTGCCCCACAGCGACGGCGTCGTAGTCCCGTCCCGCTCCGCGCCCTGGTACACCTCGTCCGCCAGCAGCCAGGCGCCGACCTCCGCCGCCCGTGCCACGATCAGCCGTCGCATGGCGTCCGACAGCACGTGGCCCGTCGGGTTGTGGGGGTTGGTGACGACAACGAGCTTAGTGCCCGGCGCGATCGCGCTGCGCACTTCGTCAGCCGCGGGCTCCCAGCCCGCCTCCGGCTGCAGCGCAAAGCCTCGGACGCGGGCGCCGAAGTTCTGGGCCAGACCCCACGTCTGCAGGTAGTTCGGCAGCATGACGGCGACGTGGTCGCCCGGCTCGATCAGCCGCCAGCACACCACGAAATTCGCCTCCGCGCTGCCGGTCGTGACGAGGATCTGGTCCGGCGACACGCCCGGGTAAAGCGCGGCGATCCGGCTCCGCAACAGGTCGGTGCCGTTCGACTGGCTGTAGCCGAGCCGGACGTCGAGCAGCGGCTCCCGAGACGCTCCCGCGAGGTCGAGCAGCTCGCGGATCGAGAGCGGATGCACACCCGACTCCGACAGGTTGTAGCGCACCCGGTTCTCCCAGGTGCTCTGCCAGCGTTCCAATTCAAATGGGACAAAGCGCAAGGCGTCGATCCTTCCGTCGGGGGCCGTCGAGTGTCGATGTAGGGGCGCAGCATGCTGCGCCCCTACAATAACTCGGAAATCAATCCAGTGCGGCCAGGTCTGCGGGCCGTTCCAGCCAGTAATCCGGCTCGAGGTCCGCGAGGTCGAAGCGGTCGAACGGTCCCCACAGCGCGGCGGCCGTCTTGACGCCGGCCGCCCGGCCCGCGACCAGGTCGTGACGCGAGTCGCCGACGAACACCGCTTCGCTCGCGCGCGCGCCCAGCCGTTCGAGCGCCACCTGGACCGGCTCGGGATGGGGCTTGGGGTGGGTGACGTCGTCCGCGCCCACGACCACCTCGAACGCGTCCTCGAGCGACGCGCGCACCAGTCCCCGCATCGCCCCCCTCCGCATCTTGCTGGTCACGAGGCCGAGCGGGCGGCCCCGCCGCTTCAGCCCCCGCACCGCCTCGACGACGCCTTCGTAGGGATGCACCAACTCGTCGTGGTGCGCGAGGTTGTACGCGCGGTAGGTGGCGACCATCGCGTCGATCTCGGCCGGGTCTTCCGTGAAGCGACGGAATTGCACCCACAGCGGCGTGCCCAACCCCTCCATCCAGACGTCGTCCGCGGGCTCCGCGCCGCGGTGCGTGCGCATGGTGTGGCGGTACGACCGGAGAATCAGCTCGATCGAGTCGATGAGCGTGCCGTCCAAGTCGAACAGGAACGTGGTGAGCGCCACGCCGGAAGCTAACTTTGGGAGACCGCAAACCCCATGCACAACTTCGAGACCGTTCTCGCGCTGCTCGTGGGGGTCACCTTCCTGGCGCTGGTGGCACGACGCCTCGACGTCCCCACGCCCGCGCTGCTCGTGGCGGGCGGAGTACTGGTGGCGGTGCTCCCCGGATTGCCGGTCGTGCAGTTCGATCCCCAGCTCGTCTTTCTCGTGTTCATTCCGCCGCTGCTGTACCGCGCCTCCCTGCTCGCGTCCTACCGCGACGTGCGCGCCAACCTGCGGCCCATCCTGCTGCTCGGCGTGGGGCATGTCCTGTTCGTGACGATCGTGGTGGCCTGGGTGGCGCGTCTGACCGTTCCGGGTCTGCCGTGGGCCTCGGCGTTCGCGCTCGGCGCCGTGGTGTCGCCCCCGGACGTCGCGGCCGCTACCGCGTTCCTGCGCCGGCTGCCGCTGCCGCGACGCCTGGTGATCATCCTCGAGGGCGAGAGCATGATCAACGATGCGGCCGCGATCGTGGCGTATCGCATGGCGGTCGCCGCCGCGGTGACGGGCGCGTTC
>Ga0209057_1000096_pt1 | contig 73211 bp, 56 predicted proteins | sample GraSoiAngelo_146_FD_185903 | JGI IMG/M metagenome (GOLD analysis project Ga0209057, IMG submission 185903) | Grasslands soil microbial communities from the Angelo Coastal Reserve, California, USA - 14_1009_05_30cm (SPAdes) (version 2) | ecosystem: Environmental > Terrestrial > Soil > Grasslands ...
CCAGCCGCGTTCCTAATGATCAGCTGCGACCGGGTACCCACTACGCCACAAAACGTCGCAGGGCTCCACCACCCCGACTTTTCCATCGCTGCGGGGAGTGGTACTTGGACCACGAAGGCCCCAATGCCCACCGCGGTTGCGGGGTCGGTTGTCGGCGTCATTGACGACCACGCTTACGTCGTGGCCTTGAACATCAACAACGCTTATGACCCTTTGACTGACACGTGGGCGGCTAGAGCACCAGACCCAAGGCCGCGAAGTTTTGCGGGAGCGGGGGTGATCGCCGGCAAGCTCTACGTCGCGGGTGGGTGCATTAATTCCGACTGCATTCCGGGTAACACGAACATACTCGAGGTCTATGATCCGGTGGCTAACGCGTGGACGGACAAGGCCCCGATGCCCACCGCGCGCAACCAGGTGGGAGTCGGGGTGCTCGACGGTAAACTGTATGTGGTGGGAGGTCAGGGCCAGTGTGGCCCGTGCATTGCTACGGCAGTGCTGGAGGTGTATGACCCGTCGACCGATACCTGGGCTACCAAAGCCCCCATGCCAACAGCGAGGATGACCCCCACTGTTGCCGTTGCAAACGGTGTGCTGTACGCCGTCGGCGGGGCCATACGGCCACCCGAGCCCGGAATCGCCGTCGCCACCGTCGAGGCTTATGACCCACTAACCGACACGTGGACCAGCAAGGCTGCCATGCCGACACCTCGGGTGGCGGCCGCTGGGGGTGTCGTCAATGACATCATCTATGTGGCAGGCGGTCTTGGTGTTAGCACTAGCAGCGGCAGCTTTCTGAGCACGGTCGAGGCCTACGAGCCGATAGCCAACGCTTGGACGACCATGGCACCGATGCCGACGGCGCGGGCGTACTTCTCGGTCGGGGTCGTGAGTGGTCGGCTCTATGCCGTGGGAGGCGTCAACCCCGCTTTCAATCCCCCTGTGATCGGAGCGAACGAGGCCTTCACACCTCCTTGCGCAACTGCCCCATCCGGCTTGGTGAGCTGGTGGCCGGGTGAGGGGAATGCGAACGACATCGTCGACGGCAACAGCGGGACGCTGCAAGGCGGCGCGACGTTTGCCGCCGGCTACGTGGGACAGGCCTTTCTTCTGGACGGCGTCAACGCCTACGTCGATGCCGGGAATGCGCCAAACCTCCATGTCTCCGGCGGCGACTTCACCGTGGAGGCGTGGGTGCGATTCAATGCGCTCGGTGGAGACATGTCGATCATGGACAAGATGTCCGCGAGCGGCGTGAACACCGACGGCTGGCGCCTGATCAAGCAGGGCGACAACCGCTTCTGGTTCTGCCTTGGCGGCGGGGGCGGCAACAGGTGCTACGACCCTTCGTTCACCCTCTTCAGCACAACCGTGGCGCAGACCGGGGTCTGGTATCACGTCGCCGTGGTCAAGAGCGCCGGCGGGTTTTCCCTCTCCGTCAATGGCGTGCAGGAAGACGCTCGCTCGTCCCTGCCGCCCTTCCTCGACACGCACGCCGCCATCCTGCGGATCGGCTCCTACGTTCTGGAGGGAGCACACCTAAACGGGGAGGTCGACGAAGTCTCGATCTACAACCGCGCGCTGAGCGCCGCCCAGATCCAGGCCATTTACGCCGCGGCCAGCGCTGGCAAGTGCCCACCCCCAGTCGCGAACATCGCAGGACCCACCAGCGCCGTGGTGGGCGAGCTCCTGAGCTTCAGCGGCGCCGGCTCCTCCGATCCCGGGGGCGCCGCGCTCACCTATTCTTGGGACTTCGGAGATCAGACGGCACCGGCGACCACCGTGACGGCGAGCCACGCGTACGCCGCCACGGGGGCCTACACGGTCACCCTCACCGTCTCGAACGGCAGCCTCACCGGCACGGCGACATCGGCTGTCACGGTCGCCCAGGCGCAAGCGTCCGTCGCGCTGGCGAAGAACCCCACCGGCAGCTCGGTGTTCGGCCAGTCGGTGACGTTCACCGCCACGGTGAGCGCCACGCCTCCCGGTGGGGGCACGCCGGACGGCAGCGTCAAGTTCTATGAGGGCGGCACCTGCACGGCCACCGGGACGCTGCTCGACACCAAAACCCTGGCATCGGGTCAGGCGCAGCTCTCGATCGCGACGCTCTCGGCGTCGGCCTCGGCGCACACCGTTGTCGCGTGCTACCAGGGGAGCACGAATTACCTAGCGAGCGGCAACTCGATCAGCCAAACGGTGGGGAAGGCGCAGGTCACGAGCACGGCTTCGGTCTCTCCCTCGACGGGGCAGTACAGCGACAAGGTCACGCTGAGCACGACGATCAGCATTCAGGGAGCGGGCGCGCTTGCGGGCCAGACGCTCACTGGCTCGGTGGCCTTCACCATCGGGACTGACCCCGTCTCTTGCACCACGGCGAGCGTGACCGTAAGCGCCACCGCTGTACCTGTTACGGTCACCTGCTCTCCCAACTACCCGGTGACGCAGTCCCCCGGTGGTCCCTTCATCGTGAGTGCAAGGTTCACCAGCACCAACGCGAACTTCAACGGCACGAGCGGATCCGCCGGAGAGACCACCGCTGGTCTGACGGTGACCAAGGAGGAGGCGGCCATTGACTACTTGAGCGGCAACCTCGGCGCGCTTCCCGTGAGCCAGACCTCGTTTGCCCTCATGGTCAACGTGAGGGAAACGTATCCCGAGCCAAATCCGAATCCCGATCCAAACGGATTGGCCGCGGCCGGCGACATCACAAAGACTGGTCTGAGCGCGTCGCTGTCCGGCGTCTCGAGCGCGGCGAACTACAACGGCTCCTGCACGCCGGGGACGGTATCGGGCACCGGTTACTCATCGAACCGGCCCTTCACCTGCACCTTTGCGGGCGGTCCATTCACGGTCGATGCCTACACCGTGAATTTCACGGTGACGGGGAGCTACTATAAAGGCTCATACGACGATGCGCTGACCGTGTACGATCCGACCGCCGGGTTCGTCACGGGGGGCGGCAAGTTCACGTGGCAGGGTGATCGGGTCTCCTTCGGCCTCAGCTTCACCTACACCAAGGGCAAGACGACGCCTCGCGGCGGTCTGGTCGTCATTCGGCACCACGCGGACGGCGGGACCTGCCGGGTGAAGAGCAACTCGTTGGACGCCCCGGCCGTGACCGGCACGGCAGCCTCGTACACCGGCAAGGGCAACTACACTTGCGTGGACGCGTACGGCTCCACGACCGCCAGCGCCGGGAACTTGTCCCTGCTCGGCTACGTCGAGGACAACGCGACACCGGGCGCCGGGTTGGACAAGTTTTGGCTCCAGAACCAGGCTGCCTACGGTGAGTTGTCCATGCCGTCGACCGCCAAAGCCAATGCAGTGCTCCTCACGGGCGGCAACATCCAGGTCCCGCAGCAGGGCAGCAAGTGAGCCGCACCGGACCAGCGCAGGCTGAAGAGAGCGCGGGGGCGCCGAGACACCGGGCCCCCGCTTATCCGGTGCGATCGTGTTACGCTATGCTCGCGGCACGGTGGCGCAGGCGAGGGAGAGTCGCATCCGGCGCGAGCTGTCCCGAGTGTCGCCGCAATCAACGGCATTCTCTACACTGTTGGCGGCGACCTTCTTGTGCGCCGAGCTTGACCTCCTTCACGACGTCATCGCGGAGGGGATACGAGTGATCGATGTTGGCTTCGGCATCGGACGGCAGCTGTTCCTGCTTAGGGACCGCCTCCGACTCGGGGTCGGCTAGACTAGGTGCATAGCTCCATCGCCGAGGCCCGCTGCCGTGGTTTACCCATTCCTTGGAGGGACTCGTCATGTCGCGCGCTCTCGGACTCATGCTCCTCGGGCTCCTGTTGGCCGGCAACATCCTTGCACAGACGCCATCGATTCGGCAGCAGTTGATCACGCTAGAGAATGCCTGGAACGACGCGGCGGTTAGGAAGGATCGCGCTGCCCTCGAGCGGATCATGGCAGACGACTACTCGTACACGGAATCAAACGGCTCCGTATTGAACAAGACGCAAGAGATCGCGGAAACGATGTCCGACGATGCGAAATGGAACAGCGCCAAGCTGGACGACGTGAATGTTCGGGTCTTCGGTGACGTCGCGATCGTCACCGGCCGAGTGACTCTCGAGGGAGCTCAGAAGGGCTATGTGAGCGGGCCGCGGCGCTTCACGGATGTCTTTGTCAAACGGGCCGCTGGCTGGCAGGTAGTCGCCGGCGAGGCGACGCTCATACCACCGAAGTAGGAAACCGCGGCTGCCTAACCCGCGCGTTTGCAGCTGGCGGGCAATGCAAGTCAAGTAAGGAAGAAATGCATTACGCGGGCGACCGGGGGGTCGCCCGCAGCTGAAGGGCAGTTTGTTGGATCCTCTGGTGGGCGGGACGGCTTGTTCGAAATCGCCACCGTATACCACCACGCGGGGCAGCCGGACTCCGCCCTGGTGACTTACGAACAGGTCTGATCGGTTGCGCATCAAGATCTTGGACAAGACGACGGGCAACGTCATCTACGACAACCAGATGGGCAGCGGCGACACTGCCGACCCGACGACGACTCTCGACGGTGGCGATATCGTGATCCACGCCTGAGGAAGCGATGCAGGTCCGGGCGAGCTGAGTGAAGCCCTCCATGTGCCACCGACTGCCCTACGGCGAGCGAAAAGGCCGGTCCCCGCCAGGCCCTTCATCGCTATCCCGAGCCTCGGCCGCGAGCGCAACTGGCGCTCGATGACATCGGCTGGCTCGTTGCCCCCCCAACTCGCGGCTACAGTTCCTGTCTTGGCGACGTTCGAGGCATATGATCCGCCACCGACACGTGGACGACCAAGGCGTCGATACCCAGCGTGCGAGCGAACTTCGACGCCGGAGTGAGGGGGGGAGGGCGATCGGACCATTCCTACACCCCCCTATCGCACCCCCTTGATCCGCCCCACCCGCTCGGCGAACGTCTGCTCCCAGATGCGCGGAGCCTCCCGCATGAGCTCCGACACGTCGTAGCTACCCTTCCCTTGCGCGCTCGGCGCCCCAGTGCCTGTTGCCTCGCCGACGATGTCGAACGCCGGCCCATCGCCGCCGAACGTATAGAGCGCCAGCCCGAGCACGCCCAGCTCCTTCGCCGGGATCGGCATCTCGTGCGGCGTCTTGGGCTGGAGCCCATCGATGCGTCGCCGGTTGTAGTACGGGGCCGCGTTGTCGCCGGCCAGCTCCACGTCTTGCTCGTACTCGAGCTCCGCGAGCAAGCGGTCAACACCGTCCCCGGCCGTCGCCGGCGCCAGGGCTCCGCGCGTCACCCGCGTCTTGTTGATCAGCGCTGCCGCCCTGCCCACGTCGGGCGCAGTCCCTCTGATCAACCCCTCGGCCCAGATCAGGTCGTTCTCGGCGGCGAGCACCACCGGCGAGAACCCGTAAAAGCCGCCGGTCGGGTCGTTGGCGCTGATGTAGTCGTAGCGGATCTGGCCGATGTTGCTCTGGTGATATTGCCCGCGGGCCGGAGGGAAGATGATAATCGGGCTGTAAGCGTAGTCGGTGCCTGCCTTGGCGGTCGCCGGGCAGACGGTGTATCCCGCCGCGCAAAGGCTCGCGGAGCGGTCGTACGTCCCGTCGCCGAGCCGCTTGTCCGGCGAGTTGGGCTGCGGATTTCCGCTCGGATCGGGCCAGGGAGTCTGCTGGGTGGCGGGATCGAGCATATGAGCGATGCGCGTATCGGTGCGCATCAAGGTGATGTCGTCGGCCCAGCGCCGCAGCTCGTCGCAGAACGTCACGCAGCCGTCGCCCTTGAAGCCGAAATCGAACGGCGTTCCCGAGCTGATGCCGTTGGCCGCGTAGCCGACCACCCTGTCCCACTCCGCTGTGGTCTGAGCCTCGGAGCTCGCGCGCGGGAAATACGCGATGAAGCGTGCCGCCATCGTGCTGGCGATCTTCGCGACCTCCACATTGGTGCACGGCGTCACGACGTGGGCCCGCGGCTCGCCGCCACCGCAGCCGCCCCCGCCGGTCCATGCTGCCGGCCACGTGTACGTGTTGGCGTGGGCCATGGCGATCGCGGTGTCGAGCTTTGCCAGGGCCCAGTCGCGCATCTCTTGCCGGGTGCCGAGGGTGAGCGCGCTCAAGTCGGCGTCGTAGTCGACTACGAATCCGCGGTCGTAGTTCAACGCCAACTGGCTGACCGTGAGCCCTTGCAGCAGCACCGCCAGGTTGTCGACCACGCCCGAGTCGGCGTTGCCCTTGAACAGCCCGAGCGTGTGGATGGCCGTGAGCACGTCGTTGGCCGACGACAGCGCGGCGTAATAGCCGTACCAGTAGGCCTCGATCTCGACTCGAGCTGCGGCGGCGGGGTCGTTTTGCCAGGCCACCCGCGGCTCGGAGGAGTACAGTCGCATCTGGTAGTCGTTCCACGAGGCGGTGTAGTTGTCCGCCATCGTTGTCAAGGCACCGTCGGGGGTCATGGCTTGAGTGACGTTGAACCACGAGTTCAACGCGCCCGCCGCCAGAGTTTCCACCGACGGGGCGTCCGTCAGGACGCGCTTCCGGTCCGGATCGTTCAGATCGCTTACGCTCAGGGGCTGGCACGCCTCCGAGGCGAGGCCTGCGACGATCGGGAGGACCCTGCATATCCCCTGGAGCGTGCTCATCACAGTCACCTCAGAACCCGAACTCCACCAAGCCGGTGAACGTGCGGAAGTTCGGGTAGGCGAACCCGTCGAACCGGAACGAGAAGGCGTCTCCGGACAGGTCCGCCACCTCGGGATCATAGCCCGAGTATTTCGTGAACGTGAACAGGTTGCGGCCGATCACCCCGATGCGGATGTCCTCGAACCAGCGGATGCCCAGCCGCTGGAGCGCCGAGCGGTCGAGGGTGTAGCTCACGTTGATCTCCTTGATCTTCACCCAGGTGCCGCTCTCGATGAAGAAGTCGATCGGGTTGATGCTGTTGTAGAACACGTTGTAGTACGCGAGCGGCTTGCGCTCGATCGGCGGCTTCTTGCTCTGGTCGTAGACCCGGTCCCGGTTCTCGAAGAACGAGTATTGGCGCGTGCCGTTGTAGATGTCGCCGCCCTGGACCCAGTCCACGAGCCCGTAGACCGAGAGACGCTTGAACCGCAGCGTGGAGGTGAAGCTCAGGTTGAAGTCGGGGTTGGTGTTACCGATTTTCACGAGGGACTGGCGGTTCCTGTCCACATAGAGGACGGGCTTCTCGTTCGCGGTGCGCCAATCGCTGCGGCGCACGACGTACCCCTCCTCGTTGACGATGACGCTGTCGCGGCTCCACATCTGAGCGGGCCCCGAGAGCGCCGCTTTGTCCGGGTCGTCGTACAGCTGATCGATGCTCCGCACCGTCCGCGTGCCGTAGATGACGCCGAAATCCTCCCCTTCCTTGATGATGAAGATGCCGGTCCCGGCGTAGCCCGGTCCGACGGGGGAGAGCTTGAACGATAGCCGGGCCACGCGCTGGCGAGTGCGGTCCCCGGCGACGTTCAGGGTCCAGTGGAGGTTCGGGCGGTTGGCCAGAATCGTCTGGAGCGTGAGCTCGTGTGTCACGCCGCGCAGGGTGCCGCCGTTCTTCCACTGGTTCTGGAAGCCGGCGGCCGCGGACAACGGCACCAGCAGGATCTGATCCCGCGTCACCTTCCGGGAGTACGAGTACTCCAGGCTGAAGCGGCGCAGGAAATCGACGTTGGCCCCAATCTCGAGCTCCCCGGAGCGGGCCGGCTTCAGTTCGGGATTCCCCACGTCCTGCTTCTTCGGAGCCTGGCTGCCGAAAGTGTAGGTCTCGTACTGGGCCCTGAACGTCGGCCGCAGGCCGGCGGTGCCGTACGACCCGCGCACCCGCAGCTCCTGCACGTGGGGGATGTGGACGTCCTGCGCGACGCGCCAGGCGCCGGAGACGCGGTAGTAGTTCTGGTACCGGCTGTCGACGCCAAACAGGGAGGACCCGTCCCGCCGCAACAGTCCGTCGAGGATGTAGCGGTCCCGAATATTGAAGCTCGACACGAGGTAGGCGTTCCGGTTCCGGATTGCTTGGGTGGACGAACCGGGGCTCAGGCCGGTCGTGGCCGGGAATTCGGGAATTCCGACGACGTTGATGGTGTTGGCCGTGAGCGCGAACTGGCTGTTCTCCTGGTCCTCGATCACGACCGCCGCCTTGGTCGTGTTGCGGAAGTCCCAGGAGCCGAGGGAGAACGAGCCCACGCTCGTGAGGGTCGCGCCCCAGTTGAACGTGCGGCCGTCGTCATCTTGTTTGGTCAGATACCCGTCCGTCGCAGTGCCGTTCTGATCCAAGAACCCCTTCGGCTGGAGTTCCGTGCGGGACGAGGCCTCCTGGTCGTAGTTGTAGTTGGCCTCGGCCCAGAGCCAATCGGTCACGCGCCAGCGGCCACGGATGAACCCGGTGTAGCGCGTGCGCTCTGTCGTGATGTCGGTGTTCGCCAGGAAATAGAGGGGGTTCGTCGCGTTGACGAGCCGGTCCGGGATCCGGGCGCGGTAAGGGCTGCCGTCGGGGTTCTTGGCGAACAGGTCGAGGTTGGGCTCGACGAAGGTCACGGCGAAGAAGGGTGAGCCGTTCCCCTGGGGGGTCGTGTTGTTGTTCGACCGCCCGAAAAAGCCGCCGACCGAGAGATCGAGTCGGGGCGTGAGCGCCTGATCGAGGTTGATCCGGAAGTTCTTGCGGCCGTACCCCTTGAGCTGCAGGACGACGCCGTCCTCGTGCGTGTTCTGATACGACACGTTGAAGTTCGTGTTGCCCTTGCGCTCGCCGACCGAGACGTAGTTGGTGACGAAGCCGCCGCTCGTGAGGACCTCGGCCTGATGATCGTGGATGTTGCAATAGGGGTGATCGGCGATTCCGGTCGTGCCCGGGTGGCGGCCGCCCGTCGTATCCCGATCGATGAGTCGGTTGCCGTTGGCGTCGCGGATGAACGTGCATCCGTCCGCCGCGACGGCGTAGGGGTGCTCCGCCGACATCGGGATGCTGTTGGGCCGGAACGAAGCGCCGGCTTCGTTGCGTACCGTGACCTCGAGCCTCCCGTCGGGAAGGTTCTCGCCGCGCTGCGTGAAGATCTGGATTACACCGTTCGCCGCGTCCGAGCCGTACAGCGACGAGCCGGCGGCGCCCTTGACGATCTCGACCCGCTCGATGTCCTCGGCGTTTAAGTCCGCGAGCGTGGCACGGGTGATCGTTCCGTCCACGATGACGAGCGGGTCCTGCGTCGCCGTCAGGCTGGTGGCGGCCCGCAGCCGGATCTTCGGCGCGGTGCCGGGCTCCCCGTTCGCCTGGATGGTGCGCACGGCGGCGGCCTTGCCACCGAGCGCGCTCAGCGCGTTCACGCCGGGCGCTTCCTGGAGCTGCGACGCGTCGATCGTGGGCGCGGAGAACGTCAGGTCCTTCCTCTCCGTCGGCGCGGCCGTTCCGGTGACGACCACTTCGGTCAGCCGGAACGGATCGGGCGCGAGCTGGAAATCCTGCCCGTGGGTGCCCGGTGCGAGCGTGAGGGTCAGAGAGGCCGGCGCGTAGCCGATGTAACGGACGCGTACCGTCACCGCTTGGCCGTGCACGCGATCGGCGCCGATCGTCGCCGCGTACATGCCGCTGGAATTGGTGCTGACGGCGAGGTTCAGCTCCTGGAAGGCGACGATGGCACCGGCCAGCAGTTCGCCTTGTGTCCCCGTGACCTTACCGCTGATCACGGCTTCCTGCGCCGTTGCCGGGCAAGGCAGTACGCCGAGCAACGCGCACAATGTGGCTTGAGGGCCGAGGTCAAGAATTGTCGGGAAGGACCACAGCAGGGCGCGCATGCACATCCCCCGCACGGGGATCGCCGGAGCTATACTGCACCACGTGCGGACAGCCGGCAAGGGCCTTTCCAGCGCCCCGCGCGCTTCTTCGCGTTCTTGCCCCCGGGCCGAGCGAAGCTCGATCGAGCGCCCAGCGACGCAGGTGGCAATAGCACCTGCAGTGGGCGGATGTCGAACTTGGAGTCGCGCACGATTGTTTGGCGGGCACGCTGGCACAAGACGGGGCGGGAGTGGCGACAGCCCTTGACCGAGGCTGCGGCCGGGGCGGATCGGGACCGTCCCCAGCGTACCCAGACCGTACCGGAGCCGGGGGCCGCTGCCGAGCCCGGATTGGAACTCGTTGGGGCAGGTGGAGCTGCGGAGCTCCCGAGGCAGGACTCGAACCTGCGACCCGCCGGTTAACAGCCGGCTGCTCTACCAGCTGAGCTACTCGGGAATGCAGCGCCAAATATCGTCGAGGGTGAGCGAGACATCAACCGGCGCGGGGGGGCACCGCGCGGCTCGCAGGGAGGTCCGCGGCGATCATACCCAGCACGATCAAGCCTCCGCCGAGCCACTGAGTCACGGCCAGGCGCTCCCCCAGGACGAGCCACGCCGTGAGCGCGGCGAACAGCGGCTCGAAACAGAAGATGAGCGCCGCCCGCGCCGACGACATGTAGCGCTGGGCGCGCATCTGCAGGATAAAGCAGAGCGTGCTCGCGAACGCCACGGTGTAGGCGAGCGCCCCCACGAAGCCCCATGTCCAGCGGATCTGCGGGCGCTCGAGCAGCACCGCGGCGAGCCCCGCCACCGCTGCCGTGCCGGCGACCTGGAACCACACCAGGCGGCGCGCGTCGTAGTCGCGCGTCAGCTCCGTAACACCGACGATCTGCCCGCCGAACGTGACGGCGCAGACGAGCGTCAGCAGGTCGCCCCGGTTGAGGCCCCCGGCATCCGGGGCGGTCAGGAGGTAGATCCCCAGCGTGGCGAGCGCGAGCCCGAGGGGCGTGAGCCAGCCGGGGCGCTGCCCCAGGATCGCGAGCGCGATGATGGGCGCGAGCACCGAGGAGACGGAAACGATGAACGCTGACCGCGACGGCGTGGTGATCACCAGACCCGCCGTCTGCGTGATGAAGCCGAGCGCGACGAGCGCGCCGAGCAGGAGACCGCCGCGCAGTTCGCGGCCCGTCGGCCGCGGGTCGAACCGCGTCCCGGGGGCGAGCAGGAGCGTCGCGACCCCGAACCGCACCGTGAGAAAGGCGAACGGGGTGGCCGAACTCAGCGCGCTCTTTACCGCGACGAAGCTCGTACCCCACAGGAACGTCGCGAGCAGCAGCGTCAGGTCGGCCTGGCGGCGGGTCACGCGGTTAGCGTGTCCAACACGCCGCGCACCTTATCCGCCAGCCCCCCGGGCGTGAACGGCTTCTGCAGGAAGGCGGTCCCGGGATCGAGCACCCCGTGCTGCGCGACGGCTTCGTCGGCGTACCCGGACATGTACAGCACGCGCAGGTCGGGGCGCAGCGGGGCGAGGCGGCGCATCAGCTCGCGGCCGTTCATCCCGGGCATCACCACATCGGTGAGGAGCAAATGGATCGTGCCAGCGTATCGCTCCGCCAGGTCCAGCGCCTCGGCCCCGCCCGCCGCGACCAGGACCCGGTAGCCCGCCCGCTCGAGCACCTTCCGCGCCAACAGCCGGACCAGGTGCTCGTCCTCGACGAGCAGGATCGTCTCGCTGCCGGCGGCAGGCGCGGTCACCGGTCTCGGGCGGTCGGTGGGGTCGAGCGGCGCCTCGACGCGCGGCAGGTAGACGCGGAACGTGGCTCCGCGGCCCGGCGCGCTGTCCACAGCGATGTGCCCGCCGCTTTGACGCACGATGCCGTACACGGTGGCGAGTCCCAGCCCGCTCCCCTTGCCGCGCGGCTTGGTGGTGAAGAACGGCTCGAACAAGTGCGCCTGGACCTCCTCGTCCATGCCCACCCCGCTGTCCGACACGTGAAGTAGCACCTGGCTCCCGCCCGCGTCGACGTTGTCTGTCTTGATCGTCAGGCGGCCACCTTCGGGCATCGCGTCACGGGCGTTCACCGCGAGGTTGACCAGTACCTGCTCCATCTGTCCGGCATCGACCCGCACGGCCCCCAGCTCCGGCGCCAGCAGCGTTTCGAGCTTGATGTCTTCGCCGATCAGCCGGCGCAGCATTTTGGCGACGTCGCGGACCAGGCGATTCAAGTCGACGACCGCTGGCTGGAGCACCTGTCGGGCGCTGAAAGCGAGGAGCTGGCGGATGAGGTCCTTGGCGCGTGTCGCCGCGTCGCGGATGATGTCGAGCTCCTCGCGGTGCGGGCGCCCCGGGGGCTCGTCCAGCAAGAGCAGCTCGATCGAACCGAGGACCGCAGTGAGGACGTTGTTGAAATCGTGGGCGATCCCACCGGCGAGCCGGCCCACGGCTTCCATTCTCTGCGAGTGCGCCAGCTGCTCTTCCAGGCGCCGGCGCTCGCGGCGCCCGACCGCCCCCTCGATGGCCCGGGTGACGGCGGAGGCGAGGCGCTGCAACCGGTCCTTCATGACGTAGTCGGCGGCACCCGCCTGCATGGCGGCGACGGCTGTGTCCTCCCCGACGCTGCCCGACACCACGATGAACGGCACGTCCGGCGCTGCGTCCCGGAGCAGCGCGAGCGCGCCCATGGCGTCGAAGCCGGGCAGGCTGTAATCGCTGAGCACCACGTCCCACGCCTGCCCGTCAAGCGCCGCGCGCATGGCCGCGGCGGTTTCCACGCGGTGGTGGTCGGGTTCGAACCCGGCTTGCCGGAGCGCGCGCACCATCAGCTCCGCGTCGGTGTCGGAGTCTTCCACGATGAGGACGCGGAGGACGTTGCCCCCCATCAGGCCAGGTCCCGCAGATACCGGCCTGTCGCGGAGCCGGCGCAGCAGGCGACGCTCTCGGGAGTGCCCTGGGCCACAACGCGACCGCCGGCCTCGCCGGCACCCGGCCCCATGTCGATGATCCAGTCGGCACGCTTCACGACGTCGAGGTGGTGCTCGATCACGAGCACCGTGTGCCCCGCGTCGACCAGCCGGTCGAGCACGCGGCACAAGGTCCGCACGTCGTCCAAGTGCAGGCCGGTGGTGGGCTCGTCCAGGATGTAGAGCTTGCGGCCCCGCCGCTTCGCACTGCCCGCCACTGCCAGCTCGCGCGCAATCTTGAGTCGCTGCGCCTCGCCGCCCGACAGCGTCGTGGCGGGCTGGCCCAACCGGAGGTAGCCGAGCCCTACCTGCTGCAGATGCCACAAGGCGCGCGCCAGCCGCGGCTGCCGATGGAAGCGCCGCAGCGCTTGATCCACGGTCCATTCGAGCACTTCATGGATCGCGCTGCCCTGGACCTTGACCTCGAGGACGTCCTTCTTGAATCGTCTCCCCTCGCAGATCTCGCAGGGCACGAACACGTTCGCGAGGAACACCATCTCTACGAGGACGTGTCCCGCGCCCTCACACGCCTCGCAGCGGCCCCCTGCCACGTTGAAAGAAAACGTGCTCGGGGTGTAGCCGCGCGCCCGCGCCAGCGGCTCGGCGGCGAACAGGGCGCGCAGCTCGTCGAACGCCTTGATGTAGGTCACCGGGTTGGACCGGGGAGTCCGGCCGATCGGCGCCTGATCGACGAGCACCACGTCCGCGATCGCGTCCCACCCTTCGACGGCGCGCACCTCGCCGACCGGCTCCCCGAGGTGCTGCTTGGCGGTGTGGGCCCCGGTGAGGCGGGCCTCGAGCTGGCGATACAGCACGTCGTGCACGAGCGTCGACTTCCCCGAGCCCGACACTCCGGTGACTACTGTCAGCGTGCCGAGCGGGATCCGCACATCCACCCCCGCGAGGTTGTGCAGGCGCGCGCCGCTCAGACTGAGCCAGCGCCGGGCGGGACGGCGTGCCGACGGGACCCCGATACGCTTCTCGCCCGAGAGGTACTGCCCGGTGAGTGTGCCCGCGTCGCGCACGGCCGCGGCCGGTCCCTGATACACGACCTGCCCGCCCGCCTCGCCGCTCCCGGGGCCGAGCTCGATCATCCAGTCCGCGGCGCGGATCGCCGCGGGGTCGTGCTCGACGACCGCCACGGTATTGCCGGCGTCCGCCAGGCGGCGGAGCAGCCCCAGCAAGCGGTCGATGTCCGACGGATGCAGGCCGATGGAGGGCTCATCCAGCACGTACAGCGTGTCCACGAGGTGTGAGCCGAGCGCGTTCGAGAGCGCAATGCGCTGCGCTTCGCCTCCCGACAGCGTCCGGGTCAGACGGTCGAGCGTCAAGTACCCGAGCCCGACGTCGTTGACGAAGGAGACGCGCGCCGCGAGCTCCGCCAGAATGTGAACCGCCACCGCCTGTTGGAATGGCGCCAGCGCGAGCCCCGCGATCCAGTCGCGGAGGGTGCCGGCCGTCAGACCCGCGACTTCCGCAATGCTCTTGCCGCCGACCCGCACGGCGAGCGCCTCGGGCTTGAGGCGCGCCCCGCCGCACGCGGGGCACGTCTTGGCGAGCTGATACTGGCGTAGGAAGACGCGGATGTACTGCTTGTACCGCTTCGCCTCCAGACGCTCGAGGAACGGGAACATCCCGAGGAAGCCATCGCGCGCCCCGTGTAGCAGGAAGTGGCGGTCCCGCTCGGCCAGCTCGTACCACGCCGTATCGAGCGGGATGCCGCGGGCGCGCGCCGCCTCTCGCAGGATGCGGCGCCGACCTTCGTAGCGTGGCTTGGTCCACGGGTCCAGCGCGCCCCCCGCCAGGCTCCGCTTGGGGTCGGGGACGATGAGCGACTCGTCGTATTCGAGCACGGCCCCGAAGCCGTTGCAGCCGGGGCACGCGCCGCGAGGGTTGTTGAAGGAGAACAGGATCGGCGTGAGCGCCGGGGCCGGCGTGGCACAGTGCGAGCAGGTGGGGTGTTCGGAAAAGCGGCGGCGGTCCCCATTCTCGAGCGCCACGGCCACACCCTCGCCTTCGTTGAACGCGGTCGCGACCGCGTCCGCGAGCCGCCCGCGGTTTCCTTCCGAGGCGGCGAGCCGGTCGACCACCACGAGCACCTCTCCCGCCTCTCGCACGCGATGCTCGGCGTCCGGCTCATCCAGCCGCATCACGGCCCCGTCGAGCTGGGCGCGCACGAAGCCCGCCGCGCGCAACTGGGCGGCGAGCTCGACATCGGGGCGGTGGGCGCTGGGAGGCAAGGGGAAGGTGACGACAATTGCGGATTGCGGATTGCGGATTGCGGATTGTTGGTCCGGAGTCCGGCCTGTCGAATCCGCAATCGCCAATCCGCAATCCGCAATCAATGCGTCCACCACCTCCTGCACCGTATCCGCCTTCACCTCATGCCCGCACTTCACGCAATGCTGCGTTCCTACCCTGGCCCACAGCAGCCGCAGAAAATCGTAGATCTCGGTCGCGGTCCCGACCGTTGAGCGGCTGCTCGTGGTGGGGTTCTTCTGCTCGATCGCGACCGCGGGGGAGATCCCCTCGATGGCGTCCACCAAGGGCTTGGGCATCCGATCGAGGAACTGTTTGGCGTAGGTGGACAGGGACTCGATATACCGGCGCTGCCCCTCGGCGTAGAGCGTGTCGAACGCCAGACTGCTCTTGCCCGAACCGGACGGGCCGGTGATCACGGAGAGCGCACGCCGAGGCAGCTCGACGGTGATGCCCTTGAGGTTGTGCTGCCGCGCGTTGCGGATGACCACGCGGTCCGGGGATGCGCGCATAACCAATCAAGATAACAGGGACTCGGGGCTAGAGGCTCGGGGCGCGAGCTTCCGCGAACGCCAAACCCTAGCCTCGAGCCCCGAGCGCCCGTAGTTTCGCCCCACCATGGCCCTCGCCCTGACGCCGCGCCTCTTGCGCCGCGGCCTCGAGCTTTTCGCCGTCATCTCCCTCATGGGCGTCGTCGTCGTCCTGGTGGTGTTCGGCGAAAACCTTCAGGCGTTTCTCTCCGCTCTCGCACATCTCCGCTGGCGGTGGCTGCTCGTCGGGCTCGGGCTCGCTTCGATGGACTGGATCGGCGGGGGCAGCCGGCTGTGGGTCGTGGCGCGGCACGTGCACCCGGGTGTGCGCTGGGGCGACATGGTGATCGCCGGCGGTATGAGCGCCTGGGCGGCCTATCTCACGCCGTTTCAGACCGGCGCGGGTCCCACGATGATGTGGGCGATGCGCCGCGCGGGCGTGCGCCTCCCCGAAGCGATGACTTCCACGTTCATGACCTTCGTCGCCACCGTCGCCTTCTTCGCGCTCGCCGGGCCGCTCGCCATCTACCTCGGCGCCGGCAAGTCGCTGGCGGAGCACAACGTGGTGCTGGGCATTACCTACTACGGCCTGTTTCGCACCAGCCTCACGATCTTCGGCGTTCTGGGCGTCCTCATGCTCGTCGCCATGGTGTTCCCGGTGTGGCTGCGTGACGCCGTGCACTGGCTGGCCACGCGCCTCGAGCGCAAGAGCCGCCGGGTGGCCGCGCGGATCGAGCAGCTGCGGGAGGGAATCGACCGGGCGCACGACTGCCTGGTGGCCTTCGGCAGTCCGAAAGGCTGGCTGGCGCTGCTCTGGGCCGTCCTCTTGTCCGGCCCTTCACACGCCAACAAGCTGCTCGCCGGTTATGTCGCCCTCCGCACGCTTGGCTTGCACACCAACTTCGTCGACATCCTCCTGCTGCAGACGTTCATCACCTTTCTGCTCTACTTTGCGCCGACTCCTGGCTCGTCGGGTTTGGCCGAGCTGCTGTCGGCGGCGGTGATGCAGATCTACGTTCAGCCCGCCCAGCTGCCGACGTACACGCTCATCTGGCGCTTCATCAACAGCTACGCGACGGTCATCGTCGGGTCGCTCCTCTTCTGGCACTGGCTCAAGCGAGGCCTGGTCGGCCGCGAGGAGTCGGTCGCTGCGGAGGGGGTCGATCGGTGACGCCACCGCGGCGAGCCGCGTCATCCGCGCCCGCGCGCGTAACCCGTGTTTCCTTGCGCGGTTACAACGCCGGGCGTAACTTCCGGCGCTGGCTCTTCCGGCTTAGGGGCTCCGCGTCATGCCGCTGTTAGAACTCGGTGACAGGAAGTTCAGCCTCCCGGTCGGCGAGGTGGCGCTGGGCAGCGACGCAGCCTGCGCGATCCCGTTGACCGGGGCAGGGGTGTTGCCGCTGCACGCGATGCTTCAGGGGCAGCCGGATGGGCAGGTGGTCATCCGCAAGGCCACCCCGGCAGCCGAAGTGCTCATCAATGGCGTGCGGCTGGGTGCCGAGCCGACCCCACTCCTCCACGGCGACAAGGTGGAACTCGGGGGCCACGAGCTCACGTTCGTGGACGAGCGTCGCTCTGGCAGCACGCAGTTCGTCCAGAAGGTCCAGCTGCCGGAGGCGATGGCGCCGGTGCGGGCCCCCGCCAAGCCGGGCGCCACCACCAACACGGGCGGCCGGGTGGTGAGCCTCACCGACGGCCGGGAGTACGTGATCACGAGCACCTCGGTGGTGTTCGGGCGCGAGGCAGGGAGCGACATCGTCGTTCCCGGGAAGGATGTGTCTCGCCGGCACGCCGAAATCGTCCAGACCGCGCAAGGCTACCTGCTGGTGGACTCGAGCACCAATGGGACGTTCGTGAACGATGAGCGCGTGCAGGGGCAGCGCATCCTGCAGCGTGCCGACGTCATCCGGATCGGTGAGGAGAACTTCCGCTTCTACGCCGACGTGATCACTTCAGCTCCAGCCCCTCAACCGGGGCCGGTCGCTGAAGCGCCACCGGCCGTGCCCCGGCAGACCGGCGCCCCAGTTCGAGGCCCCGCCGCTTCCGGCCCCCCCGGCCCCCCCGGCCCCCCCCGCCCCCCAGCCTCCGCTCGCCCTGCCGCCCGCGTGGGCCCCCTGGCCCCCGCTGCGCCTCCCCCGGGCGCCGGCGAGCGGCTCAAGGACACGCTGTACGGGGTCGAGGATGCGTCGCGCCCATCCCAGGGCGCCCCGCTCGCGAGCCTGCTGGTGAAGAGTGGCGCGCTCAAGAATCAACGCCTCTCGGTGAGGACTCCGGTGTTCAACATCGGGCGGGCCGATTACAACGACATCGTCTTCCCTGACCCGTCGGTATCGACGACTCACGCGAAACTGCAGCGTCGCGAGGGCGTGTGGGTGATCGTGGACCTCGAGTCGACGAATGGGACGTTCGTAGACGGCGAGCGCGTGAAAGGAGAGAGCCCCCTGGCGCCCGGTGCACTGCTGCGGTTCGGGGACGTGCAGCTGGTGTTCGAGCCCAGCGACGACGCGCTGGGGATGACCAAGGGCGGGGGCACGCAGGTGATGAAGGACTTCAGCGCCGTCGCGCCCGCCCCTCCGGCACGGCCGGCGCCGCCCTCCCGGCCGCCCGCCCCGCCGTCCCCGCGTCCTCGTCCGCCGGCGAAAGCCAGGCCCGGCGCGAAGCGCCCCGCCGCGCAACAGCCGCCAGAGCAGAAAGGCAAGGGATGCCGGGGGCGGGCTGCGGTCCTCTTACTCGCCGCGGCCGGGCTCACGGCAATCCTCCACCGCCTGCTCGCCTAGCGACGGACCGTGCATATCACCTGCGCTGGCCGCACCGACGTCGGCATCATCCGTTCGGGCAACGAGGACAGCTATCTCATGGTCCCCGACCGGGGGGTCTTCGTCGTCGCGGACGGGATGGGCGGGCACGCCGCCGGCGAAGTGGCGAGTGAGATGGCGGTGCGCTTCGTGGCCCGGGAGCTCGGCTCGCTGCGGGGGCTCTCGGACGACCAAGTTGCCGATCGGATGCGCACGGCGATTCGCGCAGCCAACGGTGCCATCTTCCAACGCACGCTCACCGAGCACGACAAGCGTGGCATGGGAACCACGGTGACGGCGCTGGTGCTCTACCATACGCGCTTCCTGATCGGACAGGTGGGAGACAGCCGGGCGTACCTGTTCAGGGACAGCAACCTGATCCAGCTCACGAAGGACCACTCGTACGTGCAGGAGCAAGTCGACGCCGGCTACCTGACCCCCGAGCAAGCGCGGTCCCACCCGTACAGCAACGTCATCACCCGCTGCGTAGGCGCGAACAGCGACGTGATGCCGGACATCTACTTAGGCACGGTCAAGCCGAGAGATCTGTTCCTGCTCGCCTCGGACGGCCTCACGGGCATGCTCGAAGACCACCAGCTGGCGGAGCTCCTGAAGGCCAGCCGGATGCCCCAGGAGCAGGTGGACGAGCTCGTCACCGAGGCGAATCGCCACGGCGGCCTCGACAACATCACTGCCATTCTCGTGCGGATCGATTCGGTGGAGGTAGCGGTGGGGGACACGACGCAGATCACCCAGCCGGGGGTGCGGGACTAACAACGATCGATCACAACAACGATCGCTCTTGTTCGAGCCGCCCCAGCACTTCCTCTCTCGGCAGCATCACCAACCTCACGATAGCGTCGGCCGGTACGGTCGCGGGTCGCAGCACGAAGACGCGCAGCCGGCGGGCCGAACGGTAGAGCTCCGCCCCGACGCGGGGGAGGCCGAGGTGGGCCATGGCTTCGGTGCCCCCGAGCTGCGTCACCGTGCCGTTCCGGCGCACGAGCGGCAAGTCGAGTGCGAGCATGTCGGGCTTGGCAGGAAAGTCGAGGAACAGCTCGCCTGCCCCGAGCCCGACCTCCCGGGCGAGGCGGTCCTCCACGCGCTGTTGCAGATCGGGGTCATCCGAGGGCCACGCCGGTGTGTCCGCCGGCAACTCGGTCGCGGAGAGATCGAGCGCGCGTTTCGCGAGCCGCCGCTCGCGCAACCGGCGGGCCAGGCCGCTGGCGTCCTCGTGCATCAGCTCGTAGATCAGCCCGTCGTCCGTCGCCACCGCCACCTGATCGGTCGCGAGGCGCCGCGCGGCGATCGCGGCGCGCACCAAGCGTTTGAACATCGCGGTGGCGCTGCGTACCGCGTGATGCCAATAGACGTTCCGGTACATCTGATACTTGGCGAACAACAGGGATTCGAGCGCCGCGAGCCCTTTCTCGTGCAGCGCGAGGGTCGGCCGGCCATCCGGGCCGCCGGCCACGGTCAACGACGTGAGCAGCCGGTCGACGTCGATCACGCCGTAGGGGACGCCGCACATCCAGGCATCGCGCGACAGGTAGTCGAGCTTGTCGACGTCGAGGGACCCCGCCACCAGGCCCGCCAGCGGCTCAGGCCGCGGGCCGGGGCCCCGGTTGCGAATGAGTGCGAGGAGCTGCTGAGGCGGCGTGCCCAGTCCCGCGAGCCGCTCGGCCAGCTCGCCGCTCGCGAGGTGCCGCTCGGCCAGCACCTCGTGGTGCGGCAGCCCCGCCTCCTCCAAGGCGTGGGAGAAGGGGTAGTGGCCGATGTCGTGCAGCAGCGCGGCCAGCTTGAGCTCTACGCGATCCGCGGGCGCGAGCCGTGCGTCCCCCGCCTCTTCGAGCTGGGACAGCACGCGCCGGGCGAGGTGATAGGCACCCAAGGCGTGCTCGAACCGAGTGTGCGTGGCGCCCGGATAGACGAGGAAGGCATGGCCCAGCTGGCGCACGTAGCGGAGGCGCTGCACCGCGGCCGTGTCGACTACCGCGACGGCCTCGGGGTCGAGCCGGATGTTGTTCCAGAGCGGGTCGCGAACGACCTCGAAGCCCGTCAACGCGACGGACCGGCGTCCCGCACGGCGGCGTGTATTTGGTCCTGGAACTGCTCGAAGTTCTGCCTGAACAACTGGGCCAGCTTCGCCGCCTGGGCGTCGTACGCCGCGGGGTCGCGCCACGTGCCGCGCGGTAACAGCAGGTCCTCAGGCACGCCGGGTACTTGCAGAGGCACTTCGAGCCCGAACACCGACTCGGCGGCGGTCGGGATGCGATCCAACCGCCCCGCGAGCGCCGTCCGCACCATGGCGCGGGTGAGCCCGAGGCGCACCCGCTGTCCCACGCCGTACGGCCCGCCGGTCCACCCCGTGTTGACGAGCCAGCACTGCACACCGTGCCGCCCGATCTTCTCGCCGAGCAGGGCGGCGTAGGCGTTGGGATGCAGCGGCAGGAACGGAGCGCCGAAGCAGGCGGAGAACGTCGCCTTCGGCTCGGTGACGCCCCGCTCGGTGCCGGCCACCTTGGCGGTGTATCCCGAGAGGAAATGGTACATCGCCTGCGCCGGCGAGAGCCGCGCGATCGGCGGCATGATCCCGTACGCGTCGCACGTCAGAAACACGATGTGCGACGGGTGTCCCGCCATGCCTCCGGGGACGTGGTTCGGGATGAAGTGAATCGGGTAGGAGGCGCGCGTGTTCTCGGTGACGGCGGCCGACTCGAGGTCGATCGCCCGGGTCTCCGGGTCCACGACGACGTTCTCGAGGACGGTGCCGAACATCCGCGTGGTGGCGTAGATCTCGGGCTCGCCCTCGCGCGACAGGCGGATCACCTTCGCGTAACAGCCGCCCTCGAAGTTGAACACGCCGTAGTCGCTCCAGCCGTGCTCGTCGTCGCCGATCAACGCGCGCTCCGGGTCGGCCGATAGGGTCGTCTTTCCGGTCCCGGAAAGCCCGAAGAACAGCGCGACATCGCCTGCCTCGCCGACGTTGGCGGAGCAGTGCATCGACAGCACCCCGCGCTTGGGAAGCAGGTAATTGAGGATCGAGAAGATGGATTTCTTCAGCTCGCCGGCGTAGCGCGTCCCGCCGATGAGAATCGTGCGCTGGGCAAAGCTGATGACGATGAACGTCGCGGAGTTCGTGCCGTGGGTGGCGGGGTCGGCGTGCATCTCCGGCGCGTGCAGCACCTGCCAGGCCGGGGCGAACGCCGCGAGGTCGGACGCCGTGGGGCGCAGGAACATGTTGTAGACGAACAGCGCGTGCCAGGCATTGGGCGTCACGAACCGGATCGCCGTGCGGGAGTTCGTGTCGGCACCCGCGAACACGTCCCGGACGAACAGCTCCTGCCCATTCAGGTGACGTACCACATCCCCATGAAGGCGCTCGAAGTGCTCGGCCGACATCGGCTGGTTGACGCGGCCCCACCACACGTCCCCCTCCGACGCACTGTCCCGGACGATGAACTTGTCGCTCGGACTGCGACCGGTGTGCGGGCTCGTCACCGCGCAGAAGGCGCCGCCGTCCGCGATCACGCCCTCGCCGCGCCGCGCGGCGTGCTCGTAAAGCGCCGCCGGCACGAGGTTCCAATGGACGGCGCGCTCTGGGGCGAGACCAAGGGCGTCGAGCCCGATGGTGCGCCGGGGACTCTCCTGAGCAGGCCGGGTGGCGTGTGCCGTCATGCAGTCGGCCGGCGCCCGTGCTCCAGGGCGTCCACAGCGGCGATCACGGCCATGTTCACGATGTCGTTCACCTCGGAGCCGCGCTGCAGCACGTGGACCGGCTGGGCCATGCCGACGAGGATCGGCCCGATCGCCTGTGCGCCCCCGACTCGGTCGAGCAGCTTGTAACTGATGTTCGCGGCGTCCAAGGTCGGAAAAATCAACACGTTGGCCGGGCCGCGCAGCTTGGAGAACGGATATGTCTTGGTCAAGATCCGTTCCACGACCGCCGTGTCAGCCTGCATTTCCCCATCCACCTGGAGGTTCGGCTCGCGCGCATGCAGCAGTGCTACAGCTTGTTGCACTTTGCTGGCAGCCGGATGGCGCACGGAGCCGAAGTTGGAGAACGACAGCATGGCGACGCGCGGCTCGATTCCCAGCCGCCCCACGAACTCGGCGGTGGCGGAGGCGATCTCGGCGAGCCTGTCGGCATCGGGATCGATGTTCACGGTGCAGTCCGCGAAGAACAGGGTCTGCTGCGCCAAGACGAGCATGTAGATCCCGCTCACGTGCCGGCGTCCTTCTTGAGCACCGATCACCTCGAGCGCGGGGCGGATAGCGTCCGAGTAGTACATCTCCACCCCCGCCACGACCGCGTCGGCATGCCCGGCGCGGAGCATGAGCAGGGCGTGGTACATCGGGTCGAGCACCCGGCCGCGCGCTTCGCGCAGCGTGATCCCTTTACGGCGGCGGCGCTCCCACAACTCCTGGGCGAACGCCTCCAGGTGAGCGCTCGCCCGCGGGTTGGCGAGCGCGATGTCCTCGAGCGTCACGCCGGCGTCGTCGGCCTGGCGGCGCATCACGTCGGGGTCGCCGAGCAGGATCGGCGCGGCGATCCCGTCGTCCGCGAGGACGCGCGCCGCCTTGAGGATCCGGGGGTCCTCCCCCTCGGGAAAGACGATCCGCTGGGGCTCCTGCTGCTGCACCCGCGTCGAGAGGCCCCGCATCACTTCTCGTGCCCGGCCCAGGCGGGCGTCCAACTGCGCGCGGTACTCGTCCACGTCGATGACACGCCCCGCGACGCCCGACCCGACCGCCGCCCACGCCACTGCCGGCGCCACCCACAACAGCACCCGCGGATCGAACGGCTTGGGGATCAGGTAGTCGGGCCCGAACCGCAGGCGCTCGAGCCCGTACGCGCGCATGACGGAGTCGGGGACCTCCTCCTTCGCGAGCGCCGCGAGCGCGCGGGTCGCGGCCATCTCCATCTCGCCGTTGATCTTCTTGGCGCGCACGTCGAGCGCGCCGCGGAAAATGAACGGAAAGCCGAGCACGTTGTTCACCTGGTTCGGGAAGTCCGACCGGCCAGTCGCGATGATGGCGTCACCTCGGGCGCGCCGCGCCTCCTCGGGCATGATCTCGGGCGTGGGGTTCGCGAGCGCGAATACGATCGGTCGCGGCGCCATCCCCTGAAGCATGTCCCCCGAGACGATGCCGGCGACCGACAATCCGACGAACACGTCGGCACCGTGCAACGCGTCCGCGAGGGTCCGGGCCTTGGTCCGGCGCGCGAACCGGCGCTTGTACTGGTCCAGGTCGGCTCGCTCGCTCGAGATCACGCCCTTCTGGTCGCACATCATGATGTGCTCGCGCTTGACGCCAAGTCGCACGTAGTGCTCGGCGGTGGCGATGGCCGCGGCCCCGGCGCCGGCGAACACGACCTGCACCGCCCCGATGTCCTTCGCCACGAGCTCCAGCGCGTTCAAGAGCGCGGCGCCCGAGATGATCGCGGTCCCGTGCTGGTCGTCGTGGAAGACCGGGATCGCCAGCGTCTCGCGCAGCTTCTCCTCGATGTAGAAACAGTCCGGCGAGCGGATGTCCTCGAGGTTGATGCCGCCGACGGTCGGCTCGAGCAGCTGGCAGAACCGGATCACGTCGTCCGGCTGCTCCGAGCCGACCTCCAGGTCGAACACATCGATGTCGGCGAACGCCTTGAACAGGATCCCTTTGCCCTCCATCACGGGCTTCCCCGCGAGCGGCCCGATGTTGCCGAGCCCGAGCACGGCGGTCCCGTTCGTCACCACCGCTACCAGGTTGCCCTTCGCCGTGTAGGTGTAGGCCTCCTCCGGCCGCCCCGCGATCTCACGGCAAGGCTCCGCCACCCCCGGGGTGTAAGCGAGGGACAGGTCGCGCTGGTTCTTGAAGGGCTTGGTCGGCGAGACCTGGATCTTCCCCGGGCGACCCTGCGAATGGTAGTCGAGGGCCTCCTGGCGGCGGACCGACATCGAGGACACAAGTCCTTTTCGGTGAAGGACTTATGCTACTGGTTCAAGGCCGGGCTGTCAAGGCGGCGGAAGTAGTGTGGGCGTCGTGTGATACAGCACCTCTGCCGTGCGGCGGTCCTGGTCGCTGGGCCGGTCTGCGGTGATCGGGGTGGCGCCGCTGGGCCCCCACATGATGTCGGCTGGGTCGGGGCTGTGCTGGAACAAGCCCAGTGCGTGGCCCGCCTCGTGGATGGCCGTCCGCCGCAAGCAGGCGCCGACTTGGGCCGGCGTGAAGCCCGGCAGTATGGCCAGCCGAATATGGAACGGCTCCGTGAAGCGGTTACCTGCATCGGTCGACGGCACCGACGTCGCACCGCTGCACGCATAGACTGGTGCGCCGGGGTCTGGTGGGACATCGGGAGCGCTGTCTGCCGCGACGATCACATCGGCCCCGGACGAATCGGCGACGAGTGTTCCCGTGAACTCCCCGTACAGGAACAGGTCGGCCCAGTTGTCGATCGCGTGCTGCACCAGGCGGGGCAGGTTCCCCCTCGGCTGAGCATAGAACCGCACCGGCAGCCGCTCGGTCGGCCAGTGGAACACCTCGCCGCCGGCGTCGAAGCCGTACGTGCCGGTACGTGCGGGAGGAGTGGGCTCGCTGCAACCGATCGCGAGCAGCGCGGCTACGGCGAGTGGCCGCCTCATGGCACCTTCCGCCCGGCCTGCAGCATCAGGGCGACGCGATGGACGACCCGACCCGATGTGAACCCCTCGGTGCGAAGCGCGGGGGTGATGAACCGATGGACGTCGTAGTGCGCCTCGACACCGAGCCTCCAGCGGCCCGCGATGGCGCTGGCGGGCGTGTACGACAGCGTAACACCGCCTACCGCGAGCACGCCGCCCGTTCCCGTCCGGAAGATTCCCGCTTCCTGCGCTGGGAGGTACTTGAGGCCCCCAATATTCGCCCCAGCCGCGAGGCCGGTGGGCAGCTGCCGCCGCACGCCGACGGTGAGGGCGATGGTACTCACTCGACCCAGGCCGGTCGTCGCGCCGGCGGCGTCGTGGCGCTCGAGCGTGCTGGTTGCGAAGTCGAGCGAGGCCTGCGCCGACCAGCGCCGCTCGAGTGGTGCCGTGACGGTGAGCGCGATGGCGGGCGCCAGGGCCGGGCGCACGTCGAAGGGCGCCACGATCGAGTCGTGGACGAGGGTCGACGTATAGCGGAGGCCGATGGAGGGCTGGACGGAGACCTGAGCGGATAGGCGGGTAGGCGGCTGGGCGGATAGCAGCAGCGTCACGACCGTGCTAACCGTCCAACCGTCTACCCAGTGTCTTCCCGACACGCTCATCGAGAGCGCAGAATATAGACCCTCGTGCCCGCCGGCGCTCCGGCAGAGCTCCGTTTCACCCGCGCCCTCAGAACCCCGCCGTTATTCTCGCGGTGAAGTTGCGTCCCATGCCTGGGTTGGGCGCCAGCGTCTTCAGGTGGCTGAGATAGTCCACCCAGTCCTGGTCGAGTGCGTTCCGCAACTGGAAGTCGAATTGGATCAGCCGCCCGCCGCTCGTCGGCAGGGAGAACCCCGTGGCCAGATTGACCAGGGTATATGCTTTCGATTGGTAGCCCTGCCCACCGAACGCGTCGGCGTAGAATATTGCCTCCGCCGGATTCAGCCGAGTCTGCCGCATATTGGACTCCCCACCCAGCGAGAAGTACGGGCTGGAGAGCTTGCTCAAGGACCTCCCTTCGAGCCGGGCGGTGTACGTCGCTCGAAACGGCGGCATGGTCGGGAGCGGCTCGGCGGCGGTTGTGTTCTGGCCGTAGACGTAGTCGGCCGTCCCCTCGAGGTGAAGGTAGGTCGTGGGGTGGTATTGGAGCTGTCCCTCGAACCCGCGCAGCACGGCGTCCCCTTGCGTGACATCGTAGATCTGCAGAGCGGAACTCGGATCGATTTGATTCGCCGGCACCGTGTAGATGAAGTTCTTGATCAGGTTGACGAAGCCGCCCACTTCGGCTGCGGCCGACCCGGACTGGATCCGTATAGCGACATCAGTGTTCAACGACGTTTCCGTGTTCAGGTTGGGGTTGCCGCGCTCGAAGGTGGACGTCGCCTCGTGCGGGCCGTTGGCGAAGAGGTCGAAGGTTGAGGGCGAGCGGAACCCTCGTCCCACGTTGAGTACCAGGGCCACGGGCTCCGTCACGTGGTACAACACACCCAGATTGCCGGTGACCGAGCTCCAGTGGCGGGTGGCGGACGGGTTGCCCAGGTCGGCATTGGCGTCGACATCGAGGTGCCGGTAATCATAGCGCCCCCCAAACGAGACGTTCCAGCGCCCGACGTCGGTTTGCTCGAAGACGTATAGCGCAGCGTCGGCGGCCTTGGAGTCGGGCTCGAGAAACTCCTCACCGAAGTTGACGTCGGTGGTGTACTCACCCGAGAAGCCGACGAGGCCGCTGAACGGCCCGAGGGAGGAATGGTGCAAGCGGGCCTCCGTGGTGTACGACTTTTGCCGCATAGCGAAAGCCTCACTGGTGGAAGTCGCGTCCGCCCACTCGTGCCGTTGGTTCCGCTCGTACCCCGCGCTCCAGTCCAGGCGTGTGGTGCCAATAGGCATGGCGAGCTCGAGGCGGCCACGATGGTCATCGGTGGCGGCGCGCCCGGTCGCCGTGGAATCCTCGTCGGTCAAGTTGAGGTGGTCGTTGCGGTACGTGTACCGGCCGGTGAGGGAGCCCCAGGTGCCGCGGTACCCCAGCGTTCCGGTTCCGCCCACGTTGTGATACCCGCTGTTCCACAGGGTGTAGGTTGGCGTGCGCGTGTTCTCCGCCGTCCGCCCGGTGATCGACCCCCGGTACCCGAAGCCGCCGCTTGCTCCCTCCATCGTGAGAGACCCGTCGGGCTGACGGTTGCCGCTCGCGAACCCGCCCGTCACACTGCCGTGGACGAAGGGGGCCCGGCCGATCCCGTCAGGCAAGTCCGGTTCGATGACGTTGATCACGCCCCCGAGAGCATCCGATCCGTACAGCACGCTCGCGGGACCGCGGATCACCTCGATCCGAGATGATGCCGCTGGCTCCACGCTGGAGAAGTGATCGTCGCCCCACTGGTTGTGTTCCAGCCGCTGCCCGTTGTCCAAGACCAGGACGCGGTTGTTCGTGAGCCCGCGGATGACTGGTTTCCCGGCGGCCGCTCCGCTGCTGTTGTTGCGCACGCCGGCGATGTCCGCCAGCGCCTCGCCCAGACTGGTGGGGCGCACCTTCGTCAGATCTTCCTCACTCACTGTCGCGATCGGCTGCGGGGAGTTGAGCGCGCTCGTGGCCTCCGCCGAGGCCGAGACTTGGACGGCAGGGAGCTCGATCACCGACGGCTTGAGCGTGACATCGACCGTCACGTCCGCGTTGCCGACTGTAACCTTGCGCACCTGCGGCGCGTACCCAATCACCCTAATGGAGATCGTGTAGCTGCCCGGCGGGATCTGCGTGATGGAGTATTTCCCGTCGTTGTCACTGGTCGCCGTGCGCTTGAGCTCAACCAAGCGGACGGCGGCCTGCGCGACGGGATTGCCACCGGGGTCGGTCACGCGCCCGGAGAGTGTCCGCGCGTCGGAGGCGGGAACGGCAGCCGCACTGCGGCCCAGCACCAGGATGCCGGGGTCGCTGAGCGAGAACGCCGGGCGCGGTGCGGCAGCGGCGGCCCGTGTGAGCAAACCTGCGGCGACGAGGAATGCGAGGCCGCGCACCGGCCTAGCGTTGTTGATGGCAGTCATATGCTCTCCCTGACGTGGGTGAATCCCAGTGATCCGCGCGCCGTCCGGAAGGCCAGACGACGTGCGCGGGGTCGGTTCACGTGCGGGCGACGCGCGCCTGGCGCGACGTCGCTAGGAGAGCGGGGGAGGTGCTCGGGGTTGCGGGTGGGGCTGGGGGCGTGCGTCGACCAGCCCGCGGGGTTCCGCGTGCTGCGGCGCCCGGTCGCCCACGCCGTCGAAGCGAAGCGTGGCCGGCCGCAATGGCGTCAGCGGGGCCGTGAGGAAGCGGCACAGGGCGCAGTCCGGCGGGTGAATCCGAGCGCAGGCGCTCGTCGTGTGGGATTCGACGTGCGCGGTGGCGTGCGCACCGGCGCTGTCGAGCTGTGCGTCGGCCCAGGCAGCGGCGCCCGGCAGCGAGAGCTGCAGGAGCGCCGTGAACAGCCGGACCGAGCGCATCCAGCTCACGCTGCCTTGACCCTCCGCACCACCCACGCCAGCGCAAGCAGCAGCCCGTACATGCAGACGATCAGCGGCCCCGTGGGAAGGTCCGCTTTGTACGACACCCACAGACCGAGCAGCGAGGCGAGCGCGCCGGAACCCCATGAGATGTACGCGAGCCGCCGCATGTCACGCGTGAACAGGAACGCGATGACCGCTGGCACGACGAGGAAGCTGAACACCATCAGCACGCCCGCCACCGGTACGGCGAGTGTGATAACGACGCCGAACGACAGGTAGAACAGGAAGTCCCACCAGCGGATCTTCCATCCCAGCCGCTCGGCCTCTTCGGGGTGGAACGAGATCGTCAGGAAGCGGTGCCGCAGGGCGTAGTGGAACACGCCGAGCGCGGCGTAGATTGCGGCCAGCTTCAGAATGGTGGGCTTGAAGTTGACCCAGAGAATGCTGCCCGTCAGAGTCTTTTCGATCGCCTCGCCGCCTCCCGGAACCTTGTTCGCGATGAGGACGGCGGCGGCCGAAGCGACCACGTACACGATCCCGATGAACGCCTCCTGAGGCACGCGCTGCTCTTCCCGGCGCGAGGTGCGCGTCAGGGCGAACAGCAGCGCGCCCACCGCGGTCGCGAGCAGGGCGAACGTGTACGCCCAGCTCGAGTCCGCCTCGACGTGAATCAGCAGGGCTGATAGTCCGCCGAGCGCCGCCATCTGGGCCAGCGACAGATCGACGAAGATGACCTCGCGCGCGATGACGTGCAGCCCGAGGTAGGACAGCATGGCGACGAGCACCATGCACGCTACGAACGGCGGGATCATCAGCTGGAAGCCGGTCACGCGTCCTCCGCCCGACTCAGTTGGCTGCGGGCCCGCCGCCGAAGGCGCGGGCCAGCTCCGTGATCCAGAGATTCATGAGGTCGAAGTAGGTGTTGATGCCGGGGGCGCCGTTCGTGTTGGAGGGTACGATCGCCGCTTTCGCCCCCGTCTTCTGCGCCACCTCGAGCACCTGATTCCGGTCGTAGTAGTTCGTGGAGAACAGTACTTGGATGTGCTGATTCCGCATCTCGTTGATCACTTCGAGAACGTGCCCCGGCGTGGGCGGGATCCCCGGCTTGGGCTCGATGTAGTCGATACAGGGGATTCCGTACTCTCGAGAGAAGTAGTCCCATTCCTTGTGATAGCACGCGATCGGCTTGCCGCGAAACGGCATCGCTTCCTTGAGCCACCCGCCCAGCCGGTCGATCAACGGTGCCCCCTGGTACTGTTTCGACTTGAGAAAGTCGAGCAGCTTCCCCTGCCGGTTCAAGTCGGCGAGGGCTTGGGCGCCGAGCAGTTTCACCAGCTCTTCTCCGAAGAGCGCGTGGTACATCCGCTCCTCGAAGTCCTTCTCGCGCCCGGAGAAAAAGTCGGCGTTCTCTGGCGACACCCGCTTGAGACCAATGAGGATGTTGCGCGCGATCTGGACTGCGTTCAACGGATCGGTCCAGATGTGCGGGTTGCCGAACACGTGGATATCGCCTTGCGCGCGCGAGAAGCTGGTGGGGACGTCGAGGAGATCGATCCCTGCGTAGGCGGCCACGTAACCCGGACCACCTTCCGTAACCTTGGGGTTGTTCGCCTTGTCGAGCAGCGCAGGAACCCAGAGCTCGAGGTCGAGGCCCGTTGTTACGAACACGTCCGCCTGCGACAGCGTCGGCACAAAGCTCGGCTTCGGCTGCACGTAGTGCGGGTTCTCGTCGCCGTTCGCGATCGAGGTCACGCTCCCGCGGTCGCCCACGATCTCGCGGGCGATCGCCGCGTAGGTCGTCAGCGATGTCACGACCTTCACCGGGTTCGGGGCCGGCGGCTTGCCCCCGTGGAGATTGAAGAGCAGTATGACGGAAGCGATCATATCAGTAGCTCTCGTGTTTGTGTGGTCCGATGGCCCAGACGGCCTGAAGCGCCAGCTGGCTGGTCGCGGCGAGGCCCGCGGGATGCCCCCAGGTGTATTGGGCGCGCAGCTCTACCCACTCGCTCTCCCATAGGGTGAGCGACGGAATGATCTGCCGGGTAACGGCGTCCGAGAGCGGGTCCTCCACGTAGTCGTATCGCGCCCCCGCGATCCAGCGCTGGCCCAGCTTGTAGGTGGTACCGACGTACCAGCCGAGGTGAGTTGCGCCGGCGCCGGCATACTCCTTCCGCAACGCGTACAGCTCTGCCCGCAGAGTCCATTCGCGGTACAACGCTTGAGCCGGTGGGCGCCACGTGATCCGGAAATCGAGGCCGCCGACCCTGGTGCGCAAACTCGAATCGGGGTTGGTGCCGTACAGCCCGGTAGCACCGATCTGCATGTAGGCGGAGCGAGTGAGCTGCCAGAAGTTGAGCAGGTGCAAGAGGTACGTTGGCCGTCCGCTGCCGCCGAACAACGCGTCGGTCGAGCTGCGCGTGACCTGGGCAGTCAGCTCGTGGGTGCCGAGCCCGCCAAACGCCCGGTACAGGGAAATCCCGGTGCCGACGAGGCCGTCGTCCCCCAGATACGCACGCAGCGCAGATGGATACTCCGTCTCCGGGAGCGCGTGCAGGTGCCAGCGGTTCAGCTCGCCAAACTGCTGGCGGAATTTACCGATGTCGAACCGGATGTGCCCGGGGAGTCCGGTCCAGTAGGCGTACCCTTCTTCTACGCTCACCTCGCCGTTCTCGAGGCTCACGAAGATTTTCGTGCTCGAGTACGGATCGAGCGCGGACTGGAATCCAACCTCGAACTCCCGGGGGTCGAAGTTGTCCCGTTGGACGCCCGGACGCTCCGCTGAGGCGCGGACGTCGCCTGTGACGCTGATCTCCGGGTTGAGCTGCGCCTGGTTCCGCTCGCGCCCGATGAACTTCGTCTGGCCGCTGGTATCCGCCCGTCCCCGCAACGTGTCCGTCCCCGCGGCGGCGGCGGCGGCGGCGCGCAGGGCCGCCAGCTCGTCGACGGCGCCGGTATCCTTGACGGCGCGGGCCGGTGCGGCGCCCGGCTGGCGTCCGAGTGCCGCACGCAGGCTGTCGAGTCGCGCCCGCAGCGCGCGCAGCTCCGCCGCAAGTGAATCGACCTGCCGCTGCACCGGCTGCTGCGCCTCCGCGCTCCCGGCGCTCCCGGCGAGCAAACACGCGAGCGCGACGCTGAATGCGTGGCGGCTGAATGCGTGGCGATGGATAGTCATCTCCCTCGATTCCCCCCGTTCGATCGGCTGAGCCTCGCGCCCGGCCGCGCAGGCGGCGGACGCACGTGTCGTCGCCGGCGTCACGCAGCGACGCCGGCCGGCTACAATCCGACGGGAGGAGCGCGGGGTGGGGCGGTGAGGTGATCGGCGCAGGCGGTCGGGGCGACCGCGAACCGCTCGCGCAACCGCTCGGAGTCGGTGGTCGCCGCGGGCTGCAGGTGCGCGCGCTGGGTGGTGACGCGGGTGGCTGCATAGTGGCACAGCACGCACCGCAGCTCGTCATGCAGCGCCAGACAGCCGGAGCCGTGCTGTGCTTCGATGTGCGCCGGCGCGGTGAAGCGCTCCGAGGCGTGCGCCAGCGGCACGACGCCTCCCGCAGTGCCCTGGATGACAAGGAGCAGCGCAGCGAGCGGAGCGGTCCGACGTGTACGGTGCACCTGGAGTTCGATCACCCTTCTCTTACGGTTTGCGCGGTACGCCTGTTGGCGCGCGCGTAGGCGCGCAGCCGTCGCAGCATGCGCCGGTCGTGCCGGACCGGATCGTCGCCCTTGGGCGTCTCGATAATCTTAATCACTCCCGCGAAGCGTGCGTCGCGCATGATCCGTCGGAACGGCTCGGGCCCGATCTCCCCTTCGCCGATCCACTCGTGGCGGTCGCGGCGCGAGCCGAGCGCGCCCTTGGAGTCGTTGAGGTGCAAACACTTGAGCAAGGGGAGACCAACCATGTGGTCGAACTGCTGCCACACCTCGTCGATCGCGCCGGCCACATCATACCCCGCGGCGTGGAGATGGGCCGTGTCGAGGCAGAACCCGACCCGCGGCCGGACGGCGGCCGGCAGCGCGTCGCGCAGCGCCCCCAGCTCCTCGAACGTCGACCCCAGCGCCGTTCCGGCGCCGGCGGTGCCCTCGATCAGCAGCCCGACGTCGTCCGGCGCCGCCGTGAGACAGGTCGCGTAGGCGCGCGCGTTGCGCTCGACCCCGGCGGCGCGGTCGTCCATGTAGTTGCCGGGATGCGACACCACCCATGGGATTCCGAGGGCGTGGCAGCGCGCCAGCTCTCCGGCAAAGCAGCGCATGCTGCGCGCCCGCAGCCGGTCGTCGGGCGACGCGAGATTGATCAGGTAGCTGTCGTGCGACACCGCGAGCCGGATCCCGCCCGCCGCGAGGCCGCTACGGAACTGCGCTACGTCGGCGTCGTCCAACACGGGCTCCCGCCACTGGTTGGGCGTTTTGGTGAAGACCTGGATGACGCTGGCGCCGATAGCCACCGCCCGAGCCGGCGCCGTCCCCACCCCCCCTTGCGTCGACACGTGCGCGCCCAGCAGGTCGTCACGACTTGGCTTCAGTTCTGCTCTCCTTCCGTGAACGCGAGCCGCGAGATGAGCGGCACGAACCGCACACCGCCGGCGCGCCGCTCGTCGAGCCCGGCAGGCGTCCGCGTGAATATGACCAGCTCTTGGGCGCTCAGGTCACCGATCGGAATGACGAGCCGGCCGCCCAGCGCTAGCTGCGCGACCAACGGCGGCGGCACGCCTGGCGCGGCGGCCGTCACCAGGATGCCCTCGAACGGGGCGCGCTCCGGCCAGCCGCGCGCGCCGTCGCCCAGCCGGGTCTCGATGTTCATGAGCCGCAGCCGGCGGAACCGCTCTTCGGCTTCGACGAGGAGATCGGGGAGCCGCTCGATCGTGCACACGCGCGCGCCCAGGTGCGCGAGGATCGCGGTCTGGTACCCCGACCCGGTGCCGATCTCGAGCACCAGGTCGCCGCGCCGCACGGCGAGACACTGGGTCATCAAGGCGACGATGTACGGCTGGGAGATCGTCTGGCCGCTCCCGATGGGGAGCGGGGCGTCGTCGTAGGCGTCCTCCGCGAGGTGCGGCGGCAGGAACCACTCGCGCGGGACGCGCGCCAGCGCCGCGAGCAGCCGCCGGTCGGCGATGCCGCGGGCCGCGAGCTGGCTCGCCACCATGCGACGGCGCTGGCGGCGCGTCTCAGGCGCCGGGACGCTCACGTGCCGCGCTCCGCGGTTGCCGTCCCATATCGTGAACTATAGCTTGACACGCCTCCAAACGTGCGGGAGATCGGTTGCCCGAGCAAACGCAGTTTCGCATCCTCCTCGTCGGCGACCCAGCCGCCCGACCCGACGGCCTGGAGCGCTTCCTGGTGCGCGGCGGATTCCAGGTCACCGAGGCGGCGTATCCGCCGCCCGGCACGGACCGGCCCGACCAGAACGCGCCCGATGTGCTGATCTTCGCGGTGGCCGCCCGGGAGGCCCGGCTCGCGGACGCGGTGCGCGACCTCGCCACCGCGCCCCGCTTTTCGGCAGTCCCGGTGATCGTCCTCGTGGCGGACGGCGGTGCCGACGCGGTGACGGATGCGCTCCAGGCCGGCGCCGAGGACGCGATGGCGAGCCCCGTACACTTCGGTGAGCTCCGCGCTCGTATCGACGCCGACCTCCGTGTCCGGCGCGAGTTGCAGGAGGCGCGCGACGCGCTGCGCACCCGCGATCTTCTGTTCGACATCTTCCAGGAGGTCTCCGCGGCGCTACGCGCCGACGAGATTCTCCAGACGCTCGTGCGGCGGGTCGGGCAGGCGTTCGGGTTGACGCACTGCTCTTTCGTGCTCACCGCTCCGGGCGAGGATCAGGGGCGCGTGGTTGCCGTCTATGAGAACCCGGCCATCCGCGACTTGCGGGTGGAGCTCGAGCGGTACCCCGAGATCCAGGAGGCCATCCGCACCGAGCGCCCGGTCATCATTCACGACGTGCGCGACCACCCGTTGTTCGACGCGACCCGACGTCGCTGGGTGCAGCAAGCGATCGAGGTGAACGTGCAGTCGGCCGTGGCGCTCCCCGTGTTCGTGCAGGGCCGGGCGGCGGGCGTGTTCTTCCTCCGGACGGTGCAAGGCGACCCGCGGCTGCGTCCCCAGGACGTGGCGTTCGCCAACACCATCGCGCAGGCCGCGGCCCGCGTGCTCGAGAACGAAGAGCGGCGCGCCGCGATCTACCGGCGCCAGATCAGCGCCGGGGTGACGGACGTCCTCACCGGCTGCGCCAGCCTCGACGCCCTGGACCGCCGGCTGCGGGACGAGTTCGAGCGCGCGCGTCGCTATTCGCTGCGCTTCGCGGTCGTGGTGCTCGACATCGACCGGCTGCGGGACATCAACGAGCGACTGGGGCAGCAGGCCGGGGACCGTGTGCTCGCCGAGGTCGGCGCGATGATGCAGCGCGAAATCCGCGCGCCGGACTTCGTGGCCCGTTACGGCGGCGACGAGTTCGCGCTCATTCTGCCCGAGACGGATGGCCGGGGCGGCCGGCAGTTCGTCGAGCGCCTTCGCCTGGTGCTGGCCCGCCACACCTTCCCCGATCTCGGCCCCGGCGAGGTACCGAGTGTGTCGGCCGGCGTCGTCGCGTTCCCGCATTCGCAGGTGCTGCGGCCGGAAGATCTCTTCACCCAGGTCGAGGCCGCGCTCGACCGCGGCAAGAAAGGTGAGCCCGATCGGATCGGCGTGTCGGACACTTCTTCGTGACGACTCCGCGCGACGCCTCTGCGTGACGCCTCACGCCTATCGGTGGCTCTTCTCGTCTCAGTCCAGCGTCTTTCTGAACCGCCGCACCGACAGCGCGATCAGCAGCACCGCGAAGCCCGCCAGCACCAGCACCTCCCGCCACAGCGCCTCGAGCCCCACGCCTTTGAGCAGGATGCCGCGCACCACCTTCAGGAAATACGTCAGCGGGACCAGGAGCCCCAGCCATTGCGCGATCTCCGGCATGGCCTGGCGGGGGAACATGAAGCCCGACAGCAGGATGTTCGGCAGCATGAAGCCGAAGCTCGCCTGCATCGCTTGTTGCTGCGTCCGCACCAGCGTGGAGACAAAGAGGCCGAGCGCGAGGCTCGCGATAATGAAGACGAGGCTCACGCCATAGAGGAGCAGGAGGTTCCCCGTGAGCGGGACGTCGAAGACGAACCGGCCGAGGATCAGCACAGCGGTCATCTGCATGAGGCCCACCCCCACGTATGGCGCGATCTTCCCCAGCATCAATTCGGTCTTCGTGATCGGCGTGACGATGAGCTGCTCGAGCGTGCCGCGCTCGCGCTCCCGGACGATGGCCATCGCCGTGATGAGCACCATGGTCATGGTGAGGATGACGCCCACGAGGCCCGGGACGATGTAGTTGGGGCTGCGGAGCCCCGGGTTGTAGCGCGGACGGACCCGGGCCTCGAGCGGGAGGCTCGCGCGGCCCGCGGCGTGGGTGAGGATCACGAGGTTGCGGATTTGGGCGACCGCCCCCGCCGCCGCGATGGCGGCCTGCGACGCCAGGGGATCGCTGGCGTCGACGATGATCTGGAGCGTCGCCGTCCGGCCGCGCGCCAGGTCGCGGGGGTACTGATAGGGCACCACGATCGCGGCCTGTGCGTCACCGCGCGCGATGGCCCGGTCAAGCGCAGATCGCCCGTCCACGTACGCCACGATGCGGAAATTCCCGGTGTTCTGGAAAGCGTAGATAATCTCCCGACTCTCGGGCGTCCGCGATTCGTCGAGCACAACGGCGGGAAGATTGCGCACATCGGTTTGGATGGCGTACCCGAAGACCAGCAGCTGGAGAACCGGGACGCCGACCATCATTGCGAAAGTCAGGCGGTCCCGTCGCATCTGGATGAACTCCTTGCGGAACATCGGCCAGAAATGGGGCATCATCGCTCGTCACGCTCCTGCAGGATGACGAACGCGTCCTCCAGCGTTCGCCCCCCCACCTGGGCCGCGACTTCGGCAGGGCTTCCCAGCGCGATGAGATGTCCGCGGCTCATCATCGCCAGCCGCCCGCACTGCTCCGCCTCCTCCATGTAGTGCGTGGTGACCAGGACGGTCGTGCCCGCCTGGGCGAGGGCGTGAATGGTGCGCCAGAACCGCCGCCGGGCGGCTGGATCCACCCCGGCGGTGGGCTCATCGAGAAACAGCAGCGCCGGCTCGTGGATCAGCGCGCAGGCCAGCGCGAGCCGCTGCTTCCACCCCCCGGACAACTCCCCGGCGAGCTGGCCGAGCCGCTCTCCCAGGTCGAGAAACGCGGCGACTTGAGCGAGGCGCCCCTGTTTGGCGGCGCCCCTCAGGCCGTAGATCCCGGCATAGAAATCGAGGTTCTCGGCGGTCGTCAGGTCTTCGTACAACCCGACCTTCTGAGCCATGTAGCCGATCCGCTGCTTCACCTGCTCCGGCGCGGCCGTGACGTCGATCCCCGCGACCGTCGCCCGCCCCTCGGACGGCTCCAGCAGCCCGCACAACATCCGGATTGTGGTCGTCTTCCCCGAACCGTTCGGTCCGAGCAGGCCGAAGACCTCACCCTCCTCGATGCGGAGCGTGAGCTGCCGGACGGCCGTCAGGGCTCCGAACCGCCGGGTGAGGTTGCGGGTCTCGACCGCAGCCTGCGTCACGGCAAGAGGGGGAGCTCGAGCGTGACGGGCATCCCCGCCTTGAGGCGCCCGCCCGCGTCCCCGCTGTCCGGCTCCACCTTGATCCCGAACACGAGGTCGGCGCGCTCGCGCTCGGTGAGCGCCGCGCGCGGGGTGAACTCGGCCTGGGACGCGATCTCCGCCACGCGGCCCGCGAACGGTCTGTCGGGATAGCCATCCACCCGGATGGTGGCAGGCTGGCCGACCTTGAGGCGCGCGATGAACCGCTCCCCCACGTAGGCCCGGATCCAAGGACGGTGCACCAGCCCGAGCGACGCGACCGGCGTCCCGGCGGCGATCACCTCGCCGGGCTCGGTGTAGCGGGTGAGGATCACGCCGTCGTCCCGCGCGAGGACGGTCAGCTGGTCGCGAGTCGAGAGCGTGACGGCGAGCGCGGCGCCGGCCGCCACGGATTCGGAGGGGGCGGCCCGCATCGCCGCGAGCCGCGCCGCAGCGGCCGTGGCCGCCGCCTTGAGGGCCTCGTACTGCTGCTGCGACACGATGTTCTGCCGGCGCAGCGGCTCCGCGCGCGCGAGGTCGTTCGCCGCGCGCGCGCTGTCGGCCTGCGCCGCCGCGACCTCGGCGGTGCGCAGCCCGGCCGCCTTGGCCTGCGCCCGGCGCTGGGTGATCAACGCGTCGAGCCCGGGCTGTTCGAGCACCGCGAGCGTGTCGCCCTGGCGCACCGTGTCCCCTTCGTCCTTGAGCAGCCGCACCAGCCGGCCGGCCGCGAGCGAGGCGAGCTGCACTTCGCGGATCTCCACCGTTCCTGAGACCCGGAGCATGCTCGCGTCGCGATGACATGCGGCGAACAGCGTTACACAAACGACGTCACGCAAGATCGTCGCGCAAAGGCGTCGCTTCCGCGTGACGTTTTCGCGTGACGTCTCCGCGCGACGCTTCACGCTTATTTGTGCGTCTTCAACCAGTTGATGGGATCGAGCGCGATCCCTCCCTGGCCGCGGATCTCGAAGTGGAGGTGCGGGCCGCGGTCGCTCGACTGCCCGCCGACGTGGCCGATGATCTGCCCTTTGACCACGCGCTCCCCCTTTGCCACGGCGGCGGGATCGCTCAGGTACCCGTAGAAGCTGTAGTAGCCACCCCCGTGGTCGAGCAGCACCGACGTGAGGTAGGTCCCGAGCGGGCCGGCGAGACTCACGCTGCCACTGGCGATGGCGCGCACGGGCGTCCCCTCCGGCGCGGCGATGCCGATCCCGTGCCACGGGATACGCGTGTTGTTGGGCCCGACGGCGGTGCCGAATTGGTAGACGATCTTGCCGTCCACCGGCCATTCGAGCTGGCCCAGGTCGGCGGTCGTGATCGAGGCGGCCGCGGTTGCTGCGCCGCGCGCTTCGGCCTCGCGCCGGGCCCGCTCGAGAGCGGCGATCCGGTCGTTCAGGCCTTTCTCGTCGCGCTCCAGCTGCGACAAGCGCTCCGCCGCTTCCCGCGCGCTGCGACGGGTCTCCGCGAGCGAGGCCTCGCGCGTGCGCTCGAGCGCGAGGTAGCGCTGCAGCTCGTCGGTCCGCTCGTTCTTGCGGCGGCCCAGGGCGTCGCGTGCGTCGACCAGCGTCTGGCGCTCGCGCGCGATCCGGCGCTGCAGCTTGGACATGTCGTTCGCGAGCAGGCGATCCTGGCGACTGACGAGGTAGAGATACTTGTAGCGTGACAACAGGTCGCCGAAGCTCGCGGCCGTGAAGAGCACCTGGTATGCATACAGGGGCCCGCGCTTGTAGATGTCCACCAGCCGGCGCTCCAGCACGGCTCGCTTCTCTTCGAGCGCGTCCTGGGCGAGCAGCAGGTCCACGGTGGTCTTGTCGATCTGGACGGAGAGGCCGCTGATCTGGCGGTCGAGCTCATTCACGATGCGGTTCGTCGTTTCCTTCTGCCGCTCGAGGTTCGCCAGCTCGTCGGAGAGCGAATGGACCTGGGTGCGCAGTCGCTCGAGCTCCTGTTCGACCTGGGTCCGTTCGCGGCGGATATCCTCTAACCGTCGCTGGTTGTCTCGGAGTTGCTGATCGAAGGGGGCGGGACGCTGAGAGGCAAGAGACGTCGCACAAAAGACGTAGCATAAAAACGTCACGCAAAGCCGTCGCGCGACACCGTAAACGCCTTGACGTGTTCGCGTGACGCCGTTGCGTGACGCCGTCGTGTAACGCCTCATGCTCGACGTTTCATATGCGCCGCAGGTGCCGGCCAACGGACGCCGCACTTCCAAAGAACCCAATCAGCATCCCGAACCCGACGATCGCGACCGCCTGCTCCCGCGAGAAGAACTCGGCATGAATCAACCAGCGGTTAATGAGCGCGTAGGCGCCGTAGGAGAGCGCGACCGCCGCCAGCCCGCCGAGCATCCCTTTGAGCGCGCCCTGGAGGAGAAACGGGCGTCGCACGAAGCCGTCGGTCGCGCCCACCAGGCGCATGATGGCGATCTCGCGGCTGCGCTGCAGCACCGCCATCCGAATCGTCGTGCCGATGATGATGATGGCGACGACCGCGAACGCCGCGCCTACCACGAGCCCCACCGCGGCGGCGATCTGGCGTAGCCGGTCGACGTTCGCCACCCAGTCGCGCCCGAACCGGACGTCGTCCACGAAGCCGAAGCCGCGCAGCCGCTCGGCGACCTCGTTCACGTGCTCCACGTCACGGAAGCGGGGCTTGAGCTTCACCTCGATCGAGGCAGGGAGGGGGTTGCGTTCGAGCTCCTGCAGCACGTCGCGGAACTCCACGAGCTCCGCGCGGGCACGGTCGAGCGCCTGATCTTCGCTCACGTACGCGGCCGCCTGCACTTCGGGAAATGCCTCGATGTCCTTCTCCGCCAGCGTGATGGTTTCGATCGGCGCGCCCGGGAGCAGGTAAGCGACGATCTCCACCCGCTCGGCGACGTCGCGCAGCGCCTGTTGCAGGTTCACGGCGACGAGCCCGAACAGTCCGACGACGAACAGCGAGAAGGCGATCGTAGTGACGGAGAGGGCGGAGAGGAGCGGGGCGCGCCGGAACGCGAGCAGCGCCTCGCGGATCACGAGGTTCACGGGCTGGCGGCCTGGTCGCGCGGCTCGTCTACCGCAGAGTCGTACACCAGGGCGCCCTCCTGCAGCTCGATCACGCGATACGGCGCCTGCCGCACGAGGTCGAGATCGTGGGTCGCCATAACCACGGCGGTGCCGCTCGCGTTGATGTCACGCAGCAGCTGGAACACGCCGCGCGTGGCACGCTCGTCGAGATTGCCCGTGGGCTCGTCGGCGAGCAGGACCGTGGGCTCGTTCACGAGGGCGCGCGCGATCGCGACGCGTTGCTGCTCGCCCCCCGACAGCTCGCGGGGGTAGGCGTGGGCCTTGGCGGCGAGCCCCACCTGCGTGAGCACCCGCATCACGCGCGCGGGGATCGACGCGCGCCGCGCCCCCGTCACCTCGAGCGCGAAGGCCACGTTCTCCTCCGCCGTGCGGTCCTCCAGCAGCCGGAAGTCCTGGAAGACGATGCCGAGCCGCCGGCGCAGCTTCGGGATGTCCCTGCGGCGCGCGTCGGCAAGCGTGAAGCCCGATACGCGCACCTCGCCGCTCGTCACGGGTTCCTCCGCATAGACCAGCTTGAGGACCGTGGATTTGCCGGCGCCGGAATGGCCGGTGAGAAACACGAACTCGCCCTTCGCGATGTGAAATGAGACGTCCTTCAGGGCGAGCCCCCCTTTTGGGAAGGCCTTGAAGACATTCGTGAATTTGATCACTTACAGCTGCGCCAGGGCCTGGGCGAAGTCCGCGATGATGTCGTCGGCGTCCTCCAGTCCGATGGAAAATCTCAGGAAGCCGTCTGGAATGCCAGCCCGGGACCGCTCCTCTGGCGTGAGGCTCGCATGGGACGTGAGCCGCGGTTCGGACACGAGCGTCTCCACGCCACCCAGGCTGGGCGCGTGCGCTGCGACCGTGAGCGCGCGCAGGAACCGTTCCGCCGCCCGGGCGCCCCCCTTCAGCTCCACCGCCAGCATGCCCCCGAACCCGTTCATCAGTCGCTTCGCGTCCGCGTGGTCGGGATGCGAAGGGAGCCCGGGGTGATGCACCGCGCCGAACTGCGGCTGCTTGCTGCACCACTCTGCTACGTGCAGCGCCGTAGCGTTCTGGCGCTCGACGCGCACCGCCAGGGTCTTCATGCCGCGGTCGATCAACCACGCCGCCATCGGATCGATGGCCTGGCCCCATACCTGCATCAGCTTGCGCACCTCCTCGATCACGGACTCGGTCCCCGCCACCGCGCCGGCGATCACATCGGTGTGCCCGTTCAAGTACTTCGTCGCGCTGTGGATCACCACATCGGCGCCGTGCTCGAGCGGCCGGAAGTTAATCGGCGTCGCGAACGTAGAGTCCACGAGCAGCGCGAGTCCTTCGGTCTTGCATAACGTCGCGATCGGCTCGAGGTCGAGCATCCGCAGCAGCGGGTTCGTCGGGGTCTCCACGAAGATGGCGCGCGTGTTCTTCTTGAGGGCGCGTTTCCAGGTGCGGGACTCGAGCGGGCTCAGGAACGACACGTCGATGCCGAAGCGACCGAACTCCTGCGCGAACAGGCGGTGCACCCCGCCGTAGATCCATTCGCTCGACAACAGGTGGTCGCCCGGCCGCAACACGGCGAGGTGGGAGAGGGCGATCGCGCCCATCCCGCTCGCGACGAAGATCGCCGCCTCCGCACCCTCGAGCGCGGCGAGGCGCTTGGCGATGGCCGTCTGGTTGGGGTTGTTGCCGTAGCGCGTGTAGAGGACTTCCGCGGCCGAACCGACCGGATTCGTGAAGGTGCTGCTCTGGTACAGCGGCGTCACTACTGGCGCCCAGTCGGGCCGGGCCTCCGGGTCGCCGTGAATCGCCCGCGTCGAGAAGCCGAGGCGGCGCTTCACGCGAGCGTCAGGGCGTAACTGCCTCCGGGCGTGCGCGCCGCGAAGCGCCGGGCGACGAGCTCGTCGAGCAGCGCGGCCGCCGCCTCGGCCGCCCCGAGGACCTCCAGGGTCCCGTCTGGCCGCTCGCTCAGCGCTGCGAGGCCGTGGCCGCTGAGGACGGGTTCGATCGCTTCGCGATGCCCGTCCGTGATCCCCGACAGCACGAGCACCGCCGGCCGGTCGCGCAGCAGCTTGGCCACGATCTCGTCGGCGCAAGAGTAGTCGATGCAGCCGACGCCAGTGAAGTCCATGCGGGCGACCGTCACTTCGTCGGTCTGCTCCCGTCCCGCGATCGCCTGCTCGATCCGCTCGCGCACCACGCGGCCCGTGGGACGCGTGACCAGGTCCGCGTAGACGCCCGAGACGGACGCCTGGAGCACCGCGTGTATGTCGATGTACTGTATCACCGCTCCGCGGACCCCTGTTCAGGGATGATGATGAGCACCTGGGCGCCCGGGAAGGGCGGCAGGCCGTGTTTCAGGGGGACATCGTCGTCCCACTTCGGCACGATCGCGATGCGCGCCGTGCCGCTCCGAATCGCGATCTTCCCGTCCCAGCGGACGAGATACCGCCGGATCCCGGCGAGTCCCTGGCCACGGCCGGGGTCGCGAAACCGGCTCACGCCCTGCACCAACGCCGCTTCCAGCGCCGCCGCGTCGCCCCAGCGGTCGCCGAACCGCTTGCTCTGGGTCGGCTCAAGGGAGTGCCGGAATCCCACGCCTGCATCCGCCACCGCGATCACGACCACGCGCCGGGCCAGTTTGCGACGCCAGTGGTAGGCTTGCACCGCCACCCACCCGCCCGTGCCGGCGTGTTCTACAATATTCTGACATGCTTCCGAAAGCGCCATAGCGAAGCCCATCGTCGCCTTCGGATCGAGGCTCAGCTCGGACGCCAGGATGGCAGAGGCACGCTGCTGGATCTTGCTGACCACTGCATGCACGTCCTCGGCCGCGCGCACCGGCGTCACGGGCAGCAACACTTCGCTTTCCTCCGCCGGTCTCGCCCGAGGTACCTTGCCGTGGATCTCGAACAGCTCGGCGGCTTCGCGGAAAAAGCCCGCCCGGGCCCAGTAGCTCAGCGCGTCGGCGCTGGTCGGCGCGGTAAGCAGCGGCCGCTCGACTGTTCCCGCCGCTGCCGCGCGCCGGGCGGCCTGCCCTGCAGCAAGCAGGCCCACCAGGCCGTAGGGCGACGCCCATTCTGCAGCGTGCGCGTCGAACAGGAGTCGCTCGTCATCCTTGTTTGCAGCGGCGAACGCCCCAGCGAACTGGTCGAACGAGCGGTCGTCGAACTGCGCGGGCACCTCGACGAGGCGCGTCATGCCGTCGTCAGTTTGCCGAGCAGGTGATCCCGCAGTCCGGTCGCGCCGCGGTAGGTCACGTTGCGGGCGCCCATTCGCGTGCCCCGCTGCAACGCCTCTTCCAGCGGCGCACCGGCAAGTAGCGATGCGACGACCGTAGCCCCGAACACGTCGCCGCAGCCCGTGGGGTCGCCCGCGTCGAACGCCGGTCCGCCTGGGGCAGCGATCCGCGCCGTGCGCACCGGCCGCCCGGTGAAATACGCTGCCCCCCGGGCACCCAGCGTGACGACCAAGGTTTGGCACCCCTGCGCCAGCGCAGCGGCCGCTGCCGCGAGCGGATCGTCCCCCAACTGCTTCATCTCCTCCTCGTTGAGCTGTACCACGTCGAAGCAGCCGAACCACGCCGGCGCATCGGGGAGCGGCTGCAGGACGCGCGTCCCGTCCGATTCCTTACCGAGGAACAGGCTGTGCAGGTCGGCGTAGATGAACTGGCGGAACCCGCGGCGCAGAAACTGCGCCGTCTCGACCGCCATCTCGTAGCCGGAGATGAAGTTCAGGTAGAGGGCGTCCAGGTCCACCACCTGGGGCCCGAGCTCGGGCCACGTCCAGGGGGGCACGCCACCCGTCATCTGCTCGCAGCGGCGCTCGGACGAGTAGTAGCGCAGGGTCACGCGGTTATTGGCTTCCGGCACCTCGATGAAGCGGCTACCCGGTGCCACGTGCCGCAACGTGCGCAGGAAGGCGTTGGCCCTGGCGGCGAGGTCCCGTCCCACCTTGAGGATGGGAACGATCACCCATTCGTCCGGCAGCGTGGCGTCGAGCGCGGCTAGAGAGTAAGAGATCCCGCCCCATTCCTCGATCGCAGACTGCGCGGGGTCGCGGCCGTAGATGGTGTCCCACACCATGGAGCCGATGACCCCGAGTCGCTTCACACCGTTCTCCAGGTGCGCTGGGCGAACACCGCGGCGGCGCCGTACACGCCCGCCGTACCGGTGAGCTCCCCGGGCACGATGCGGCACGCGTCGACGGCGGGTTTGAAGGCCCGGCGCTTCACTTCGCCGCGCAGTGGCGCGAACAGCTTCTCGCCGGCCAGCGTGACGCCGCCGCAGATCACTACCACCTCGGGGTTGAAGATATTGACGATATTGGCGACGCCGGTCCCGAGGAACTTTGCCGTGTCGTGCACCACCTCCAGAGCGTATTCGTCGCCGTCGTGCGCCGCTTCGTACACGATCTGCGCGGTGATCTTGGACAGATCGCCATTCACGTAGCGCGGGAGGGAGGTGTCGGCGCCGGTTTCGATGCCCTCGACCGCCCGCGCTGCGATCGCGGGCCCCGACGCATAGGCCTCGAGACAGCCGTCGTTGCCGCACTTGCAGCGCCGACCGTTGGAATCGATCGACATGTGGCCGATCTCGCCCGCGACGTCCGAGATCCCGCGGTAGATCTCTCCCCCGAGCACGATGCCGCCTCCGATCCCCGTGCCGATCGTGAGCCCAACCACGTGGTTCGCGCCGCGCGCGGCACCGCGCCACCACTCGCCGAAGATCGCGCAGTTGGCGTCGTTGTCGAGCGTGGCGGGGAGGCCGAGCGCCTTTCCCAGCCGGTCGCGCAACGGAAAGTTCGTCCAGCCGAGGTTCGGCGTGAGGAGCACGATGCCCGTCTTCGTGTTGAGCGGGCCCGGCGAGCCGACCCCCACGCCCGCGATCTCCTTGCCGCGCGCTTGCTCCATGGACGCGCGCGCGAGCTTCACGATCCGCTCGATCACGGCCTCCGCGCCCTGCTCCGAGATGGTGGGCGCTGAGACGAGCCCCAGCAGCTCGGAGCCGTCCTCGGCCACCGTGCCGACGACGATGTTGGTACCGCCGATGTCAATTCCGACGATGTAGCGCACCGGTCTCCTCGATGGCGAGCAGGACGTCCTCGACCGACAACGATTTCATGCACAAATGATGACCCAGCGGGCAGCGTGGCGGCCCGTGCGCCGAGCAGGGGCGGCACGGCAGCCCGTCGAGCTGGACCACGCGGTCATGCGGGCCGCGCGGCCCGAACCCAAACGCCGGCACGGTGGAGCCGAAGATCGCCACCGTCGGCGTACCGACCGCCTGCGCGAAGTGCAGCGGCGCGCTGTCGTTGGTCACGAGCACCGCCGCGCGGCGGATGACTTCCGCGGACTGGCGCAGCGTCAGTCTGCCGCACGCATTCGCGGCCCTCCGCGCCCCTCCATGGTCCGTCACCGCCTTCACGACCTGTTGCCCCAGCGCCGCGTCTTCCGGTCCGCCCACCACCACGATCGCGGCCCGATCCGCGAGGCGCTCCGCCACGGCGTCGTAGTGGGGCCAGCGCTTGCTGCCCCAGATCGAACCAGGCGCGAGCGCCACGAAGGGCTCCCCGACCCCGTGCTCCCGCAGAAACTGCTCCGTCACGGTCCGGTCGGAGCTGGTCAGGAGCAGCGACGGGCGCTGCGGTCTGACGCCCCCCGCCGCCGCGGCCAGGGTGAGCAGACGGTCGATCTCGTGATCCGTCGTGGCGCGCTGCCGCACCTCGGTGTACAGCATCGGCCAGCCGTCGCGGAATCCCACGCGCTTCGGGATCCGTGCCAGCCAAGCTAGCGCGGCGGTGCGGAGCGAACGATGGGGAAGATACGCCGCTTCGTAGCGCTCCGCCCGGAGCGTCCGGGCGAGCCGCAGCAAAGGCCCGAGTCCCCGGTCCTTCGCCCGCTTGTCGTAAGGGATCACGCGGCGTACGGCCGGATGGGTCTCGAGCAGGGGTGCGGCGGCGGGGGTCGTGACGACGTCCACGGGGCCGTAGCGCTGCGCGAGCGCTTCGAGCAGCGGCGTCGTGAGCACGACGTCTCCGAGGAAGGCCGTCTGGATGACGAGGCTAGTCAACCTGGAGGACCGCGAGGAAGGCTTCCTGCGGAATCTCCACCGTCCCGACCTGCTTCATCCGTTTCTTCCCCTCCTTCTGTTTCTCGAGCAGCTTGCGCTTGCGGGTGACGTCGCCGCCGTAGCACTTGGCTGTGACATTCTTGCGCAGCGGGCGGATCGACTCGCGGGCGATCACCTTTGTGCCGATCGCCGCTTGGATCACGACCTCGAACAGCTGGCGCGGGATCAGCTCCTTGAGTTTCTCGGCGATCTTGCGGCCCCACTCGTACGCCTTGTCGCGGTGGATGATGACCGAGAACGCATCCACCGGTTCGCCGTTCAGGAGCATGTCCAGCTTGACGAGATCGGCGGGACGGTACTCCAGGAACTCGTAGTCCAGCGATGCGTACCCGCGGGAGATGGTCTTCAACTTGTCGTAGAAGTCGAGGATGATCTCGCCCAGCGGGAACTCCCAACTGAACTCGACGCGCGTCGGGTCCACGTAGTGCATGGCTCGATACACCCCGCGTCGCTCCTGGCCGAGCTTCATGATCGCGCCGATGTACTCCGCGGGCGCGAGAATCCGCGCTTTGACGAAGGGTTCCTCGATGTGGTCTACTGCGGAGCCGTGCGGCATGAGGCTCGGGTTCTCGACCAGCTCGACCGTGCCGTCCGTGCGGTGCACGTGGTATTCCACGTTCGGCACGGTGCTGATCAAGTCCAGGTTGAACTCCCGCTCGAGCCGCTCGCGCACGATCTCCATGTGGAGCAGGCCGAGGAAGCCGCAGCGGAATCCGAAGCCGAGCGCCACCGACGACTCCGGCTCGTAGTGGAGCGAGGCGTCGTTGAGCTGCAGCTTCGCGAGCGCGTCGCGCAGCTCCTCAAACTGCTCGGCGTTGGTCGGGTAGAGTCCGGCGAACACCATCGACTTGATGTCACGATAGCCCGGCAGCAACGGGACGTCCCGGTGGTCGGCTTCGAACACTGTGTCGCCGGAGCGCGTATCCCGTACGCCGCGGGTGTTGGCGACGAAGTAGCCCACTTCACCCGCCTCCAGCAGTTCCGTGGGCTTGTGACCGAGCTGCAGGTAGCCGACCTCGTCTACCTCGTAGACGTCGTCCTTATGGGCCCCGAACGCGATTTTCATCCCCGGAGTGACCACGCCGTCGACGACCCGGATACTCGGGATCGCGCCGCGGTAGCGGTCATAATACGAGTCGAAGATCAGCGCCCGCAGCGGCGCCTCGCGGTTGCCCCGGGGCGCCGGTACGCGCCGCACGACCGCTTCGAGCAGCTCCGGCACGTTCGTGCCTTCCTTCGCCGAGATGCGCAGAATCTCCTCCGGCGTCGCTCCGATGAGGTCGTGGAGCTCGCGCGCCCGGCGGTCGGGTTCGGCACCCGGCAGGTCGATCTTATTGAGGACGGGAATGATCTCGAGTCCGGCGTCCAGGGCGAGGAACAGATTGGAGATCGTCTGCGCCTGGATCCCCTGGGACGCGTCTACGACGAGGATCGCCCCCTCGCACGCGGCCAAGGAGCGCGACACCTCGTAGGTGAAGTCCACATGCCCAGGGGTGTCGATGAGGTTCAGCTCGTAGACCTGGCCGGCCCGGGCATGGTAGCTCATCCGCACGGCGTTCAACTTGATCGTGATGCCGCGCTCGCGCTCGAGATCCATGGTGTCGAGCACCTGCTCCCGCATGAGGCGCTTGTCGAGCGTGCCGGTGAGCTCGATGAGCCGGTCGGCGAGCGTCGACTTCCCGTGGTCGATGTGGGCCACGATGCAGAAGTTGCGGATATGGTCTTGGCGCATGTGGCGGGAAATATAGCTTTCAGCTATCAGCCATCAGCCTCATACTCTTCCTTGCCTCCGACCACCGGTTGGTTCGACCCCGCCCCCAAGGGCGGCTACCTGCGGCTCGCGGCGAACAGCTACCTGCCCGCGAAAGGCGACCCGTCCGTGCGCCTCCCTGGTTTGCGGCGGGGCGATCTGCTCACACTCGAGGACGGGCGGGTGCTGCGCGTCAACGGCGCGCCGCCGGGCGCCGCGCTCGCCGACCGTCCGGACTTCGCGAAGCTCGGTGCGGTCCACCCGTCGCGGCCGCTGTTGCTCGAGACGCCCAAGGCGTCGGGCCCGCGCACCGCGGAGATCCAGCGCGTGGTGGATCTGGTGTGCCCGTTCGGCTTCGGGCAGCGAGCGCTCATCGTCTCCCCGCCGAAAGCCGGAAAGACCGTGATGCTCCAGGCAGTGGCCGAAGCAGTCGCCCTCAACTACGCGGAGGCGATCCTCCTCATCTTGTTGGTGGACGAGCGGCCCGAAGAGGTCAGCGAGATGATCGATTGGGGCCGCGGCGAGGTGATCGCATCCAGCTTCGACCTGCCCCACGAGCGTCATGTGGCGGTGGCCGACATGGTGTTCGAGCACGCGCGCCGCCAGGTCGAACTCGGCAAGGACGTGGTGATCGTGCTCGACTCGCTCACCCGCCTCGCCCGCTCGCACAACACCACCGGACGATCGAGCGGCCGTACCATGTCCGGCGGCCTCGACGCCAACGCGCTGGCCAAGCCCAAGGCCCTGTTCGGGGCCGCGCGAGCGGTGCCCAACGGCGGGTCCCTTACGGTCGTCGCAACCGCCCTCATCGAGACTGAGAGCCGCATGGACGACGTGATCTTCGAGGAGTTCAAGGGCACCGGCAACGCCGAACTGCGCCTCGCCCGCGAGCTCGCCGACCGGCGGATCTATCCGGCCGTCGACATCGCCGCGAGCGGTACTCGGCGCGAGGAGCTGCTCGCCGATCCCGCCACGGTGGAGGCGAAACAAAAACTCCGGCGGGGCCTCGTGGGGCTCCCGCCGGAGAAGGCGGTGGACGTGCTGCTGGCGCAGCTCAGGCGGACGAAGACGAACCAGGAGCTGCTGGCTCCGGTGCCGTAGCGGTCAGTTCGCGCCTCCCACAATCTGCTTGTAGCTGTCCGGGTTCCACTTAGGGCGCTCGGCCCCGTTCGCCACCTCGAGCCCGAGGTAGAACACGAGCTTGACGATCCGGGCCTCTTTCTCCGCGTCGATCTTGTCCGGGGAGTCGCTCGCCTGATGATAGTCCGGGTGCGTCCCGTTGAAGAAGAACAGAATGGGGACGCCCTTCCTCGCGAAGTTGTAGTGATCCGAGCGGAAGTAGAAGCGCTCCTGTGGCCAGATGTCGTCGATCGGTGTCATCCGCAGCTCGGGGTGAGCCGCCGCCACGCGGTTGAGCGTGGCGCCGAGGTTCGAGTGCTCCTTGCCGATCACGACGATCGTGTCCTTCCAGTTGCGGCCGACCATGTCGCTGTTCAGGTCGGCCACTACGTTGGTGAGGGGGACCGTCGGGTGCTCCGAGAAGAACTGGCTGCCCCAGAGGCCGCGCTCTTCGCCGCTCACGGTCATGAAGGCGAGCGAGCGCTTGGGATGGGGCGCGAGCTTCGCGAAGGCCGCGGCGGTCTCGATCACGGCGGTGGTTCCCGACGCGTCGTCGTCGGCGCCGTTACAGATCGAGTCCGCGCCTTGGGCGACGCAGCCTTCCCCCACCCCGGGCGTCCCAATGTGATCCATGTGTCCAGTGAAGAAGACGTACTCGCCCTTGAGCTTGGGGTCACTCCCCTCCAGGACCCCGATCACGTTGGGCGCCGAGGCGCGGACGAGCTCGCGCTGCTTCACAAGGTAGGTGATCGTGATGGCGGGGAGCCGGCGGCCGCTCCAACCGCTCGTGCGTGCTCGCAGCGTCGGCGGGTCGATGCCCAGGGCCGCCGCCGCCGTGGGGTCGCGGATCTCGAAGGAGCCAGCGGCGAGTTCGCTGTCCGCGGGTACCCCTTCGAGCGTGAGCGAGGGGAGGGTCGTCCGAGCCAGGCGGTTCTGCCACTGCGCGTCGGGTCGATTGGAGATCACCAGCCACCCGATCGCGCCGGCGCGCAGTGCCGCCATGATCCATCCTGGGTTGATCGAGATGCCCTGGGCCGTCGCAGTGCCGATGATCGCCGCCCAGGCACCCCTCAGGTCCGCGCCCGCGAGCGGGTTCGCCGAGTCGGGCGTGCCCGTGAACAGCACCACCGGCCCGCTGATCTCACGCGTCGGTAGCGGTGTGAACCGTAACAGATACGCATCGACGCCAGGCTTCAGCGTCACCGGCGTCGCGCCGACGATGCGAATGGCGCTGGTGGCCGTATCCACGACCCGCTGGGCGACGGTATAGCGCTGCAGGTAGCCGCCGTTGTCGCCGGCGGGCTTCAAGCCGAACCGACGGAACTGGTCCGCGACATAGCTCGCTACTTGCTCAAGCTGCGGGCTCGGCGTCGCCCGACCGAGCATGGAGTCGTCCGCGAGGACGCCAATGTGGTGCCGCACATCCTCGGCGGTGATCGAGTTGACGGCGCGCTGGACGGTCGCCGCAGTCTGCGCCGCGAGAGCGCATGGGACGAGCAACGCACCCAGACCGACCAGCTGACGCACGGATGGGCTCCTGCAAAGGAAAGGGACCGAAAGCTAACGCGCCCGACCAGGGGGGACTATGGCCGAGCGCGTCACACCGTTTCACTCCGGACTACGGCTTACGCCGCCTGAGCTCCGGGTCGTTCTTGGGCTTCTCTCGCGGCGCATCGCGCTTTGGCTCCGCGCGCGGCTCGCTGCGCGGCGGCGCGGCGGGGGGGGGCGGGGGCGAAGCCGCGGGGGGCTGGACCCGCCCTGGCGTGGAGGGCACGGCCTGCGGCCGGCTTTCGGGTGGTCGCTGCGGCTCCGCGCGCGGCCGCTCGGGAGCGACCACCGCTGGCGGCTCAGTCCGAACGCGGTCCGGACGGAACACATCAGGCCGCACGTCCTGGACCGGTCGATCGGGGCGCTCGCGCCGCTCGGGCGGAGCGGGATTGCGCGGGGTGTCCAGCCGACCAGGATGATCGGGCCGGTCCGGGTGCTCCGGGTGCTCCGGATGCTCGGGCCGGCGGCGCCCGATGCGGTCGTCGTCGTTGTGTGGCGGCTCGCCGGTGATCGGGCGCTCGCGGGGGCGCTCGATGATGGGGGGGCCGCCACCGGTGATCGGACGCTGCCGCGGCTGAATGTTCGGCGGGGGGATGCTGCCGCCGCCCAAGTCACGTCCACGCACCCCCACGTCGCGCCGGCGGTCGTCGGTCACCGGGCGCTGTGGGACGCGCGTCACGAATAGGCTGGAACCCTGCCGGTCCTTGAAGACGAAGCGCGGCGCCGGCCGCAGCGGCCGCGTAAAGACCACGCGCGTGCCGCCGTAGTACCGGTAGGGGTAGTAGTACGGATCGTCGAACACCACGATCCGGAAACGGACGCAGGTGTAGTCGTACGGGCTCCAGTATGGATAGCTGACGTAGCTGTGGCAGTCGTAGCAGAGGAAGCGCGGGTAATCGTAGTGCTGCTGCACGTAGTACGGCGCGATGTCGTAGTCCCAGTCGGCGTAGCCGTCCGGGACGATGCGTTGGGCGAGGTCGGTGAGGGCGACATACGGGTCGCCGCGTACGCGGCCATCCGCAATAGCGCGATAATCCCAATGATCTTCGCTCTCCATGGCATCGTAGACGAAGGGATCGGCCGCCGCGACGGCGAAGATGTACCCAACGCCGGGGTAGTCGTCGACGTAGAACGCATCGCGCGAGGAGCGCTGCTCGACTTCGTAGTCACGGCCTCCGCGCGCGAAACTGTCGTCCCACGGCTCTCGCGGATACAGGACGCGCACCCGGCCATCGGTGTCGACGCGGAAGATGGTGACGTAAGCGTCTTGTTCGGTGCGGAAGGAGACCCGCGCCGCCTGCCCGCTGGCATACGGATCGTCCCCGCGGTTGGTCCAGACCTCGATGCGGGGACGGTAAGAAAAGGCAGCCGGCTGGGGCGTCGGCGCCCGGCCGGAAACCGTCAGCAAGCTGAAGAACGCCAAGGTGGCAAGCATAAGAGATGTCCTCCCGACAGCGCAGGGGGCAGGGACCATGCCAGGTCGGCGCTTGACCGGGACGCTCCTAAGTGACTGCGAACAGTGGCGTTGCCGCTGTGAGACGGGGATCACGCTCGAATTGCTGTCCTCTACCCCGGACAGTCCGCCGCTCATTAGCTTCCGCCACGCATGGCTGACGTCAGGCGCATCGATTTGCTGGATCCGGCGGAGGTGGCCCGCCTGGGCGGCATCGAGATCGTCGCGCCAGGCGTGGTCGAGGGTTTCCTCGCCGGGATCCACCGCTCGCCGTTCCGCGGGTTTTCGGTTGAATTCACCGAGCATCGCGCCTACCAGCCGGGCGACGAGCCGCGCTATCTCGACTGGAAGATCCTGGCGCGCTCCGACCGGCTATTCGTGAAGCAGTTCGAGGAAGAAACGAATCTGCGCGCGATGCTCCTCGTGGACGCGAGCCGCTCGATGGCGTGGCGGGGCGCGCCGACCCGCCTCACGAAGCGGGCGTACGCCGACCGGCTCGCGGCGGCACTCGCACTGATTCTGCTGCGGCAGCGCGACGCTACGGGACTGATCACGTTCGACGAGGTGGTGCGCCAGGTGATCCCGGCTCGCGTAAAGACAGGGCAGTGGATGAGACTGGTACGCGGGCTGCTCGACACGCCGGATGGCCGCGGCACGGCCGCCCAGGCGGCGCTGTTACATCTCACGGCGCTGCTGGCGCGCCGCGGCCTGGTAGTGCTCGTGTCCGACTTGCTGTTCGACCGCACCCTCGCGCTCACCGCGCTCCGCTACCTGCGCCACCGCGGCCACAACGTCATCGTGTTTCACCTGATGGACCCGGCGGAAGCCGAGCTGTCCGGTCCGCCCGAAGTCCGGTTCCGGGATCCCGAGTCTCCGGCGAGCGTTGTGGTACGACCGCGCGAGCTCGCCCGCGCCTATGCCGAGACGGTGCGGCGCGAGGTCTCGGCGTGGCGTACCGCGTGTCGACGGCACGGCATCGGGTACCACCACGTGCTGACCGACTTGCCGTTCGGCATGGCGCTGCGTCTCCTCGCGTGACCTTTCTGCATCCGCTGGCGCTCATCGGGCTCGCCGCCGCGGCGATCCCCGCGCTGCTGCACCTGCTCGAGCGGCGCGTGCCCCCCGAAGCGGAGTTTCCACCGATTCGTTACTTGAGCGAGGCCGAGCGGCAGAGCGCGCGGCGGCTGAAACTGCGGCACCTGCTGCTCCTGATTCTGCGGACCGCACTGATTGCGTTGATTGTGATGGCCGCGGCGCGGCCGCTTGTGCGGTCCCATGCCGGCGGCGGGGGAGGGACGCACGAGCCGACAGCGCTGGTGCTGATCCTCGACAACTCTCCGTCCTCCGGCGCGGTCGTGGATGGACGCCCGCTGCTCGCGCGCTTGAAGAGTGTGGCACGCGCGTCGATCGCCCGCGCCGGATCTGGGGATCGTTTGTGGCTAATCCTGGCCGACGGCGTAGCGCGGGCCGGCTCGCGCGAAGCGCTGCTCGCAACCGTGGACAGCGTACAGCCCGACTGGCGGCGCCTCGACCTCACCGCGGCGGTGGCGCGGGCGACCCGGCTCGTTGACGCGGAGCCGCTCCCGGGACGCGAGGTGGAGGTCGTGAGCGATCTACAGCGCACCGCCTTCGGAGTGGGCCGGGCGGAGGTGCCGCGCGGCGTACGGGTGCTTGCGCTCGCCCCGCCGGGCCAGGGGCTGGCGAACCGGGGTGTCGCGCAAGCGCAGGTCATCGACGGTGCGGTCACGATCACGCTGGCGGGCACTCCCGGTGCCGGCCCGGCGCCGGTGACGGTGCGCTTGCGAGCGACGGCGAGTCCCGGGGGGCGGAGTCGCGACGTAGGACGGGCGCTTGTCTCGACTGGGTCGAGCGCGGCGGTCCCGCTGCCGAGCGTGACGCCCGGCTGGTGGCTCGGAGAGGCGGTGCTCGATCCCGACGAGCTGCGCGCCGACGACCGCCGAGCGTTCGTGTGGCGCGTCGCGCCTCCCGCCCGCGTGCGCGCCGACCCTAGCGCAGGGCGGTTCGTGGCGGCGGCGCTCGCCGTGCTCATGCAGGGGAAACGCATCGCCGAGGGAAGCGACGTCTCGCTGGGGGAGCGGCTGCAGGGGAGCGCCGGGAAGACCGTCCTGCTCCCGCCCGCGGATCCCGCTCTCGTCGGTCAGGCGAATCGCGCGCTCGCGGCGCGCGGCGAGCGCTGGCGGTTCGGCGCCACCGCGACCCCCGGACCGGTCGCGACGGCGAGTCTCGCAGGCCTCAACGGGATTTCGGTCGCGCGGCGCTATCGGCTCGAAGGGGGAGACTCGACGGCCGTCATCGCCACCGTGAACGGCGATCCCTGGCTGGTGCGGGAGGGTGACGTGGTGCTGCTGGGCAGCCGCCTCGACACCGTGTGGACCGCGCTGCCTGCGTCCCCCGCGTTCGTGCCGTTCGTGGATGCGCTCGTGAACCGCCTGGCGCGCGGCGAGGCCCAGATTGAGGAAGCGGAGGGCCCGCCCGGCGTGCTTTTCCATGTGCACGGGGCCGACACGGTCGGGGCGACGGTGTCCGGGCCCGATGGTCGCGAGTCCGATCTGACGCCCGCTGCGGCGGCTGTCGTGCGCCGCGCCATCGGCGCCGAGGTGCAAGACGAGGCGCGCTTCGCCGCGGAGCGGTTCGCTGGCACGCGTCGGGCGGACGTGAGCGGCCTGCTGCTCGCGCTCGCACTCCTCGTCGCGGCGGTGGAGCTTGGCGTCGCGACGCGCGCCCGCTGATGTCGCTCGACTTCCTCATCGACCGCTTTGACGAGCTAGCGGCGACCCGAGCGCTCGCCGCCGGTCTACCGGGGCCCGGGACCCGGGTCCCGGTGTCCGGCCTTCCCGGTTCGAGTCCGGCCCTGCTCGTCGCGACGCTGGCGCGCCGACTCTCCCAGCGAGTGTTCGTCGTGGTCACGGCCACCCCGACGGACGCCGAGCGCTGGCTCGCGGACGCCCGCGCCCTCGCAGGCGACGTGGCGGCGCTCTATCCGCAACGGGAAGCGCTCGGCGCCGAGGAACCGCACCTCGAGATCGCAGGGGAACGGATCGAGACGGTCGAGTCGCTGCTGTCGGCAAGGGTCCGAATTCTGGTCACGACGGCCCGTGCCACGGCGGAGCGCACGGGCGTGCCGGCGGCGCTGCAAGCGATGCGGCTGGTGCTGGAGGCGGGCCCCGGGCCCCAGGCCCCGGGCCCCGGGAGTCTCACTGAGATCGTCCGGCGGCTGGGTGCGATGGGGTACGATCGCGTCCCCACGGTGACCGAGGTCGCCCAATTCAGCGTGCGCGGCGGGATCCTCGACGTATATGGCTTCGGGATGGCGTCGCCGGCGCGGGTCGAGTGGTGGGGTGATGAGGTCGGGTCGCTGCGCACGTTCGATCTCGACTCGCAGCGCTCAGGGGAGCCGATCGAGCGGGTCACGATACTACCGGTGAAAACCGAGGGGGTCACGACCACCGTAGGGGCGCAGCATGCTGCGCCCCTACAGCGGCAGCCCTTGCTCGATCTCCTCCCTACCGATGCGCTGCTCGTGTTGGAACAAGAATCCGCTCTGGCGCGGGAAGTCGATCGCGCTTGGGCGGACGCGGCGCACCACCTCGAGATCGCCCGCCGCCTGGGCGAGGAGCCGCCGGCGCGGGACGAACTGTTCCTCGCTCCGGAGCGCTGGCACCGTGGGCTGGCGGCGTTCGCGCGTCTCGTGCTGAATGCGCCGGACGCTGCCGCCCGCTTCCCGGTCGGCCCGCCCGAGCCGGTGGACCGCGACATCAAGCGACTGCGCCGGCTCGTGGCGGGTGGCCCGCCGACGGTGATCCTGTGCGACAACGAAGGCCAGCTGGAGCGGCTGGAGGAGCTGCTCGGCGCGGAGGCCGCGACGCTGGTGATCGGAGCGCTGGACGGCGGCTTTGTGCTGCCGGCGCTTCGCGTGCTGACCGACCACGAAATCTTTCGGCGCGCACGCCGCCTGCGGCGGCCGCGGCGCTACCGTGAGGCGTCCCCCACGGCGGCGGCCCGTGCGCTGCAGGCGGGAGACTACGTGGTGCATCTCGAACACGGGATCGGGCTGTATCGCGGGATCCAGACGATCGCGGTCGGCTCGGAGGGCGGCACGCTCGAAGTGGCGGTCGTCGAATACGAAGGCGGCGACCGGCTCAACGTCCCGCTCTACCGGCTGGATCAGCTCGAGCCCTACCGAGCCGCCGGGAACGGAGACACGCCGCCGCCCAAGCTGCACCGTCTCGGCGCGACGACGTGGCAGCGCCAGCGCGACAAGACACGGGCCGCCATCCGCCAGATGGCGGCCGAACTCCTCGACCTGTACGCGCGCCGCCAGCTCGCCACCGGGTTCGCCTTCCCGCCCGACACCGCATGGCAGCGCGAGTTGGAGTCGGCCTTCCTGTACGAAGACACTCCCGATCAACGTCGCGCCGCTGAGGAGGTGAAGCGCGACATGGAGCGCGCCCGGCCCATGGACCGGCTGCTGGTCGGCGACGTCGGGTACGGCAAAACCGAAGTTGCGCTGCGGGCCGCGTTCAAGGCGGTGCAGGCGGGCAAACAGGTCGCGGTCCTCGCCCCCACGACGATCCTCGCCGAGCAGCACGGGCGCACCTTCCGAGAGCGGCTCGCCGATTACCCCGTGCGGATCGAGGTGCTCTCGCGGTTCCGCAATCCCAGGGACACGCAGCGAGTCGTCCAGGGCCTGGAGCAGGGCACCGTGGACCTGGTGATCGGCACCCACCGGCTGCTCTCCCGCGACGTCAAGTTTCACGAGCTCGGGCTCTTGATCGTGGACGAGGAGCACCGGTTCGGCGTCCGGCACAAGGAGCGGCTGAAGGCGCTGAAGCTCGCGGTGGACGTGCTGACGCTCACCGCGACGCCGATCCCGCGCACGCTGCACCTGTCGCTCGCCGGACTGCGCGACCTGACGCTGCTCGAGACGCCGCCGAAGGACCGCTCGCCGGTACTGACGTTTATCGAGCCCTGGGACGACGCCTTGATCGAGGAGGCGCTGGCGCGGGAGCTCGACCGGGCCGGGCAGGTGTATTTCGTCCATAACCGCATCGAGACGATCGATACGATCGCCGAGCGGGTGCGTGCGCTCGCGCCACCGCGGGCGCGTATCGCGGTGGCGCATGGCCAGCTCAAGGAGGCGGAGCTCGATGACGTGATGGCGCGGTTCGTGCGGGCCGAAGTGGACATCCTCGTGTCCACGATGATCGTCGAATCGGGTTTGGACGTGCCGAATGCGAACACGATGATCGTGAACCGCGCGGATCAGCTCGGTCTGGCGCAGTTGTACCAGCTGCGGGGGCGTGTGGGCCGCAGCCACCGTCGCGCCTATTGCTATCTGCTGGCGCCCGACCTTGTGGACGCCGACGCCGAGGAGCGGCTGCGCGTCCTGGAGCATCACACGGATCTGGGCTCCGGCTATCGCATCGCACTGCGCGACCTCGAGCTGCGCGGCGCCGGAAACCTGCTGGGCGGCGAGCAATCGGGCCATGCGCAGGCCGTGGGCTTCGACATGTACTTGCGGTGGCTCCAGGAAACCGTCGACGCGCTGAAAGGTGGAGAGGGACAGGCAGGCAGCGCGACGTTCGCGCCGCCAGAGGTCATCCTGGACCGACCCGCTCATCTGCCGGACAGTTACGTGCCCGACGCGGCGGCGAAGCTCGATCTGTATCGGCGGCTGGCGCGGGCCGGGCGGCCGTGCGAGATTCAAGCGGTGCGCGAGGAGCTACGCGACCGGTTCGGCCCTCTCCCGGACGACGCGCTGCGCTTGCTTCTCGTGTCCGAGCTCCGCGCGCTCGGCGCCCAGGCGGGACTGGAGCTGGTCCTCGTCAAAGGCGACGAGGCGCGGCTCACGTTTCGGCGGGACGCGCATCCGCGCCTCGCCGGGTTGACGGCGGCGCTCGATGCCGTGCAGTTCGAGGCCGAGGTGCGGCGCCCGGCGCCGCTCTCTCTCCGGCTGCGCCGGCTGGGCGGCGAAGCCATCGGTCCCGGTCTCGTGCGGGCCCTCACGGCGGTTCTGCAGGACTCTCACGCCTAAGGAGACAGGATGCGACGGTTGGGTCTGGTAGTCGCGCTGTTGACGCTCGCGGGATGCGGCGCTCTCCGAGACGCGTTTTCCGCGCATCCTGCAGTGGCGGGGACCGCGGCGGGGCAGACCCTGACTGTGGCGCGCCTGGCGGAGCTCGCCGGCCGAGCCAAGAAGGTGCCGCTGCGTACCGAAGCGGTCACGGGGCTCACTACGGTCTACCTGGACTATGCGGTGTTCGCAGTGGAGCTCGCCCGCGGCCGCAACATGGACGATTCGGCGCTGGTGCTGGAGGCCAACTGGCCCAACGTCGCGCAGCTCCGGTGGGAGCATTACCACGATCAACTGGTCGCCGCCCGCGCGAAGCTCACGCCGGCCCAGACGGATTCGGCGTACCACGCCGGCGACGTCCGCCTGTTCCAGCACATCCTCGTGAGCGTCCCCCCGAGCGCTGCGTCCAAGGTCGAGCAGGACAAGAAGCAGCAGGCGGAAGGATTGCTCCGGCAGGTGCAGGCCCAGCGCGGCGCCAACTTCAGCCAGCTGGCGAAGCGCTATTCGGAGGATCCCGGGTCGAAGTCGCGCGGCGGTTACCTCGGCGCGGTGGGGCGCGGCCGGTTCGTCCCGGCATTCGACACCGTGGCGTGGCGGCTCGCCCCGGGCGCGATGAGCGGGCTGGTGCGGTCGCCGTTCGGCTTTCACATCATTCGCCGTCCCCCGCTCGAGGAGGTGCGCGACTCGTTCCGCACGGAGCTCGAGACCGCCATGGCGGTGCACTTCGACTCGGCGTACATCGATAGTCTCGCCGCGCAGCGCGACTTGAAGGTCCAGAGCGGGGCCGCGGCGCTCGTCCGCCAGGCGATCCAGGAGGTCGCGCCGGCCACGGAGGATCGCCGCAAGCTCGCTACCTACCGTGGCGGCGTGTTTCGGGTGCGGGACCTGGCTCGGTGGCTGTTCGCCCTTGACCAGCGCGATGTGAGCAGCATCGGCATGGCGAGCGACGCCCAGCTCACCGAGTTCGTCCGTCGTCTGGCGCAGCGCGAGCTGTTGCTGCGGGAGGTCGACTCGGCCGGCGTACGGCTCACGCCCGAGGACTGGCGGGGACTCCAGACCGAACACGACTCGGTGCTGACGATCCTGAGGACCCTGCTCGCGCTCTCACCGCGGGTCCTCAAGGACTCCGCGGCGACGGAGCCGGCGCGCATTGAGCTCGCGACGCGGCATGTCAACGAGTACCTCGATCGGGTCTTCGAGCAGGGGGCGGCGCAGTTCTTCCCGGTGCCTCCGTTTCTCGCGATGGCCCTGCGTCCGGGGCAAGGCTGGTCCGTCAACGAGGCGGGGCTGGCGCAGGCGCTGGAGCGCGCGCAGGCGATCCGCGCACAGCGCGATTCCGCCAGCCGTGGCAGCGGCACCGGTCTCAAGCCCGCGCCGGGGCCGCCGCCCGCGCCGCCCGCCGACAGCGCGAAGCAGCGGGCGCCGCGGTAACATGCGCGGCGGCAGCGCGATGCGGCTCGGGCTCGCCCTCGTCTTGGGAGGTGCGGCACGTGCGGCAGGCCAAAGGGAGCTGGCCTCGGCTCGGCCCGTCGACCGCATCGTGGCGATCGTGGGGTCGAAGCCGATTCTCGCGTCGCAGGTGGAGGAGCAGCTCGTGCTGGCGCAGGCGCAGGGGATGACGCTCCCCACCGATTCCGCCGGCCGGGCCGCGGCGCGGCGCCAGGTGCTCGGTCAGATGGTGGATGAGGAGCTGGTGGTCCAGCAGGCGGAGCGCGACACGACGATCAAGGTCACCGACCAGGAAGTTCAGGACCAGGTCGAGCAGACTGTGCAGAACGTGCGGAAGCAATTCACGTCGATCACCGAGTTTCAAGCGCAGCTCCGGGCGGCCCAGTTCCTGTCGGAGGAGGAATGGCGCCGCTGGCTGGCGGATCAGCAGCGCCGTGGGATTCTGCAGAAGCGCTTGCTCGATCAGCTGCGGGAGAAGGGCAAGTTGCGGCCGATCCCGCCCACGGACGCGCAGATGCGCCAGTTCTGGGAGGAAAACCGCGCGCAGCAGCCGAAGCGCCCGGCGGCGATCTCGTTCCGGCAGATCGTCGTCACCCCGCGGGCGGACTCCACCGCCAGAGCGCGGGCGCGACAGCTCGCGGAGTCGCTGGTGGTGGTGCTGCGGCACGGCGCGAACTTCGCGGACGTGGCGAAGAAATACTCCGCCGACAGCGCGTCGCGGGAGCAGGGCGGTGAGCTGGGGTGGTTCCGCCGTGCCGTAATGGTCAAGGAATTCGAGGACATCGCCTTCCGGCTCCGGCCCGGGGAGATCTCCGATCCGGTCGAGACCGAGTTCGGCTACCACATCATCCAGGTGGAGCGCGTCCAGCCGGCGGAGGTGTTGGCGCGCCATGTGCTGATCGCCCCGAGCATCTCCGCTGCGCAGATCGAGCGGGCGCGTCGCGTGGCCGATTCGGTGCACGCCGCTCTCGCCGCCGGCGCGCCCTTCGACTCGCTGGCGCGCCGCTATGGAGATCCCCAGGAAGGCAAGATCGTACCGGAGCTGCCCCTGACCCAGCTGCCGCCGGACTACCAGCGCGCGATCGGCAGCGACACCGTCCCCGGCTTGAAGCCGGTGTTCGAGGTGGGGGCGGACTCGCGGCGGCCCAAGTTCGTCGTCTTCGAGCTCACGAAACGCCTGCCCGAGGGTGAGTTGAGCTTCGAGGACGTGAAGGACCGGATCCGCGAGAACATGGGCCAGCAGCTCGCGGTGCAGCACTATCTCGAGATCCTGCGCCGCACGACCTACGTCGACATCCGCCCCTGACGCCGTGGCCCGCCGCCCGCGTCTCGCCGTCACTCTCGGCGACCCGCGCGGCATCGGGCCGGAGGTCGTCGCGCGCGCGCTGGCGTCCGGGCCCCTCGATGCCGAGGTCACGGTGATCGGGGCGGACGATCAGGTCGGCGACCTGCGAGCGGATGCCAAGGTCGGGATCGGCGTGTGGAACGCCGGGAGAGGGGAGAAGGGAGAGGTCCCCTCAGCTGATCGATCGGTTGCGGTGCGCCGGAGCGAACCTCTCCCTTCTCCCTTCTCCCCTGAGGCTCTCGCCGGCCGGCTCGCGGGCCAGGCGGTGGAACGTGCAGTACAGCTCGCCCGGGACGGGAACGTGGACGCCGTCGTCACGGGGCCGGTGCACAAGCACGCCTTGCATCTCGCCGGATTCCGCTACCCGGGCCTCACGGAGTTCCTGGCGCATCTCGCGGGCGACCGCGACGTGGCGATGATGCTCACCACGCGCGGGCTCCGGGTAGTGCTCGTCACCACTCATCTGCCGCTGCGGGACGTGCCGCGCGCCGTCACGACCGAGCGCGTCGTGCGCACCGGCCGGATCACGGAGGCGGCGCTGCGGGTGTGGTGGGGGATCGCACAGCCGCGGCTCGCCGTGTGCGCGCTCAACCCGCACGCCGGCGACTCAGGGCTGTTCGGCGACGAGGACGATCGAGTATTGCGCCCGGCGGCCGAAGCCCTCGCCGCGGCGGGCCCCCTCTCCGCGGACACCGTCTTCGTGCGGGCGCTCCGCGGAGAGTTCGACGCCGTCCTCACGCCGTATCACGACGTCGGGATGACGGCGGTAAAGGTCGCCGGGTTCGGCACGGGTGTGAATGTCACCCTCGGGCTGCCGTTTCCGCGGACGGCCCCCGATCACGGGACGGCGTTCGATATCGCCGGGAAAGGCGTGGCGGACCCGAGCTCCATGCGGGCGGCGCTCGAGCTGGCGGTAGAGCTGGCGGGCCGGAAGGGCCGGTGACCCCGGCCACCGGCCCGGGGTCAGCCGCTTGAATTTGGCTACGGGCGGCTGACCCCGGGGCGACGCCCCGGGGTTGCACGCGACCGGTCGGCGACCCGCAGCTGCTCGAGCAGTTGCTGGTGCTGCTCGAGTCGTAGCTTTTGACTCGCCCGATTCACCACCAGTACGGCGCCGACGTCCAGGATCTGCGCGCGTTCGACGAGGCCGTTCTCGCGCAGCGTGCGACCAGTATCGACCAGGTCCACGATCCAGTGCGACAGTCCGAGCAGCGGGGCCACCTCGACGCTGCCGCTCACCGCGATCACCTGCACGCCCAGACCGGTTTCGGCGAAGAAGGCGCGCGTCAACCGGGGGTACTTCGTCGCGACCCGCGGCGTGACGCCGCCAGTTAGGGCCGGGTATGGAACCTCGGTCGGGCTCGCGACGACCAGGCGGCAGCGGCCGAAGCCGAGTGCGAGCGGCTCGAGCACGTCGGCCTCCGTTTCGCGCAGCACGTCGGTGCCCGTGATCCCGACGTCCGCCGCACCCGACTCCACGTACACCGGGACGTCGGCAGGCTTCACGAACAGCACCGACAGCGACCCGTCCGACGAGGGTACGAGCAGCTTCCGGTTGGTAGCGGGCTCCGCCACCGCCGCGCCGCTGGTCCGGAGCAGAGCGAGGGACGGCTCGAGGAGACGCCCTTTGGCGAGCGCCATCTTTAGGATGGTCCGCGCGGTCACGGCGCCGCCGCGGCCAGCGCATCGAGGTCGAGCGCGAGCCCCACCGCAGGGAGAGGCCGGCCGAAGCGGCCCATCAGATCGTCGTAGCGACCACCCGCTCCGACAGCCGTCCCCGCTCCCGCGATGAAGATCTCGAAGTGGATGCCCGTGTAGTAGTCGAGACCGCGCACCTCGCCGAAGTCGTACACGACGTGGTGTCGCTCGCTTCCGGACAGGGCGGTGTCGATCGCCTCGAGCCGCGCGATCGCACCGTTCGATCCGGGCGCGGTGTCGATCACCCGAGCAGCACGGTCGAGCGCCTCGCGCCGGCCGATGATGAACGGCAATTCGGTCAGTGGGCCGGGCGCGGCGGCGGCCAGTCCGGCGGCGTCCTTCCGGTCGATCAGGCGCCGCACCGCGGCGCGCTCGTCGAGTGAGAGGGCCGCGAGTGCCGGCGCCAGCGCACCGACGTGGCCCAAGTTCAGCTGAAATTCTGCGACGCCAGCGGAGCCCACGAGCGCGAGCGCGAGGCGCAGCACCTCGACGTCGGCCACCACGCCGCCTTCCCCCAGCAGCTCACCGCCCACCTGGAGGATTTCGCGCGGCCGGCGCCCTTCCCGCTCAGGGTCTTGGCGGAATACCTTGCCGGCGTACGAGAGGCGCAGCGGCGTGGGCCGATCGGCGAGCTTGGTCGCGGCGAGGCGCGCCACGCTGGCAGTGAAGTCGTAGCGCAGCGCCAGCAGCTTGCCGTCCAGGTCGAGGAAGCGAATCAGCCGGTCCGCGATGTCGGCCGCTCCGCCGCCGGCGCGCACGAAGACTTCGGCGTACTCGAAGGTGGGCGGGATGATCTCTTCGTAGCCAGCCGCCTCGAGCCGCTCGAGCATGCGGCTCTGGAGGGTGCGCCGGCGACGCACGGCGGCGCCCGTGAGATCGAGTGCGCCCGGCGGAATCGGGGCGATGGAGGACCGCCGGGTCACTGCGCCGTTCCCTCACCGGCGGCCCGCTGCAGCAGGCGTGCGGCACCGACTCGGCGGCCGTCCATTTGCACGATTTCGAACGCCGCGCCCTTCACGGGCACGTGGTCGCCGACCTTGGGAAGTCGGCCGAGCGTGCCGAACAGGTAGCCGCCGATCGTGGTGTAGCTCGTCTCGTCGAGGTCGAGCCCGTAGGTCTGGTTCACGTCGCGCAGCGGCATGGCGCCGGGCAGCAAGGGGGCGCCCTCGCCCGGCGCTGCACGGGTCTCGGCGCTGGGCCGATCGTACTCGTCGTAGATCTGGCCGACGATCTCCTCGAGCAGGTCCTCCATCGTGACCAGTCCAGCGGTGCCGCCGAACTCGTCGAGCACGATGGCGAGGTGAATCTTCTGACGCTTCATGTCCGCGAGCACGTCCTCCACCTCGCGGGTGCGGGGCACGAACACGGCGGGGCGGAGAATGGCGCGGAGCGAGCCGCCCTTCGCCGATCGGAGCCCCGCGAGGATGTCCTTCGCGTGGACCAGGCCGACGATGTCGTCGAGCGTCTCGCGGTACACGGGGTAGCGCGACCGCCCGGCGACGGCGACCTGATCCGCCGCCTCTTCGAGCGTCAGGTCGATCGGCAGCGCGACGATGTCGGTGCGGGGGGTCATCACCTCGCGGGCCGTCTTCTCACTGAACTCGAACACGCCCTCGAGGAGGCGCGCGTCGTCCGCTGCGAGACGCCCGGTCTTGCGGCTCTGCTCGACGAGCATGCGGATTTCCTCAGGGGAGTGGATCCGCTCGAGCTCGGCGGTCGCGCTCCGGATCCCCAGCAGCCGGACGACCCGGTTGGCGCTCCAGTTGAGCAGGTCGGTAAACGGCCGCGTGATCCAGGAGAAGAAGATCAGCGGCGCCGCGATCCAGCGGCTCGTTCCCTCGGGATAGGTGATGGCCCAGGCTTTGGGCGCCTGCTCGCCGAACACCACGTGGAGGAAGGAAATCACCGCGACGGCGACGGTCGAGGCGACGCCGCCCCGCGTGAGGAAGCTGAGCGCGGCGGGCAGCGCGGCGAACCAGTCGTGGAACAGGTGGGCCACGGTGTCCTGGGCCACGTAGCCGAGCAGGATCGAGGCGACGGTGATGCCGAGCTGTGCGGCCGACAGCTGCCGGTAGAGATCTTGCAGCGCTGTCTGGACGGTCTTAGCCTTCCGGTCGCCGCGCCGCACCAGGGCGTCGATGCGCGTGCGCCGCGCGGCGACGAGCGCGAACTCCGCCGCGACGAAGAACGCGTTGGCCAGCACCAGCAACACAACCGCGATGAGGCGCATGCCGATCGACTGTGACAGAGGCCCGGGCATAGAGGCGGGAACATAGCCGGTGCTCACTCGACTTCAAGCGCCGCCGTATGACGTGCTGGCGCCCCACCTGCCGCGGATCGGGGGAGCCGACCCGGACACTGCGCGCGCGGTGCGCGCGATCCTGGACGATGTGCGCACCTCCCGCGACGCGGCTGTGCGCGAGCACACCAAGCGACTCGACGGCGTGGATCTGGCGCCGGAGCAGTGGGAGGTGCCCGGTGTCAGGTGTCAGGATGCACTCGAAAAGATCCCTCGCGCCGTTCACGCGGCACTGCAAACGGCCGTGCGGCGCGTGCGGGGCTATCACGCCCGCCAGGCCGATGAGGGCTTTCTTGAGCGCGACGAGCACGGCACCGAGATCGGCATGCGGGTGGTGCCGCTCGAGCGGGTGGGGCTGTACGTCCCTGGGGGCAAGGCCGCCTATCCCTCGACTGTAATAATGAATGCGGTGCCGGCGGTCGTCGCCGGAGTGGCGGAGATCGTCATGGTCACGCCGCCCGGGCGCGGGGGCGAGACGCCCGACGTGGTGCTGGCCGCGGCGCGGCTGGCCGGAGTGGATCGGGTGTTCCGGATCGGCGGTGCGCAGGCGATCGCCGCGCTCGCCTACGGCACGCGCACGATCCCGCGGGTCGACAAGATCGTGGGTCCGGGCAACCGGTTCGTGACCGAGGCGAAGCGTCAGGTGGCAGGGGAGGTCGGGATCGACATGATGGCCGGACCGACCGAGGTGCTGATCATCGCCGACGGGCACGCGGACGTGCGCTTCATCGCGGCCGACATGATCGCCCAGGCCGAGCACGATGAAGACGCCTGCGCGTGGTGCGTCACCACGAGCACTGTGCTGGCGGACGCGCTCGATAACGAGTTGGCGCGGCAGGTGGCGCGCGCGCCGAGGAAGACGATCGTCGAACGCTCGCTCGCCGCACACGGCGTTGTTGTGGTGGTTCCGGATCTGGATAGTGCCGTCGAAGTCGCCAACCGGCGGGCGCCCGAGCACCTGGAGGTGCTGACGCGCGACCCGTGGCCCGTGGCGCGCCGCATCCGGCACGCCGGGGCGATCTTCGTCGGCGCCTCCACGCCCGAGCCGGTGGGCGACTACCTCGCGGGCCCGTCACACGTGTTGCCCACCAGCGGAACCGCCCGGTATGTTTCGCCGTTGGGGGTGTACGATTTCGTGAAGCGCATCAGCGTGATCGGGTATTCGGAATGGCAGCTCGAACAAGACGCGGCGCACATCATTGCGCTGGCGGAAGCCGAGGGCCTGTTTGGGCATGCGGAGGCGGTGCGCGTGCGACAAGGCGCCGTCAGCCGTCAGCCGTCGGCAGCTCGGCGCAGCGAACGGCCTGAAGGCTGACGGCCGATGGCGAGTTTGCCGTTAGAAGTCCAGTGCACCCACCGCGCGCCGCTGCGCGCCGAAAGCCGGCGTCGCCTGGCGGTCGTGCTGGGGATCTCGGCTGTGGTGATGGTCGCCGAGGCTGTGGGTGGCTGGGTGGCGCACTCCCTGGCGCTGCTCGCGGACGCTGGTCACATGCTCGCCGACGTCGGCGCCCTCGGGCTCGCGCTCGGCGTGGCTTACCTGGCCCGGCGTCCCGCCACGGCGGAGCGCACTTTCGGACTGCTGCGGCTCGAGATCCTGGCGGCGTTGGTGAACGGCGCGGCGTTGTTGGCGATCTCAATCGGCGTAGCGATCGAGGCCCTGCACCGGCTGCGTGACCCCGCGCCAGTCCAAGGTGCGCTGCTCGCCGCCGTCGCCGGGCTCGGGCTCGTCGCCAACGTTGCAGGAGCGACGCTCTTGCACCGCGGGCACAACCACTCCCTCAATGAGCGGGGTGCGTATCTCCACCTGCTGAGCGACGCCCTCGGCTCCGGCGGGGCGCTCGCCGCCGGCGCGATCATCCTCGCGATCGGCTGGGTCGCCGCCGACCCGCTGACCTCGATCCTCATCTCCCTGCTGATCCTCGCCAGCGCGTGGCGCCTCGTGAAGGAGAGCGCAGACGTGCTGCTCGAGGCAGCACCGGCCCATATCGCGCTCTCTGAGGTGCACGACCGCATCGCCACCGTCCCCGGCGTGGCGTCGGTGCACGACCTGCATGTGTGGACGGTGACGAGCGGCATCATCGCCATGAGCGGGCACCTCGTCGTCCAGAACCCGGGCGACAACCAGCGCGTGCTCGAAGCGGTCCAGGACCGCCTGGGGGACATGGGAATCGGGCACGTGACGGTGCAAATGGAGCGAGACCAGACGTGTGAATGACGGGAGCAGGAAGCGCGGGGAAGGACCCTCCGGTGAGGAGCGTCACCACGTCCTGGGCCGTATGGTACCGCTCCCTTCTCCCCTCTCCCCGTCTTGTATTTTCGAGACCACCCTCCTATACTGCGCCCCTCGATTCGAGCCATCATCAGGAACGTAGCCCCTTGCAGATCCGCAACATCGCCATCATCGCCCACGTCGACCATGGGAAGACCACGCTGGTGGACCAGATGCTCCGCCAAGCGGGGGTGTTCCGCGCCAACCAGCAGGTGGGGGAGCGGGTGCTCGACTCGAACCCGCTGGAGCGCGAGCGGGGGATCACCATCCTGGCGAAGAACACGGCGGTACGCTGGGGCGACACCAAGATCAACATCGTGGACACCCCGGGGCATGCGGACTTCGGGGGCGAAGTGGAGCGGATCCTTCGGATGGTCGACGGCTTCCTGCTGCTGGTGGATGCCGCCGACGGGCCGATGCCGCAGACCAAGTTTGTGGCGGGGAAGGCGTTGGCCCTGGGGTTGAAGCCGATCGTGCTGGTCAACAAGATCGACCGCCAGGACGCGGAGCCCCTGCGGGTGCACGACGAGGTGCTGGAGCTGTTTCTGGAGCTGGACGCGACCCCCGAGCAGTTCAACTGCCCTTTCCTTTATACATCGAGCCGGGCGGGCACGGCCACCTTTGACCTCAAGACGCCGGGCACCGACCTGAAACCGCTGTTCGACACCATCCTCGGCACGATCCCCGCGCCCCACGCGGACCTGAGCGGACCACTGCAGATGCTCGTCTCGACCCTCGACTATTCATCGTATCTGGGCCGGATCGCCATCGGGCGGATCGAGCGGGGCCGCATGCGGCTGGGCGACACCGTCGCGCTACTGCCGCTGGGCCCGCCGGGGCCCCTGGGGGATGGGCCCTACGAGCAGGCGCGCGTCGTGAAGCTGTTCGGCTTCGAGGGGCTGGAGCGGGTGGAGTTGGAGGAGGCCGAGGCGGGCGAAATCGTCGCCCTCGCCGGGTTGGCCGGCGTCGAGATCGGGAAGACGATCACGGCGCCCGACCACCTCGAGCGGCTGGCGGGCATCGCGGTCGAGGAGCCGACGATCTCGGTGGACTGCAAGGTTAACGACTCCCCCTTCGCCGGACGGGAGGGGAAGTTCGTCACCGGCCGGCAGTTGCGGGAGCGGCTGTTCCGGGAGCTCGAGCGCAACGTGGCGCTGCGGGTGGAGGAGACAGACGATCCCCAGACGTTTACCGTGTCGGGTCGCGGGGAGCTGCACCTCGGCGTGTTGATGGAAACGATGCGGCGCGAGGGGTACGAGTTCCAGGTGAGCCGGCCGCGCATCATCCCGCGTGAAGGGCCGAACGGGGAGCAGCTTGAGCCCTATGAGGAGCTGATGATCGACTGCCCCGAGGTGTATTTGGGGGTGGTGATGGAAAAGCTCGGCCCCCGCCGGGCGACGCTGCTCGACATGAAGAACCCCGGAGTGGGGACCGTGCGGATGCGGTTCAAAGTGCCCGCCCGGGGCTTGCTGGGGTACCGCTCCGAGTTCTTGACGGATACGCGGGGGACGGGAATCATGCATCACCGCTTCTACGACTACGGGCCGTGGGCGGGGCCGATCTCGGGGCGGAGCCGGGGGGTGATGGTCGCGGACCGGCAGGGGGTGGCGGTGGCGTACGCGCTCTTCAATTTGCAGGAGCGCGGCACGATGTTTGTGAAGCCCGGCGATCCCGTGTACGAGGGCATGATCGTGGGAGAGAACGCCCGGACCGACGACATGGATGTGAATCCGTCGAAGGAGAAGAAGCTGACGAACATGCGGACGACCGCGTCGGACGAGATGATCATTCTCGAGCCGCCGCGGCAGATCACCCTGGAGCTCGCGCTCGAATACATCGAGGACGACGAATTAATCGAGGTGACGCCGTCGTCCATCAGGTTGCGCAAGCGGGCCCTGGGCGCCACGGAGCGCCGCAAGCTCGCCCGAAACGCGCGGGCCGAGGAATCGTAAGCAGCGCCGGATCGCTCGCTCAAACCATCAACCGCAACCTCAGCTGGGGGTGACGATGTTGTCCCGTGAGACGTCGGACTGGTCGCTCAAGCGTCGCAGCGACAGTCTCGACGACGAAGAGTTCGAAGACTTCGAAGAGGACAAGGACCTGGACGAGGACTTCGACGACGAGCTGGATGAGGACGAGCTCGACGAGGAGGATCTGGACGATCTCGACGAATACGACGACTTGGATGACGAATTTGACGACGAAGAGGACGAGGAGTTCCGGCCGCGCAAAGGACCGCGGCGGGATTGGGAGTGACGAGCAGCAGGGCCTGTAGCTCAGGTGGTTAGAGCGCACGCCTGATAAGCGTGAGGTCAGTGGTTCAACTCCACTCAGGCCCATTCTCGAACCTGCGACCCCGCAGCGCCGGTCACGGCACTGCGGGGTCTCTGCGTCTCCGACCGGGAGCGCTACGACGCGCTCACGCGGCGCACCTGCGGGGCTCGCTTCGCAGCCACGAAGCGAGCGATATGGCGGAGCGTACGAAAATCGTCGATCTCGAGCTCCTCGAAAGAGATGCGGAAACCGAACCGCTGCTCGAGCGAGGTCAGTAGCTTGACGAACATCAGCGAGTCGACCACGCCGCCCTCGAACAGATCCAGGTCCGGCGACGGCACTTCCACCTGCAGGCGCTCGGCGAACACCTCGGCGATTTGGGCCTCCAGGTCCCGGGCGTCAGTCATGGTCGAGCTCCCGGTGCTCCGTCGCGAGCAGGTCGTACAACAGCCGATCGTACGGCCGGCCATCGATCCAGTGGCACCGCCGCTGCCGCCCGATGTATGTGAAGTTGAGGCGCTCCAGTCCCCGACGGGCGGCCGCGTTGACGTCCACGGTCCAGGCACCCACCGCTTCGAGCCCGAGCTCCCTGAAGCCGATGGTCAATAGCTTGGAGGCCGCGCGGCTGGCATAGCCCCCGTAGCGCTTCTCCCCGAGCACGACCCACAGCGAGCCTGCCGTCTTGAAGCGGCGATCCACGTTCGACAGTCCGCACACGCCGATCGGCAGATCGCTGTCATCCGGCGTGTACACCCGCAGCAAGTGGAGCTCCCGCTGCGTCATGATCTTGAGCGCCACTGCGGTCACGGTGTGGACGCCGTTGCCGAAGTCGAGCCACTTGTAGTTCTCCTCCTTGCCGAGCCAGCCGGCCACGAGCTCGATCAGGTCAGGCCTGTCCAACGGCAACAGTTTCATTGGGTGCGAACGGTGCTGCGTACCCATGCCTCCGCACGGTTTGGGCCACGCGGCTGCGGTGCGGGAGGTGCGGCGATTCCGGTGCCCGGGCGGCGTGTCGTCGCCGCGCCACACGAGAGCTGCCTCAAGATGTGTCCACGGCGCGAACGACGTGCACCGACCCGGAGCACGCGATGGCACGTCGAGGAGCGCCGCGCTGGCCCAGCGCGCTCACGGCGTCACGCGCGCCGCGGCGCGCTCGCACACCACGCCGATGTGCTCGAGCTCTTCCAGGCTGGCCGGGACGTCGAGAATGATGGTGCGATAGCCGACGCCGACGTAGCGCGCGATCTCATCCGCCACCCGCTCATAGCTCCCTACCAGGTACGGGCAGAACGTCTTGTAATTCTCGAACGGCACCATCCAGTACGGCTGGTCCTCCGCCGCGGCGGTCTCCCCGAGGCGGGAGAGCTGCTTGTGCCATTCCGAATCAGTGACCTTCATCGCCAGCTGGTGGGTGAGCTGCCCTTGGCGGTCTTCGGGAAACCGGCCACGGGCGACAGCCCATGCCTCGCTCGCCTCCTCGCGGGCGATGATCCCGATGCGGATCCCGAGCGCGGCGGCGTCGATCGGCGGCGCCGCCTCGTATTCGGCCACCGGCTTGGGATAGCGCACGGCGAGCGCGCCGAGCTGTCGGGCCGCCGCCAACCCCGCGTCCGACGACCCGGAGACGAATACGCCGGGTTTGAGGGCGGGGTCGAGCGGCGGTGTCAGCTTCACCTGAGTGACCCGGTAGTAGCGCCCGTTCAGCGTCACCGGTCGCGTGCTGCCGAGCAGCTGCATGATGAGCGTCGTGTACTCGACCAGCCGGGCGTAGCGCTCGTCGTGGGGCGTCGGATCGTTGAGCGCCTCGAGGTCGTTCTTGAAGCCGCCCGCAACCATGTTGAGGTAGACGCGTCGCCCGTGGAGGAACCCGAGCGTCGCGACCATCTTGGCGACGGCATAGGGATGCATGTAGACCGGCTGCACCGCGACGAGCGGGCAGAGCCGGTTGGTGTGCGTGAGGATCTGCTGCGCCACGAGCCACGGGTCGACAAGGCCGTTGTCGGTGTAGACGAGGATCCCCTCGCACCCTGCGGCTTCGCTCCAGCGCGCGACGTCCACCACCTGCCGGCGGTAAGTCAGTGGAGACGCCGTGAACGACGGCGGGCAGGTCGCGAACACCTTCAGTCCCGACTCGATGAGTCGATCGGTCATGCCACCTCGCACAGCCGGCGTGGAAAGGGTACCAGGAACGTAGTAAACCTTTGCAAAAAGCGGGCTGTCCTCCCCGCCACTTGGAGCCACTCCCGGCAGCTCGGCTGTTGCGTCGAGGCAACGGGCCGTGGTGGCGATGCCGACCGCTCGCCACGGCGCAGCGACGCGGCACTGTGCCGCGCGCGCGCCGTGGCGAGACGGCACTAACCTGTTGCAGCCGCTGCACTAGGAGCCGGTCCGGTTTTTGCCCCCGGGGCGCTGCGAATTGTAGAGGCGGCAGGGACCCTTCCGGAGGAAGCCTCATGGTACGCGGCGGTGGACGGTGCTGGTTGGCAGCGGCGGTCGCGATACTGCTCGGCGCGACCGCGTGCAACGATTCAGAGAGTCCGCAGCCTGATGCGGCCCTGCTCCCGCTGCCGGACCTGGGCACACTTGCCGTCACGGTTGGCACTTCCGGTTCCGACATCGACCCCGACGGCTACACCGTCACCGTAGACGGCTCGGTGAGCCAGTCCGTGGGCGCGAACGGGCTCGTCACCTTCACAGGACTCGCAGCGGGCGATCACACGGTCGGTCTCTCCGGCGTCGCCTCGAACTGCACGGTGAGCGGCGACAACCCGCGGACCGTCTCGCTTATCATCGGGGTGGTGGGGACCACGAGCTTCTCGGTTGGCTGTGCCGCCATCCCAAAGACCGGCGACCTGACGGCCACTACCAGTACGACCGGCTCGAGCCTCGATCCCGACGGCTACACCGTCACGGTAGACGGGAACTCGAGCAAAGCGATCGGGACGAACGCCAGCGTCACGTTCACCGGGCTATCGGCGGGTGATCACAGCGTGGCGCTTTCCGGCGTCGCCGCGAACTGCTCGGCGAGCGGGGGGACCTCACGAACGGTCACGGTGCCCGCGGGCGGCACCGCCTCGACGACGTTCGCGGTGAGCTGCGCCGCGACGACCGGCAACCTGACGGTCACGACCAACACCACCGGCTCGAATCTCGATCCCGACGGCTATACGGTCGTGGTGGACGGGAGTCAGAGCCAAGCCATCGGCATCAACACCAGCGTGACCTTCAGCGGGCTGTCGCCTGGCAACCACTCGGTGCAGCTCAACGGGCTGGCGCAGAACTGCACCGTGAGCTCGAACCCGCGCACGGTGAGCATCACCGCGGGCACCACGGCCACGACCACCTTTACGGTGAGTTGCACGGCCCCGACGACGACGGGCACCCTCTCGGTCACGACCGCCACCACGGGCCAGAACATCCCCGCGAGCTACACGCTCAACGTCACGGGGCCGAGCTTCCCAACGGGGACGAGCCAACCAATCGGCGCCAACGCCACCGTGACCGCTACCGTCACCTCCGGCGACTATCAGGTGTCGCTAAGTGGCGTGCCGAGCAACTGCACGGTGAGTGGAGCGAACCCCCGCACGGTGACGGTGCCCGCCAATGGGACGGGCCCGACCACGTTCTCGGTGAGCTGCACGGCCCCGACGACGACGGGCACCCTCTCGGTCACGACCTCCACCACGGGTCAGAACATCCCCGCGAGCTACACGCTCAACGTCACGGGGCCGAGCTTCCCAACGGGG
>Ga0209057_1000098_pt1 | contig 72429 bp, 46 predicted proteins | sample GraSoiAngelo_146_FD_185903 | JGI IMG/M metagenome (GOLD analysis project Ga0209057, IMG submission 185903) | Grasslands soil microbial communities from the Angelo Coastal Reserve, California, USA - 14_1009_05_30cm (SPAdes) (version 2) | ecosystem: Environmental > Terrestrial > Soil > Grasslands ...
GAAGTCGCGCTCAAGGTGCTGCTCCCGGGGCTCGCCGCGTTTCTCGGCGCGGAGCGGTTCCTGCGGGAGATTCAGACGGCGGCACGCCTCACGCATCCGCATATCCTCGCGTTGCACGACTCGGGGGAGGCGGGCGGGTTCCTGTACTACGTCATGCCCTATATCGAGGGGGCGTCGCTGCGCCAGCGGCTCCAGGACGCCCGACGCCTGAGCGGAGAGCACGCGCTGGCGATCGCCGCGCCCGTGGCCGACGCGCTCTCCTACGAGCATCGCATGGGCGTGTTACACCGCGACATCAAGCCCGAGAACATCCTCTTCTCGCAGGGCCATCCGATCGTCGCCGACTTCGGCATCGCCAAGGCCATCAGCACGGCGGGCGGCGCCAACTTGACGCGCACCGGGTTCCCCCTCGGCACGCCGGGCTACATGAGTCCCGAGCAGGCGGCGGGGCTCACCGATCTCGACGAGCGCACCGACGTGTACAGCCTGGCGGTCGTGATCTACGAGATGCTGGTGGGCGAGCCCCCCGGACGCTGGCCCACCGAAGACGCGGTGCGCACGGGTCGATTTCTCGAGGCGACGGCGTCGCACCGGTTGCGCCTCACGGAAGCGGGCAGCCGACTGGAGGGCGCGCTGGTTCACGCCCTGGCGATCCGGCTCGACCAGCGCACGCTAACCCCCGGGGCGCTGATCGACGAGCTCTCCGGTGCGGCGTCCCCTCCGCGGCGGCGCTACAGCGGGGGCGAAGTCCAGGAGATCGTGAAGCGGGCCAGCGAGCTCGAGGCGACCACCCCGACCGCGGGTGGCGCAATGACCCTGGGCGGCGTCGAGGCGCTGGCCGCCGAGGTGGGGATCGCGTCCCGCGTCGTACGCGCGGCCGCCGAATCGCTCGTGCCGGCCCCGGCCCCGGCGCCCGCGGCCGGGCTGCGGCGGAACCGTTGGGTCGGCGGGCCGACCACGCTGCTGTTCGAGCGCGTGGTCGAGGGTGAAGTCCCGGACAGCGAATGGCTGGGGTTGGTGGACGAAATCCGGCGCGTTATGAACAACGTCGGACAAGTGAGCCAGTTCGGCCGCTCGTTTTCGTGGGTTGCCGCGCGGCGTGGCGCGTCACAGCGGGATCTCGAGGTGGCCGTGTCGGTGCGCGGGGGTCAGACCCGCATCACCATCCGCGAGAACCTCGCATCGCTGATGGGCGGGGGCGGCGTCTGGCCCGTCATCGGTATCGCCATCGGGTTGTTCCATCTGCCGCCCGGCGCTATCGGAGCCATCATCCCGCTGTGGCTGGGGACCACCTATGTGACGGCCCGGACCGCCTATCACGCCAGCACCAAGCGGCGGGCGCGGGAGCTCGAGCACCTGACCGACCGGCTGGCAGCGCTCGCTCGCGAGCTGGTGTCGCAACCGCCCGCGCTGCGGAATCCCTAGCCGCGGGCGCTCCCCCCCCCCGGCGCTACCCCCCGTACCCTCGAAGCGTCGCGGCCCCGGGAGGTATTCCACGGTGCCCCCGCGCCATCACACCGCCCGGGCGAGCGCCGTGATGGCGGACCGGACGCGGAACGCCACGACGAGCTGCACGAAGCCGACGACCAGCGAGAACCACGCGATGAGCGCGAGCACGGTCGCCACCGTCAACCGCGGATACGCAACCGCGGCCACGGCGAGAGCGAGGCTGAGGATCGCGCCCAGCAGGCTCCAGCGCGAGGATGCCCCCATCGCCCGCTGAACCCGCGCCAGCAGGAACTGCACGACGCTCGCGAGCAGCATCCACAGCGACACCGACACGACGATGTAGGCGAGCGACAGGGCCGGATTCAGAAAGGCGAGCACCCCGAACGCCCCGCTGATCAGCCCCTGGAGCAGGAGCACCCACCAACGATCGAACAGCGGGCGCAGTTGGAAGGCGTACACGAGGGCGACGAGGCCGTCGACCAGCGCGTACGCCGCGATGAACGCCATGAGGACGACGAGCGTCGCCCCCGGCCACCACAGCGTGAGCACGCCGAACGCCAGCGCCGCGGTGCCACGCAGCAGGAACAGCCACCAATGATGGCGGGCGGCGGCCGTGATGTTGTCGGGAGTCATGGGCGCTCCTGGGGTGGATACCGGGAGCGAGAGCTACGCGTCCGCTGCGGGGTCGTCAAGTCAAGGACCCGGCGGAGCGCGGGGGCTACGGCTGGCGCGTGAACACCGCGCGCCACCCACGATCGAGCGCCGCCCACGTGAAGTGGTTCTGGTCGAGCACACTCAAGGCGGAGGACTGCACGAGCCTCTGGCCGGAGCTGGCGCCCGACGGGATCGGGGTGAAGGTGATGAGCGGCCCAGCGAAGTCCAAAGTCCCCGTCAGCAGTTCCGGTGCCGCCCCGGCGTTGTACACCGCGGTGCTGAAAAACCGGTCGCCGCCGGGGTCGAACCCGATGATGCCCTGGCCCTGGATCGTGGAGTGATCGAGTTGCTCGGTCCAGGTCAAACGCAGGTCGTCGAACAGCGGGGCCACGACGCGCGTGCCCGACGCATCCGGGGCACCGTCGAAGTTGCCGGCGAACCAGATCTCGAACCGCCACGTTCCGACCAGGCCACGCAGAATGGCACGCGCCGGTTCCAGATGAGCCGGCTGGGTGGCTTCGATCGGAGCCATTTCGGCAGGTTGGCTGAGCCGCCGGCCACCCTGGGCGGCGAGCGGCTGCATGGCGACCGTCGCGATGGCGAGCGCGCCAAGCGCGACCGTGATGGCTCTGGACCTTGGATGGGCCTGGATTCTCATGGTGGAGGGCGTAGTGCACGGGCCATGCCACCCTTGGCCGGCGCAGGATGGCGTCCGCGCCGCCGTGCGTCTCGCCTGCACTCTTGCAAGCTGCACGCACTGCTTTAAGACGCGAGCAGCTTCCCCAAATTGTCCAGCATTGCCTTGAGCTGGCTCTGCACTCTGCGCTTGTCCAAGAACCGGCCGCGCACCCAGGCACCGAAGCCCTGGGGAGTCCACACGTCACGGATCGTGACGGCCGTCGCGCCCGCGCTTGCATCGAGACGGAAGAACGTCTTCCAGCCCTTACGCTCCCCTCGCTCCACCCAGCCGAACGTGGTGGGCGGGCTGAAATCGACCACCTCGAACTCGGTCTGGCGCCCGCCGAACCGTGCCTTGAACCGAACGCCTTTGCGGAGCGGCACGTCGCTCTGGACGCCGTCGCATCCAGGGAGCCACTGGGCGATGCGAGCAGGGTCGGTGAGCAGGGCGAAGACGCGCTCAATCGGAGCGCGGATCGAGTTGATCAGGGTATGGCTGACGGGCCGCATCGCCTTTGATGATGCAGGAGCGGGGCAGCCCGCACAAGACGCGGTCGCGCCATACCGCGCGCAGGGTGTTCCAGCTTGGCATGGACGGCAACTACCTGGCGCCCGGAAGTAAGACCTGAGCTGCCCCATTCAGCCAATCGGCACATCCGCCCGTAATCCTCTCAGGAGCTGGGGAGTCACGTCGCGTCGTCAAAGTTTCCTATTGGAGGGAAAGAGCCGGTGCCTTCGACCATGCTGGTCGCGCTTGTGAGCGGCGCGCTGCTCGGCAGCGCGATCTGGATGCCCCAGGCCGCCCCACGTCCGGATCTCTCGGGGCGGTGGACGTACAACGCGGGTCAAAGTGACAACCCTCGCAGCCTGATGCAACGCCCCGATAGCGCCGGCGGTCGCCCCGGAATGGAGGGCGCGGGCGGTCGGGGGGCCGGGGGGGGCGGCTTCCGTGGCGGGCGTGGTGGGTTCGGCGGAGGTCGCGGCGGGTTTGGGGGCAGGGGCAGGGGTGAGGGCGGGGGCGGGATGGGCGACGAGCAGCGTCAGCGGATGCGCCAGACGATGGACTTGGCGTTCCATCCGCCCGCCGCCATCACGATCGTCGCGACCGACTCGACCGTGACGCTCACAGCGGACAGCGGCGAGGCCCTGGTGCTGTACGACGACGGCCGGAAGCTCAAGCAGCAAGTCGACGGCGGTGGGGACGTCCAGATCAAGGCCCATTGGCAGGGCAACGACTTCGTAGTGGAGCGCAAGGTGTCGGGGGGCGGCAAGGTCACCGAGGACTACCTGCGTTCGCAGGACGGCAAGCTGCTCTACGTGATCGTCAGCTTCGACGCGGGCCGTGGTCGTACCATCGACTTCCGGCGCGTGTACGACGCCGCGGCGAGCGCGCCACAGACGCAGTAGCTCAACAGGCTTCGCGCCCCGCTCGTATATCCCGTGGACTTCTCCGGAGCCCACGCTGTGATGCCACGCCCGTCCCGCTGGCTGCTCGTTGCTCTCGGTGCGCTCGCCGCGCCGCTCACCGGCGCGGCTCAGGTGGGCACGACCACCGACATCATCACCGGTACCGTCACGGGCCCCGACAACCAACCGCTGCCGGGCGCAGTCGTCCAGGCGACGTCCGTCGAAACCCAGGTGTCGCGCCAGCGCACCACGGACGCCCGCGGACGCTTCACCATCCTCTTCCCCGACGGCGGCGGGCAATATCAGCTCGTGGTGCGCTACCTCGGCTTGGCCGCGGCGCGGGTCGCGATCGCGCGCCAGGCGGATGAGGATCGCCTCGTGGCCAACGTGCAGATGGAGGTGGCCGCCGTGTCGCTCGATGCGGTGACGGTCCGTGCGCGCGCCCCGCAGCGCGGCGTGGAGCGCCCGACGCCGGGCTCCACGGAGCGCAACCTCGCGCCCGAGGTCATCGCCCGCCTGCCGATCGATGCCTCTGACCTGAACACGCTCGCCACGCTCGCCCCCGGCGTCGTGGGGATCGGTGAGACCGATTCCACCAGCGCCGCGTTCTCGGTCGCGGGCCAGCGCTCGACCGCCAACAACATCACGCTGGACGGCCTCTCGTTCGGCTCGGGGAACGTGCCGCAGGACGCGCTCCGCACGACGCGCGTCGTGACGAGCACCTACGACGTGGCCCGTGGCCAGTTCTCGGGTGGGCTGGTCGCGTCGACCACGCGCAGCGGCACCAATGTTCCGCAGGGGTCGTTCACGTACGGGCTGCGTGATCGCGACCTCGCCTGGGGCGGCGTGACGGAGTCGCCGTTCGACCAGGGGTACACCCAGAACCAGCTGAGCGGCGGCATGGGGGGGCCGATCGTGCCCAACCGGCTGTTTGTGTTCGGTTCGCTGCAGGGGCGCTGGCGCGGTCAAGCCCTGCCGTCGCTCGTGTCGGCCGATCCGCCGAGCCTCGAGCGGCTCGGGGTAAGCCCCGATTCGGCGGCACGTTTTCTCGCGCTGGCGGGCGCGACCGGTGTCCCCATGACGGTGCCGGCGCTGCCCGGCGACCGCGCGACCGACAACAGCGTCGCGCTGCTGCGGCTCGACTGGAACCTCTCGGACGCGCAGACGGTGATGCTGCGGTTGGACGGTCGCTGGAGCTCGCAGGACCCCACCCGTGTGAGCCCGCTGGCGCTCCCCGCGACCGGCGGCACCCGCGCGCAGCGCGCCGGAGGCGCGATGGCGTCGCTGTCGTCGCACTTCGGCGAGGGCTTCATCAACGAAGTGCGCGGCTATGTGTCCACGGATCGCTCGGACGCTACCGGGTTTCTCGAGCTGCCCGAGGGGCGCGTGCAGGTGGGCTCAAGCCTCTCCGGGACCGGGCTGGGGCGCGGCATCGCGACCCTCGCCTTCGGCGGCAACCCCGGCTTCCCCCAGCGCACCGATGCGAGCACCGCTGAAGTGACGGAGGAGCTCTCGTGGTTGTCCGCGGCCGCTGGACATCGGCTCAAGCTCGGCCTCTACCTGAACGGAGCGCGCCAGCGCGCGATGCAGGCGCCCAACCAATACGGGACGTTCGTGTTTCAGTCGCTCGATGCGCTCGCGGCGGGGCAGCCGGCGCAGTTCACCCGCACGCTCGCCCCGCTCGAGCAAGCGGGGACGGCCTGGAACGGCGCGCTCTACCTCGGCGATATCTGGCGAGCGGGCGGCGGCGTGCAGCTCACCTACGGCGCGCGGCTCGAGGCGGCTCGTTTCACCGGCGCGCCGGCGTACAACCCCGCTCTCGACTCGCTGTTCGGCATCCGCACCGACCGGATCCCGAGCGAGCTACACGCATCGCCCCGGATCGGCTTCACGTGGACCCTCGGCGGCGGGGGGAACGGCGCGGGGATGTTCGGCGAGCCGCCCGGGACGATCGTGCGCGGCGGCGTGGGAGACTTCCGCAGCCTCACGCCGAGCGCGCTCTACTCCGCCGCCCTCGCGGCGCCTGGCTTGTCGAACGCCGAGGCCCAGCTCGTGTGCGTCGGCGCAGCGGTCCCGACACCCGATTGGACGCAGTACGCGCAAGATCCGGCCACCATTCCGTCGCAGTGCGTCGACACGGCCACGACGGTCACGATCACGCCACACCCCAACGCCACGGTGTTCGACCCTGAGTACACCGCGCCGCACGCGTGGCGCGCCTCGCTCGGCGTTCAGCGACGGGTGCGAGGCACCTACACCGTCTCCGTAGACGCGAGTTACGCCCGTGGCCGCAGCCAATACGGGTTCCGCGATCTCAATCTGGTGGGGACACCGCGCTTCACTCTTCCGGACGAAGCCAATCGCCCGGTCTTCGTCCCCGCGGACTCGATCGTCCCCGCGACCGGCGTGCTCAGCCTGCAGCAGTCCCGGGTGAATCCGCGGTACGGCCAGGTGATTGCGATCGGCTCGGATCTCCAATCCGATTCGCGGCAGCTCACGCTCGGGCTGGGCGGCTTCACGGCGCGCGGCGCGACGTTCCAGCTCACGTACACGCTCACACACGCGCGCGATCAATCGTCGTTCTCGTGTTGCGCGGCGTCGCAAGGGTTCTCGGCGCCCACCACGGCGGGCGACCCCAACGCCCGCGAGTGGGCCACCAGCAGCTTGGAGCGACGCCACTCCTTGCTCGGCACGGTCACCTACCCGATCACCGCTGCGCTCGAGGTCACCGCCATCGGCCGGCTCACCTCGGGCGTGCCGTTCACACCGCTCGTGGGCTCGGACGTGAACGGCGACGGGGCGCGCAACGACCGGGCGCTGGTGTTCGATCCGGCGACGACGGCCGACACGGCCCTAGCGAACGGGATGCGGGCGCTGCTGGGCACTGCGTCGCCGGGTGTGCGCGCCTGTTTACAGAGCCAGGCCGGCCGGGTGGCCGCGCGCAACTCCTGCACCGGGCCCTGGCAGCCGTCCCTCGACCTGCAAGTCAACTGGCGGCCGGGATATTTCGGGTTGGACCGGCGGCTCACGGTGTCGCTCCTGACCGTGAATCTGCTGGGCGGGCTCGACGAGTGGCTGCACGGCGCGGCCAACCTGCACGGCTGGGGCTTCACGGCGGCGCCCGATGCGGTACTGCTCTACGTGCGGGGGTTCGATCCCGCCGGGCCACAGTACCGCTACGCCGTGAACGGCCGGTTCGGGGCTACCGCCGGCGCGAACGGCGGCGTGATCGTCCCGTTCCAGGTCGCGCTGCAGGTGCACGTGACGGTCGGCCCGGACCGCACGCGCGACCGGCTGCGCGCCGCGTTCGGCGGACGACGAGGGGGCGGGGGCGGAGGCGAGGGAGGGCGGGGCGGTTCGCCCGGGGCCGAGGGCGGCGGCCCGCAGGATTTCGCCGCGCGGCTCGCGCGCATTCTCCCGAATCCGATCAGCGCGATCCTCGAGCTCCGCGACTCACTGGCGCTCTTACCCGATCAGGTCGCCGCGCTGCAGGCGATCGCCGATTCGCTCGACGCGCAGAACCGCCCGGTGTCGGACTCGCTGCAGGCGGCGGTGGAGCGCGCGGGGGAGCGTCCCGACCCGGGGACCTTGTTCGCGCGGCTCCGCCCCAAGCTGGCCGAGGGACGTGAGCACATCCGGCGGGCTCTAGGGCGCGCTCGCGGCGTGTTGACGCCCGACCAATGGGCGAAGCTCCCCGATGCCCTCAAGACGGTCGGAGGCCGGGCAGGCCGCGGCGGACGCTAGGGCAGCTCTGCATAGGTACGCGAAATCGGGGGTGGGGGCGTCGCACGCGTCACACGCGAAGGCGCTCGGGCGGCACATCGCGCCGAAGCATAGGCGATGCCGACGCTCATGTGCCTGCCGTGCGCCCTCGCGTGTCAGCGTGGGACGCCCCCACCCCCGACTTCGCGCGACTTGTGCAGAGGCTTCCCTAGCGGTATTCCAGCTCGCGCCGCGTGTAGATCTCGCCGCGACGCACCACCAGCGCGATCCGCCGCACGTTGCGGACGTCGGCGAGCGGATCGGCATCGAGCACGACCAGATCGGCCACCGAGCCGGCGGCGACAGTGCCCGTACTGTCCAATCCGGATGCAATAGCCGCGGTGCGCGTGGCCGAGATGAGGACGTCTCGGGGCGCGAGCCCCGCTGCTTGCATCGCCTCGAGCTCCATGAACACCGACGCCCCGTGTAGCGTGAGCGGGTTGCCCGCGTCCGTGCCCAACGCCACAGGGATGCCGGCGTCGTGCACCCGCTTGAGATTCGCCAGCCCCTGCGCCAGGTTCCGCGCGGTTCGCGCCGCCCGCTCGTCGACGGCGGCCGCACTGAGACGCTGTGCCCGCGCCACGGTGTCGGTCGCGAGCGCCTTGACGCGCGTCGCGGGATCCACGCACGCGAGCGGCTGTCGGTCGCGCTCGAACCGCCGCGCCGACACCTGACGATAGCCGTCGGGCACCGTCAGGGTCGGGACGTAGATCGTTCCCTGGCGGCGGACCAGCGTGAGGAACTCGTCGTCCACCGGGGCCGACCACACCGAATGTACCAGCACCCGCGCTCCGGCCCGCACCGCGTCCTTCGCCTCCCACAGCCCCGTGGCGTGCACGATGAGCGGCAGCCCGACTTTGCGGGCTTCGTCGCCCGCCGCGTGCACCAGCGCCGACACGCGGGCGGTGTCGGGCGGCTGAGGCGGCATGATGTACCACACCTTGATGGCTGCGGCACCCCAGGCCTTGTGGGCGCGCACCGCCGCCCGCACGGCGGCCTCATCCGACATATAGATGAATTGGCGCTGGTCGGGCAGGTTGAGCCAGAAGTCGATGGTGGAGAGCAGCGGGCCGGCCGCCACGACCCGTGGCGCCGTGGTGCTCCGCGCCGTCCGCTCCTGGAGCTCGAGCGTCCACGGGTAGCCGCCGACGTCGAACACCGACGTGACGCCGCTGCAGAGGTAGGAGCGGTATAAGCGCTCCGGCTGCGCGTGCAGGTCCGCTTCGACCTGCGCGTAGGGATAGCGGTCCCGCAGGTCCAGCGCGTCGGGTCGCCCATCCACCCAGCCGGTCTGCGAGAAATGCACGTGCGTGTCGATGAGCCCCGGGATGATCCACTTCCCGGCGGCGTTCACACTGTCCGCGTCGGCCGGGACGGGGCAGGCGGCGCGCGATCCGGCGCAGGCGATCCGGCCGTCCCGCATCACCACCACAGCGTCGCCGACAGGAGCAGCACCCGTCCCATCCACCAGCGTGGCGCCCACCAACGCCATCGGGGGCGGGTCCACGTTGCGCGTCGGGAACGCCGTCGTCACCGCGACCTTCCAGCCCGAAGGCGTGCGGATGAAGACGCGCTCGCTCACGCCCCGGGCACTGCCGCTCGAGTCCACCACGCGATAGCGGTATGCGCCGTAGGCGACGTCGGGCGACAGCGGCACCACCCTCAGGTGGGTCGCCACGAGCGTATCCGGCCAGCCGTCGCCCGCCCCGCGCGCGAAGTCGTCGTAGCCCTGGTGCACGCCGTCCGCCCCGACGCGGGTGAGGGCCGGGGTGTGCAGGTAGTGTGAGAGATAGGCTGCGCGATCCCGCGCGTGGATCGCGGCGAGGTTGCCGCGGAACGCGTCGAGCGGCGTGTCCTGGGCCGCGAGCGGAGCCGCGACCAACAGTGTGGCGAGGGCGAGGCGAGCCATAGTGGGAATCGTCCTAGTGCCAGAACAGGTGGAACACGGTATAGATCGTCAGGCCGACCAGCCCGCCCACCAGCGTCCCGTTGATGCGGACGAATTGCAAGTCGCGTCCGACCGCCAATTCGAACCGCCGCGACGTGGCCTGCGGGTCCCAGCCGGCGACGGTCTGGGCGATGAAGTCGCCGATCTCCTGGCGGTATTGCTCGACGACCGACACCGTCAGATCGACGACGAGGGAGTCGATCTCCTCGAGCAACGCATCGTTGGCGGCGAGCGCCGCGGCGAACGTGCTGATGCCGCGGTCGAGCGGCCGCGCCGCGTGCGCGCCCGCCTGGGTCGCGTAGGTCACAACGGCGCGGCGTGTCGTTTCCCACAGCCGGGCCGAGAGCTCCGCGGCGCCCGGCTCGGCGAGCCAGTCTTCCTTCAGGGCCTCGGTGCGCGCGATGGCGTCGGGCGAATGCTGCAGCCGGTCGATGAAGTCGCGCAGCGCGGCGTCGAACGCGACGCGCAGCGGATGGCCGGGGTCGGTGGCGATGCGGCGTAGCAGCAGCTCGATGGCGCCGACGATCTTCTCGTAGATCTTGTCGTCCACGGCGCCGGGGACCCACCACGGACTTTCGGCGCGAACCTGTCGTCGAATCACGTCCCGGTTGTCGTGCACCGCCTGCGCCGTCAACCGGACCGCCTCGCTCAACAGCTCCTGGTGCGCGTCACCCGCGAGCACGAGGGACAGCGTCTTGCCGAGCGTCGGGGCCACGCGCAGCGTACGCAGCCGGGCGGTGACGACCTCGTGCACCAGCCGCCGCATCTCGTCGTCCGGCAGCGCCTCGAGTGTCTTGGCCACACCGCTCGCAACCTGCTGGGCCACGCGTCGGGCGTTCTCGGGCTGACTGAGCCAGCGCGCGGCGCGCCGGGCGAGACCCAAGGTCTGGAGCTTGGTGGCGATCACGTCCCGCGACAGGAAGTGGTTCTGCACGAAAGTGCCAAGGATACGACCGATGCGCTCCTTGCGGGTGGCCACGATCGCGGTGTGCGGGATCGGGAGCCCGAGGGGGCGACGGAATAGTGCGGTGACGGCGAACCAGTCGGCCAGCCCGCCCACCAGCGAGGCTTCGGCGGTGGCGCGCACGTACCCCAGCCAGGGGTAGCGACCCTCGAATGCGGTGGCCGCGCCGAACACGGCCGCGGCCAGCGCCAGCAGCCCCGTGGCCCGTCGCTTCATCGCATCGAGCTGGGCCTGGCGCACGGCGTCGTCGGGACGCGACCAAACGGGCGTGGGAACCGACATTCGAGTTGGGCAAGATAACGCGGAATGCGACCGCGTTCACGCCGCGGAGCGCAGCACCCGCACCGGGAGAACCATGGCGTTCAGGCCTGCGAACTGGAGGCGCCGCTGCATCTGGTAGGCGGTTTCGTTGTGCAGGATGCGGTGCACCCAGGTTTCCTCTTCGAACACCAGCCTCCCGAGGAAGAAGACCGAGTACGGGAATGCCTGCGCGATGCGCTTACACAGCTCCACGCCTTCGGCCACGACTTCCGTACCGACCACCAACCCCGAGTCCGCAGCCTGCCCCAGGGCACGGGCGGTTGCGACGTAGCGCGCCAGCACCGCTTTCGTCTGCGAGCGGACTTCTTCGACCTCCTCCACGTTCTTGAAGGTGGCCGAGTCGATCACGCCAACGGAGGCGAACACAAAATTCTTGAAGACGTTTGGGAACAGCCGCTGGATCGACAACAGGCAGTGCGCTCCCAGTCCCTCGTACGAGCCGACCAGCAGCACGGCGGTCCGCCCCTTGGGATCGAGAGACGGCGCGGTGCCCGGCTCGTGCGTCGGCAGGTGGAGTGGTACGCCTCGCACAATGGGTGTGCCGGCACGGCGTTGCGGATTGCACCGCCACTGCGCTCTCCGGCGATTACTTGACTTTGTCAAGCAATGAGCGACGTTGAGGTATCGCCTTCGTTGGGGGTCGTTCTGGCCCGGATCGCTTCGCCGCAGAGCGTCGCTGCCGTGCGCCGCTTCAACCGGTTCTACACGCGCCACATCGGCCTCCTCCAGGAGACCTTGCTGCGGAGTCCGTTTTCACTCACCGAGGCCCGCGTCCTGTATGAGCTCGGCAACCGCGCGCCCACTCACGCGACCGCGCTGGGGCAGGAGCTGGGATTGGATGCGGGCTACTTGAGCCGGATCCTGCGCGGTTTCGAGCGGCGGGGTCTGCTCGCACGCACCCCGTCCCACACCGATCGCCGCCAAAGCGTCCTCGCGCTGACCGCCCAGGGGCGCAACGCGTTCGCCCGGCTCGACGCCGCGTCGCGCCGCGAGATCGGAACCCTGCTCGAGCAGCGTCCGGCGGACGACCAGGCCCGTCTGGTCGGTTCGATGCATACGATCGAGCAGCTGCTCGGCGGGCCCCCCCCGACCGACCGCGCTGCCGCGTATCGCCTGCGGCGGCACCGGCCGGGCGACATGGGTTGGGTGGTGCATCGCCACGGCGTGCTGTACGCCCGAGAATACCGGTGGGACGCGCGGTTCGAAGCACTGGTTGCCGAGATCGTCGCCAAATTCCTCAAGCAGTACGATCCGCAGCACGAGCGCTGCTGGATCGCTGAGCTGGACGGCGAAATCGTCGGCTCGGTGTTCCTGGTCCAGCGGTCGCAGGCCGTCGCCCAGCTGCGCCTGCTGCTGGTCGAGCCACACGCACGCGGGCTGGGGATCGGCGCTCGCCTGGTCGACGAGTGCGTGCGCTTCGCCCGACGGGTCGGTTATCGGAAGATGATGCTCTGGACGAACGACGTGCTGCGCGCCGCCCGACACATCTACGAGAAGGCCGGCTTTCAGCTCGCGCACCAGGAGCGCCACCACAGCTTCGGTCACGCGCTCGTCGGGCAGACGTGGCAGCTGGCGTTGTGACCACGCGGGACGGCTTCAAGGATCACTTCTCCGAGGTTGCCGCCGCGTACGCCGCGCATCGGCCGACGTACCCCACGGCCCTGGTGGACTTCCTCGCCGAGAGTGTACCGCGACGCGAGCTCGCCTGGGATGCCGGCTGCGGATCGGGCCAGCTTTCCGTGCTGCTGGCGGACCGATTCGCGCGCGTGATCGCGACCGACGCCAGTCCCGAGCAGATCGCGCAGGCCACGCCGCACCGGAAGGTCCAATACGCCGTGGCCCCCGCCGAGGCGAGCGGGCTCCCTCCCGGCGCCGCCGACCTCGCGGTGGCCGCGCAGGCCGCGCACTGGTTCGATCTCGCCGCCTACTACGCGGAGGTGCGGCGGGTCGGGCGGCCGGGAGCGGTCGTGGCGCTCGTGAGCTACGGGTTGGTGCGCGTCGATCACGCCGACATCGATCCCCTGCTGGACCGCTTCTATTGCGACGTGCTGGGCGCCTATTGGCCACCCGAGCGACGGCACGTCGAGGACGGCTACCGCTCGCTGCCGTTTCCGTTCGCCGAAATTGCCGCGCCGCGTCTCGAGAGCCACGCGCGCTGGGCGCTCGCACAGCTGGTCGGCTACGTGGAAACGTGGTCGGCCGTGTGGGCGCTGGAGCGAGCGGAGGGGCGCACGCCGCTGGCCGCGTTCCATCGCGCCCTCGCCGGCGTCTGGGGCCCCGAAGCCACCGTTCGGACGGTGTGCTGGCCGCTCGCGCTGCGCGTCGGCCGGCTGTGAGCGGTCACGGCGGGGGGGGCGTGAATCGCGCGAGCCCGGAGCAGGATCGTTGCAGTCCGCAATTCACCCGGACATCTGACCCAAGTCGGTGTGAGCCGAACACACCCCGTACAATCGCGGCATCGTGTTGGAGCCCTCCGTTGGAACGGGTATACTGGAGCGCGCCCTGGGCGAAGAGGTTCACGCGTGAGCCAGTTTCGCCGCCCTGGGATCCGTTTCCCGCCCGAATCGAGATCGCGACACGTGGCGCACGGCTAGTGCGAGGGGGGTTGTATGTCCCAGCGCAGCCGCATCACGAACACGTCCCTTTCCCACCGGTCCGGCTCCGTGGCGCTCGCTGCGATCGCCGTTGTGTGGCTGGCCGCGTGCGCGCCTACCGACTCAGGAGTCACCAGCCCGCCGCTGCCGGGCACGGACGTCGCTCCCCTCGTGGGGATGACGGCCGCGTTTGGCGAACCGTTCCGTAACCTCACCGCCGACCAGCTGGCGCTGTTCACCGCCGGCAAGGACGAGTTCGCGGCTGTGGAGGCGGTGGACGAAGGGCTGGGCCCCGTCTTCAATGAAGCGTCGTGCCAGACCTGCCACTTGGGCCCCGGGACTGCAGTGGGCGGTACGACCGGCCGGGTCGAGACGCGCTTCGGGAGGACGAGGTCCGATGGAACGTTCGATCCGATGACCGAGTTCGGGGGCTCGCTCATCCAGGACCACGGGATCGGCCCAGTCACAGAGGGCGGCGCGTTCACGTTTGTTGGCGAGGTCGTCCCTCAGGAGGCGACGGTGATCGCGCAGCGAATCACTACGCAGCTCTTTGGCCTCGGGCTGGTGGACGCAGTACCTGATGATGAATTCCGCCAGCTCGCACAGCTCGAGGCAGCCACCTCGCCCGCGACAGCGGGCACGCCTAACATGGTCTTCGACATCGCCGCTGGGCGGACCCGCGTGGGTCGCTTCGGTTGGAAGGCGCAGGTCCCGACGCTCCATCAGTTTTCCGGGGACGCTTATCTGAACGAGATGGGGATTACGAACCCCGAGTTCCCGGACGAGAGCTGCCCGCAGGGAGACTGCGGGTTACTCATCCACAACCCGCTCCCGAGCCCCCCTCCGAACGACGACGGCAGCGGCGTGAAGAAGTTCACCGATTTCATGACCTTGCTGGCGCCACCGCCCCGCGGTGCTCTCTCTTTGCAAGGGCTCGAGGGTAGCGGGGTGTTCGCGCTTATCGGCTGCGCCAACTGCCACACGCCCGCATTGGTCACCGGGAGCACCCCGGTAGCGGCGCTGTCGGGCAAGGTGTTCCAGCCGTTCTCGGACTTCCTGCTCCACGACATGGGCGGCCTCGGCGACGGGATCGTCCAGGGCGTAGCCACCGGCCGCCAGATTCGCACCGCCCCGCTGTGGGGCGTCCGCACGCGGGCGCGGCTGCTGCACGACGGTCGCGCGACGAGCCTCGATGCGGCGATTCTCGCGCACGATGGCCAGGGGAAGCGGGCCCGCGACCGTTTCGCGGGGCTGGGCGTCAGGGCGCGAAACGCCCTGCTCGTGTTCCTGAACTCGCTCTAGCACGGGAGGCCGGCGGCCGCTGAAGGGGCGAGTGCGGCGCCCCTTCAGTGCACTACAGGCGCGTCGCTTGGTTAGATTCCGCGTTCTCATGGCCGACGACGCGACGCGATCCCGCAAAGCCGCCATCACGCCCGGCGCCTGGCAAGAGGCCCGGGCGCTGATCTACGCGCACCGCAAGCGGCTCTCGCTCGGCCTCGTGCTGCTGCTGGTGAACCGGGTGGCTGGGTTCGTGCTGCCCGCGTCGCCCAAGTGGCTCATCGATCGCGTGATCGGCCAGCACCGCCCGGAGTTGCTGCTGCCCCTCGCGCTCGCGACGGGCGCCGCGACGCTGGTTCAGGCGGTCACGGGCTTCGGCCTCTCACAGATCCTCGGCGTCGCCGCCCAGCGCGCCATCACGGACATGCGGCGCACGGTGCAGGCATATGTGCTGCGGTTGCCCGTCAGCTACTTCGATTCGACCAAGAGCGGCATCCTCATTTCGCGCATCATGACCGACGCCGAGGGCATTCGCAATCTCGTGGGAACGGGACTGGTGCAGCTCATCGGCGGCCTGCTCACGGGCGCGGTCGCGCTGGTGGTGCTCTTCGTCCTCAACTGGCGCCTCACGGCGATCGCGATCCTGATCCTCGCCTGCTTCGGCGCCGGGATGGCGCTCGCCTTCACCAAACTGCGGCCGCTGTTCCGCGAGCGCGGCAAGATCAATGCCGAGGTCACCGGGCGACTGGGCGAGACCCTGGGCGGCATCCGCATCGTCAAAGCGTACCACGCCGAGCGGAGCGAGCGGTTGGTGTTCACGCGCGGCGCGAACACGTTGTTCCGCAACATCGCCGCCACCATGACCGGCATCTCCAGCGTGGGCTCGTTCGCCACGATCATCATCGGAGCGATCGGGATATTGATGATTCTCGAGGGTGGGCGATCGGTGCTCGCGGGCGCCATGACGTTGGGCGATCTGTTCATGTACGGGATCTTCGTCGGTCTCGTGGCGATGCCGCTCATCAACATCGCGTCCATCGGCACGCAGATCACCGAGGCGTTCGCCGGACTCGACCGGATCCGGGAGATCCGCAAGCTCGTGACCGAAGATTCGGAAGATGGCGCACGCGCCGCACTGGACGACGTGCGCGGCGATATCGTGTTCGAAGACGTGAGCTTCGCCTACGTGCCGGGGAAGGACGTGCTGAAGCGCGTGTCGTTCCAGGCGCCGCCGGGCTCCACCACCGCGCTGGTCGGGTCGTCCGGGGCGGGGAAGAGCACGCTGATCGGCCTCGTGCTGGCGTTCAACCGCCCGAGCGCCGGCCGGATCGTGGTGGACGGCCGGGACTTGGCGACCATCCGGTTGGCCGAGTACCGCCGCCAGCTGGGCGTGGTGCTGCAGGACAATTTCCTGTTCGACGGCACGATCGCGGAAAACATCGCGTTCGCGCGGCCCCACGCGACGCGGGAGGAAATCGAGGCCGCCGCCCGGATCGCGCATTGCGACGATTTCGTGCGCCGGTTCGACAAGGGCTACGACACGGTGGTGGGCGAGCGGGGGGTGAAGCTGTCGGGCGGCGAGCGCCAGCGCGTCTCGATCGCCCGAGCCATCCTGGCCGATCCCCGGATCCTGATCCTCGACGAGGCCACGTCGAGCCTCGACTCGGAGAGCGAGGCGGCGATCCAGGACGGGCTCCGCACCCTGCGGCGCGGCCGCACGACCTTCGTGATCGCCCACCGGCTCTCGACCATCCGCAGCGCCGACCAGATCCTGGTGATGGAAGGGGGCGAGATCGTGGAGCGCGGCACGCACTCCGAGCTGCTCGCCAAGCACGGGCGGTACCGCCAGTTGTACGACAAGCAATACCACTTCGAGCAGGACCTGTTCATCAACCCCGGCGAGGACTTCACCCCCGAGCCCGAGGCCCCGGCGGTGGCGACCCCGGTGACTCCGCCCACCCGGCTGTGAGGCTCGCGCGTGATGCGCGAGCGCTACACTGTCCGGTGTCGCGTCGTCTTACTATCGTGATGATACCGGTACCATTTCGACATGCACACATCCGAACCGCAGTGGGCTCGCTTGCTGCACGACGCAAACCACGGCTTGCGTCGCGGGGCGTGGTATCGGGTGGCCGAGCTCACCTCGGACGGCGCGGTGCTCGACGTGAATCGCAAGCGGGTCTCGCTGCCGCGCACTTCCCTCGGCCTGAGATCCGTTCTTCCGCAGGCGTGGACCGTGGTAAAGGGCGCCCGCGATGCGCGACGGGTGCCGGAAACGTGGGGCGACAAGTATGCGGTGTGTCCGAGCTGTCGCAACCGGGCCGCGCTGATGGGCAATCCGCACGCGCTACGGTGCGCGCGCTGCGGGGGACTGTTCCGTGTTGGGTGGGAAGAGTGGTTCCTGGCGGGATCTTAGCCGGCTGCCGCGTTTCCCTCTCGACCGGCCCTCGCCTGCTCGAGCGGCTGCTGGTCTTCCGTCTTCAAGTAGGCGTGGTGGTCGTGGGACAGCGCTCCCGCCGGTAGCCACTGCCACAGCGGGCCCAGGTCGCGGCGTACCTGCTTCACATAGAACTCCGGTATCTCGGTCGTCTCCTGGTCGAAGTACCGCCGGATCTGCGGGTCGGCATCAAGCCGGCGGCGCAGCTCCGTGTGGTACTTGATCCGTCCAAACCCCTCGGAAGACACGGCGCGCACCACGTTCATCCAACGCGGAATCGTCGCCGTCGTCGCCCGGAAGCGGTTGACGATGGCCCGGCCGGAGAAGGTGTACCGGGTCAGCCCGATCACCTGATCATAGAAATCCCCCCACGCATAGTGCTTCGGCTTCACGTTCATCGCGTGGTTGTTGTCGAGAAAATGGAAGGGAAACGGTAGCACGCGACCGGCGCGCTGGTATTCCAGGTTGAGCGGCGCCGCCCGCCCGAAGGCCGACAGCAGCGAATAGCCGGGGAACGCTCCCGGCGTCCGATCGACGAAGCGTTTCGTGAGTTCGAACGGCTCCGGTCCGTGATCCGAGTCGAGGCCGAGCACGAAGTTGGTTTGTACGTAGGGGATGTAGCGCAAGATCATGTTGACGTGCTCGGAGACCTGCTCGACCTTGGCGATGCCCTCCACCTTGCCGGTCTTCGATTTGTTGCCGAGGTCGTACCACGACTCGATGCCCGGCAGCAGCGCCTTGAAGCCGTTGCGTCGCAGCCGCTGTACGTGCGGCTCGGACAGCAGCGAGAGGCTGCTCTCCGCAATGAAGTCGATCGAGTCCGGGGGAGCCGCGGCTTCGATGGCGTCCAAGAACTCGTCGAACCGGACGCCGAAGTTGGGATCGTGCCACCCGACGCGCGGTCGCCGCTGCTTCTGGAGCAGGAACCGCAGGTCGTCCTGCAGCACCTGCATGTCGAGCGCCTGATAGGGGACCACGGAGTCGATGCAGAAGCTGCAGGTGTAGGGGCAGCCGAGGCTGCCGAGCATCGGTACGATCTTGATGACGGGGGCTTTCTGGAGCGTCGGCTCGATGAACCGCCAGCGCTCGCGCACACCCGGGAGCGTGAGGGGCTGGCGTTTCGCCGCGAGGTGCCGGCCGACCGGCCGGTGCTGGGCGCAATCCTGCAACACGTCACGGATCACCACCTGGTCGGTGAAACCGAGCACGTAGTCGAAGTACTGCCGTGCGTCCTCGGGATAGCAGCGGGCGTGCGGGCCCCCCAGCACGGTGACCGCTCCGCGCGAGCGAAACAGGTTGCTGAGCGCGTAGGCCAGCAGCGCGGCTTCCGTGAACGCCCCGATGAAGACAAGATCGACGTCTGCGGGCAATTCCTTGAGCAGATTCTCGAACCCGGTGTAGCAGACGAACGTGACGTCGTGGCCTTCGGCCTCGCACCACACGCCGACGACCTGAGGCATGATGCTCGCCAGGTTGGCGTGCATCACGCGAGCGTACAGGGCCCGGGTTGGCCCCTTGGTTACGAGGTCGATGATACCGACGCGGAGCTTACGCACACACCAGCGCGTAGCGGCTGATTCAACACCTCCTGCTTGAGGGGGGCGCGCTCTAATGCACAACTCCCGGTCCCGGAAAACCATAGACCGGGGGGGTGAGGCTCGTGGGACCCATCAATCTAACGGGTTAGCTCGACGGGTCTAGTCGGCGCCCTCCGAACGCGCGAAAGCTGCGATCTGCAAGCGTGTGTGCAGCGCGAGCTTCTCGAGAATGTTGTGCACGTGGCTTTTGACGGTGTGCGTTGCGATATGCAACCGCTGCGCGATCTCCTTGTTGCTCAACCCTTCCCCGATCAGGTCGATCACCTGCCGCTCCCGCTGGGTCAAGCGCACCGCTTCGAGCACTGCTCGCGGGCCGCGCCGGGCTGCTTGCCTGGCGATCTGGGAGAAGAGGGAATCGGTCAAGGGCGGCGGGAGCACGTGGCTGCCGCCCGCGACCGCGCGGATCGTGTTCACGAAGTCCGCGGGCGTGGCGTCCTTCAAGATGAAGCCTGAGACGCCGGCCTTCACCAGCTCGACCACGTCCTCGTGCACCGGGAAGAGATCCATCGCGATGACCCGCACGTGCGGCGCCGTCCGCTTCAGCTCTCGGACCAGACGCACGCTGTCGTCATCCTTGAGGCCTAGGTCCACCAGCACGACCTGCGCTGGTGTGGCGTGCGACCCGCGCAGCGCCGCCTCGCCGCTCGCTACCGCGCCGAGGAGGGAAACGTCCGGCTGCGACGCCAGCAGCTGGCCGATCGCGTCGCGCAGCAGCCGATTGTCCTCGATCAGCAAGACCGAGATCGGTATGGGCATGGTCGGGAGCAATTCTGCCTACTACGATGGGAACGGAGCGGCCGGCTCGCAAGCGGGGCAGCCCGTAGCAATCCCCGGTACCTGTGACTAGCTTGGAGATAGGCGCGGAATGGCACGGCTAAACCGCGCCTGGCAGCACACTGACAGCGGCCACCCAGCCAACCCCTGGGTTGAGCGACAAGACGTAGGCCACGCGGGATCCGCCGACCGATCGGCGTATCTCGCGTTCTGTTTTCGGGGAGGGGGAGAGGCGTACCTGACGAAACCCCAACGACACCGGTCGGCGCAGCGACATTGGGTGTATGCCTATCAGATCGAGCCGCCGCACCCGGACACGCGCTTCAGCAGGGTGAAAGCGCTGCTCGGCAAGGCGCACCTGGCCGCCCGGCGCGCGGCCCGGATGTGGACGGCGCGTGTCGTCGTCGAGACGCGCGTCAGCCACATCCTGATCGTGAGCGACAGCCCCAGTCGGCTACGCGCCGTGAACCGAGCGCTCGAAAGGGAGCTGAAGCGCCTGGGCCTGCGTTTCCTGGTGAACGAGCCCGTCCCCGTCCCCGTCCCCGTCCCCCTCGCGGCAGCGGCAAAGCCGGTGTAGCGGGGAGTCGCGCCCGGCTCGATCAGCGCGCTGGTCCCGTCCCGCCGATCCACCCTCCAGTAAAGCCCGCCCGCTTGAGGCCCCGCACGATGTACGGGTTGCGTCGCATGGTGCGCCAGATCAGCTCGCTCCGGTAGTTCTCGATCATCGCGAGGATCGGCCCCTGGTCGATGCCGAGATAGTCGACGTCGAACCAGCCGAGCGTGGGATCGACGGTGCCGCGCTCCACGGCGACTCCGGTGGCGGTGAAGGTCGGGTTGAACGCGTCCCGGAAGCCGTAGGTCGAGAACAGATGTGACCCGTACGTCTCACGCATGGTGAGCAGGGCAGGGATGGCGACCTCCGGCGCGAACGGCACTGCGCCACCCGCCGCCGTCGGAGCGAGCGTGCCGTCGTCATTCGTTTCGGCGAGCGAGACGCCTCGGGCCCAATAAGTGCGGAACTGGCGGGTGCGCCCGTTCAGGACCAGGGTCGTGTTGACCGGGCCATCACAAGCCGTGAGCCCCCAGATCTGGTTGCTGTAGCCGTTCCACACCATGGGGTTCCCAGCCGCATAGCCGCGGTGCGCGTAGGTGGCGCGGCGCGAGTTCTCGAAGTAGTCGATGCCGCGGCCCCGCATGTAGGAATCCTGAATCCCTCGGAAGTCGATCCAGACGTGCGAGTACTCGTGGCCGAACAGCGGCCCGAACTGGACGTAGTCCTGCCCCTGGAACCGGCCCCACTGATAGCCGCTCACCCATTTGGCCCAGGCGCTGGAGTCGACGGCGTGTGTGGGGGAGCCGAGGGCGAGGATATTGAGGATCATCGCCTCGTTGTAGCCGATCCAATCGGCGGGGATGAACCCCCCTTCCGGGTGCCAGCCCATGCTGACGGCGGGCGGCCGCACGGCAGCCCAGTTCCAGTCCACCCGTAGGTAGATCGAGTCGGCCAGCCGCCGGATTTCGGCTTCGACCGGGTCGGCGGCGTCGTAGTACGACTGGGACAATAGGATCCCCCCGAGCAGCAGCGACGTGTCGATCGTGGAAAGCTCCACGTTCTGGAAGCGTTGCCCCGTGCCGATGTCGAGGAAGTGATAGAAGAACCCGTGGTAGCCGGTGGAGCCGGAGACGGCGGAGTCCTGCGGCGCCGTCCAGAAGAAGCGCAGCGTCGTGAGGGTTCGCTGGGCTGCCTGTGCTCGCGTGATGTAGCGGCGCTCCACGCCGATCGGGTACGCCGTGAGGGCGAAGCCCACCGCGGCGATGCTCGAGAAGGACGGTGAGGGTGCCCGGTCCGGGGTGAGGCCGTTCTGGGGATTGGTGAGGTCCCAGAAGTAATGAAAGGTGCGCTCCTCGAGGGTGTCGAGGAACGCGGCGGCACGGGCGGAGTCGGGGGCGGGCGGACTGGTGGGGTGGTTCGACAGGCACGCCGTCAGGAGCGCTCCCGCCAGCGAGGCGGCGAGCCGCGCGGAGCGGGTCCGGCCCGCAGCGGCATTACGCGTCATGTGGGAGAATACCCATGAAGCCTGCGCGCGCGGGCCACCGGCGTGCTCCACCGGTGGCCCATCGCATGATCAACTCAGAAATGATACTCGACGCCGATCTGCGTCTTCCGAGGATCGCTCAGTAGCCCGTTCGGCTGGGGGTTGCCGCCGTTGTTGTCGGGATAACTGAAATTGTTGTAGTTGAAGACATTGAACACGTCGACCGTCACGCTCAGGGTAGTCCCCGAAATGTTGGGGAAGTCCTTCCGCAACCGGAAATCCACCTCGCGATAGGCCCAACCGCCGGGGAAGATGAACGCGTGCTGTGGTGGAGTGAAACCGCCGGGCGTGTAGCCTGTGAGCGGGAAGATGCCCCCCACGTTGTAACGTGGACCGGTCCCGAGCGTAATGAGGCCGCCGAACTGCACGCCCGCTGCGTAAGGCACGTCCATCGTCCAGTTCGCGACCAGCCGGCTCTTCTCGTCACTCGCGGGGTGCTTCGGGTACGCGGTGGACCTGGGGAACGTGGAAAACACATCCCCGACCGCGTTACTCCCCTCGAGCGTGCGGGATCCGCTCGTGTAGGACACTCCTCCTCCCCAGCCCCAGCGGCCAGTTCTCTTGTATGGCCGGTTCACTTCTACCTGCAACGCGTCATACCACGTCTTGGCGCTGTTGGTGCTGTAGATGATGTTGCTGAACCCGTGTCCGTATCCCCCACCCAGACAGCAAGAGCCGTCTGACTTGAGCGCAAAGTTGCCCCAGTTGAAGACGAGCCCATCCCAGCTTCTGACGCCCACGTATGTCAGGGAGACCGCTACGTCTCCGAACAGACGACGAATGCCGAGATTGAACTGGCTCGACTTCGGCACCTTGACATTGTTCGCGATCAGCCAGACTTCGCGCCCCGCGGCTTTGTTGCTGCTGATGAGCGACTTGAGCACCGTCGTATCCGCGGTCATGTAGCTATTGTTCCACGCCACCTGATTTGCAGTGGGTGTGGAGTCCGGGTCGGCGAAATGCACGGTGTATTCGGGGCGAACCAGCTTCAGCGTCTCGTCTACGGAGATGTCGAAGTAGGTGCGGTCGTAGTACAGACCCCAGCCGCCGAAGACAGTGGTCTTTCCCTCCCGGTCGAGTGCATATGAGAACCCGATGCGCGGCTGGAAGGCGCCATAGAACTTCTTCCGCTGGGTACCGTTGGTGAAGTAGTTCGTGGTGTCGAGCTTGGCCACCAGCGACTCGGCCGGTGTCACGGGTGAGGTGTCATACCGACGGATGGTATCCCGGACGTCCGTCGGCGTGACGTAGTCATAGTTGTACATGTGCGACTCGAAGTCCCAGCGGATCCCAAGGTTGATCGTGAGCCGGGGCGTGGGGCTCCAGTCGTCCTGCAGATACGCGCCGATCTGATTGTTGTTGGTATTCACGACGGGATTGCCGTGTTGCCACACGACCTGGAACGGCACTCGGTAGTTGTATGCTTCCGGCCCGGTGCAAGTCGGTGCGCAGCCCGCGTCGCCCGGCGAGGGGTTCTGGGAAAAGAAGAACTGAGGTGTCTCCCGGTTCGCCTTGTTGATGTCGTAGGTAAGGAACGCGGCGCTCACTCCACCCTTCATGACGTGGTCGCCACCGCCGTGGAACCCCGTATAGGTGATGTCATCGCGTACGGCGAAGCGCTTTTGAGTGAAAGCCTGCGTACTTAGGTTACTTCCGATCGTGGCACAGCAGGTGTTTGGCGTTTGGATGAAGAACCAGCGCTGCGGGATCCCGGGCGTGTTGGGCGTGGGCTCCTGCTTGAAGTGCTCGTAGGTCAGGTTCGCTTCGTTGAGCCACGGCCCGGTGAAGTAGTTGTGCTTGAAGATCGTGGTTGTGGCGTCCACTGCGTGGTTAATGGCGCTCTGGAACGCGTTGAAACCGCCAAAATCACGCACGTCCGTCTCGTGCCGGTCGTTAAAGCTGAGCTCGGCGGTCGAGTGGCCACCCACGTTGTAGTTGAGCTTCCCGAAGACCAGAGTTTCCCGGAACGGTGAAGCGAAATTGCCATTGTACCGTGCCAGGTTGACCGAATCGAGGGCGGGGAATGCCCCCGTCGGCGGGAGCCCATTCGGGGTGACGCTCACCTGAGCGTCGCGATTCTGATAGTTTCCCTCGTACGACCCGAAGAAAAAGAGCTTGTCCTTGATGAGCGGGCCACCGGCACTGAAGCTGGCGAGGTATCTGGTGTAATCGGGCTTGGCAAAGTTCCGAGCTCCGCTGAGGGAATCCTGTGCCACGAGGTCCTTGTTCTGGTAGCCGAAGGACGCGTCGCCTGACCAGGCATTCCCCCCCGCTCTCGTGGTGGCGACGATGATCGCGCCGGACGACTGCTGGTATTCGGCTTTGAAGTTCTGAGTGATGACGCGATACTCTTGGACGGCGGCGCGCGGGAACGGATTGCCACGGCTCGCGTCCTGACCGAACGTTCCGCCGTGAATCCCGGTCTCACCGCCCGTGAGGTCGTTCTTCAAGCTGGCGCCGTCGATGAACACGTTCACTTGGCCCGGCCCCTGCCCACCGTACGAGAAGGCCTTATCGGTGACGCCGGCATTCGATTGGCCCAGGTTGGCGAAGTCGGGGGCGACCGTCACGCCCGGCGCGAGCGCCGCCAAATCCAGGAAATTGTGACTCGCTGATGGCAGCTGGCGCATCTGCTGCGGCGTCACGCTCGTGGCCACCTCGGACGTGCGGGTCTGCACACCAGCCGCCGCGGCGACCGTCACCGCTTCCAGTTGCAGCGCCGAACGACCCAGCTTGAAGTCCAGTGGGAATACTTCGGCGATCGAGACTCGCACATGGGCTTTCTGCGTCGCCATCGCGATCTGATGCGCAGTCACGTCATACTCGCCCGGCACGAGGCCAACGATGGTGTAGAAACCGTTGTTTTGGGTCGCCACCTCGCGCTGCGCCGAGGTAGACACGTTCACCGCGATGACGCGGGCTCCCGCGATCGGCGTGCCGCTCGAGTCGGTCACGTATCCGCGGATGCTCCCCGTGCTCGTCTGGGCCGGCGTGTTTCGCGCGAGAGACACGGCCAGCACTCCGCCCAGCAGCAACACAGACAAGACTCGCATGGTTCACCCCTCCGTTTGCCACCGTTATCACGCGGCGCGTGGACTTTGTCAAGACAACACGCGTTTCCCAGTGGCACGACGATCGCGTAGATTGGGGCGCGACTTATCACCCTTCAACGTGACGATTTTCCATGACTCCGATGCGTCGGCGCAACACCCTGTGCATTGTCATCACGCTCGCCCTAGGGGGCGGCGTCTCGGCGATCCTCCCGGCCCAAACCCCCGCCCCACGACGCAACATCGACTCCCTCCTCGCCCGCATGACACTGGAGGAGAAGTTCGGTCAGCTCAACCTCCCCTCCGTGGATAATCGGCCGAGCGCGGAGCAGCTCGAGCTGCTTCGCAAGGGACTGGTGGGCGGGTTTCTCAACCTGACCGGCGCCGCGGCGACGCGGGAGACGCAGCGTGTCGCCGTGACGGAATCGCGGCTAGGCATTCCGCTGCTGCTCGGCTACGACGTGATTCACGGCTACCGCACGACCTTCCCGATTCCGCTCGCCGAGGCGAGCACCTGGGACCCCGCTGCGGTCGAGGCGACCGCCCACGCGGCGGCCCGCGAAGCCGCCGCCGCCGGCGTGAACTGGACGTTCGCGCCGATGGTGGACGTCGCCCGCGATCCGCGCTGGGGCAGAATCTCCGAGGGCGCGGGAGAGGACCCCTATTTGGGATCGGTGCTGGCGGCCGCCCGGGTACACGGGTTTCAAGGCGCGGACCTGCGCGCCCCCGACGCGGTGATGGCTACCGCGAAGCACTTCGCCGCCTACGGCGGAGCCGAGGGCGGTCGGGACTACAACACCGTAGACGTGTCGGAGCGGACGCTGCGCGAGATCTACCTGCCGCCCTTCCGGGCCGCCGTGGATGCGGGCGCCGGCAGCATCATGACCTCCTTCAACGAGATCGCGGGCACGCCCAGCCACGCCAACCGCTGGCTGGTGACGGCGCTGTTGCGCGGCGAATGGAAATTCTCGGGGCTAGTGGTCAGCGACTGGACCGGGGTGGAAGAGCTGCGCGGGCACGGCGTCGCCGGCTCACGCGCCGACGCAGGGAAGCTCGCGCTGGAGACGGGCGTGGACATGGACATGGTGAGCCGGATCTATGTCGACGATCTGCCGGCGCTGGTGCGCGCCGGACGTATTCCGGTGGCAACTGTGGACGCTGCGGTGCGCCGCGTGCTCGCCGCGAAAGCGGCGCTCGGCTTGTTCGACGACCCCTACCACGGCGCTACCGTGGAGCGCGAGCAGGCGGTTTTGCTCGCGCCGGAGCACCGCAAACTCGCCCGCGAGGTAGCGCGCGAAGCGATCGTGCTGCTCAGGAACGAAGCGGCCCTGCTCCCCCTCACGTCGGCGCGCCATACCGTGGCGGTGATCGGGCCGCTTGCCGATGACAAGAGCGCGGCGCTCGGCTCGTGGCCCGGCCACGGCGACCCGCGCGACGCAATTACGCCGCTCGAAGGCATTCGCGCCCGGGCGGGGGAGGGCACGAAGGTCGTGTATGCCAAGGGCTGCGGCATCACCGACAGCGCGGCGGCCGGCATCGCCGACGCCGTCGCCCTGGCACGCGGGGCCGACATTGCGGTGCTCGTCCTGGGCGAGGCGGGGGACATGAGCGGCGAGGCGGCGAGCCGCTCCACCCTCGGCCTCCCCGGCGTCCAGGAACAGCTGCTCGAGGCGGTGCAGGGGACCGGCACGCCGGTGGTGCTCGTGGTGATGAGCGGCCGCCCGCTCGCCGTCGCGTGGGCCGCGGAGCACGTGCCAGCCATCGTCCAGGCGTGGCAGCTCGGGGTCGAGACCGGCCACGCCCTCGCGGACGTGCTGTTCGGCGACGTGAGCCCGAGCGGCAAGCTTCCCGTCACGGTCCCTCGCTCGGTCGGCCAGGTGCCGATCTATTACAACCACAAGAACACGGGGCGGCCGCCGTCCGCGGAGAAGTACACGTCGAAGTACATCGACCTACCGGTGAGCCCGCTGTTTCCGTTCGGGTACGGCCTGAGCTACACGTCCTTCGAGTACAAGGATCTCAAGCTCAGTGCGCCGAGCATTACACCCAGCGGGAAGCTGCGAGTCTCTGTCACGGTCACCAACACCGGCGCGCGCGAGGGCGCCGAGGTCGCGCAGCTCTACCTACATGACGAAGTGGCGAGCGTGACGCGGCCGGTGCGCGCGCTCGCCGGGTTCCAGCGCGTCCCGCTCAAGGCGGGCGAATCGCGCACCGTGGACTTCGAGGTCGGGGCGAAGCAGCTGGGCTTGTACGACCAGAACATGAAGTTCACGGTCGAGCCCGGGCGGGTTCGGGTGTTCGTAGGAGGCAGCTCGGTAGGCGGCCTCGAAGCGGAGTTCGAGGTGCGGCGTTAGTCAACCGGGCGGGGCTGCGGCGGCGTATCTTAAGAGCGTACCCACGGAGTCACACCCATGCTGTCGAAGACATTGATACTGTACGGTGTCCTGCTGGTGAGCGCGGCTCACGCGGACGCCCAGGAGTCGAAGCCGATGCCTCCCCCCTTTGCCAAGCCGAGCGACGTGACGCTGCGCCGTACTCTCACCCCGCTGCAGTACGAGGTCACCCAGCGGGCTGCAACCGAGCCGTCGTTCCATAACGAGTTCTGGGACAACCTTCGCCCCGGCATCTACGTGGACGTCGTGTCGGGCGAGCCGCTGTTCAGCTCGATCGACAAGTTCGAGTCGGGCACCGGTTGGCCGAGCTTCACGAAGCCGCTCGAAGAGGCCAACGTGCGACGGCACACGGACCAGTCGCTGTTCATGGTGCGAGTCGAAGTTCGCTCCGCCCAGGCCGATTCCCACCTCGGTCACGTGTTCGACGACGGGCCGCCGCCGACCGGCCTGCGCTACTGCATCAACTCGGCCGCGCTCCGCTTCATCCCGCTCGAGCGGCTGAAGGCGGAGGGGTATGAGAAATATCTGGCGCTGTTTCAACCCGCGCGACGCTGACCTGAGCCCCTTTGCCACCAGTGATCAACCGTCGCGAGTTCGTCGAGGTCGGCGTCACCGCCGGCCTCGCGTGCGCCACGGGCGCGGCATGCCGCCCCGCCCCGCCGGCCGCTGGTCCGCGTGGTTTGGCGGCACCGACGATCGCGCCGTTCGCGCTCCAGGAGGCGACGGTCGCGGACCTGCAGGCGGGAATGCGCAGCGGCCGTTACACCGCGCGCACACTGTGCGAGTACTACCTCGGGCGCATCGAGGACCTCGACGGCCGCGGGCCCGCACTGCACTCGGTCATCGAGGTGAATCCGGACGCGCCGCGCATCGCGCAGGAGCTCGACGCCGAGCGGAAGGCGAAGGGCCCGCGCGGACCACTGCACGGCATCCCGGTGCTCGTGAAAGACAACGTGGCTACCGCGGACCGGATGGCCACAACCGCCGGCTCGCTCGCGCTGCTCGGCGCCAAGCCCCCGGTGGACGCCTTCGTCGTCCAGCGGCTGCGCGCGGCCGGGGCCGTGCTGCTCGGTAAGGCGAACCTCTCGGAATGGGCCAACTTCCGCTCCAGCAATTCGTCCAGCGGCTGGAGCGCGCGCGGTGGCCAGTGCCGGAACCCCTACGCGCTCGACCGCAGCCCGTGCGGCTCGAGCTCGGGTACCGCCGCGGGCATCGCCGCGAACTTCGCCGCCGTCGGGGTCGGCACCGAGACCGACGGCTCGATCGTCTGCCCGTCGTCCGCCTGCTCGCTGGTGGGGATCAAGCCGACGCTCGGCCTCGTATCCCGCAGCGGCATCGTGCCCATCGCCCACAGCCAGGACACCGCGGGACCGATGGCCCGCACCGTCTCGGACGCCGCCATCCTGCTGGGAGCGCTCGCGGGCGCGGATGCCAGGGACGCCGCGACCGCCGCGGCGCCTCCGTCTGTCCCCGACTACACCCGGTTCCTTGACCCGAAGGGGCTCGAGGGGGCGCGCATCGGTGTGGCGCGCACCAAGCTGTTCGGCTACCACCTGGCGACCGATGCCGTCGTCAATCGGGCGCTCGAACTGATGCGGCACGCCGGTGCCGTCATCGTGGACCCGGCGGACATTCCCCACCTCGGGGAATACGATGACGCCGAGCTCACCGTCCTGCTGTACGAGTTCAAGGCCGACCTGAACCGCTACCTCGCGGAGTTCGCGCCCGGTGCGGCCGTTAAGACGCTGCAGGACGTCATCGACTTCAATGAGCGTAACCGGGACCGCGAGATGCCCTATTTCGGGCAGGACCTGTTCGTGAAGGCGCAGGAGAAGGGGCCGCTCACCGATCAAGCCTATCGCGACGCGCTCGACAAATGCGGCAAGCTCGGTGGCGAGGAGGGGTTGAAAGCGGTGCTGCAGCAGCACAAGCTCGACGCCGTCGTCGCTCCGACCGGGAACCCGGCGTGGCCGATCGACTTCATCGACGGTGATCACTTCCTGGGCGGCAGCTCGACCCCGGCCGCGGTCGCGGGCTTCCCCCACGTGACGGTGCCCGCCGGCTACGTGCTCGGACTGCCGGTGGGGCTCTCGTTTATCGGAGCGCCGTGGAGCGAAGGAACGCTCGTGAAGCTGGCGTACGCATACGAGCAGGCGTCGGCATTGCGGAGGCCGCCGCGATTCCTACCTACGGTGACTGCGTCGACGGGAGGTTGAGGTCGGGCGGAGGGGGGGTGCCTCCGCTCACCACACGTGTGATAGTTGCAGCTGCTGCGCCACAGCGCGCAGCATGGGCCACTCATCCACCGGTCGGACGTCGTCGTCCGAATCGAGCGCCAGGCCGACGTCGGAAGGAGTGCCGTACTGGCTCGCCTGCGCGAGCCGCCACAGCTCGCGGCGATGGGCGATCCAGATGGCGTTCTGGCCCACCGCCGGGATCCGGTTGCCCTTGGGAGCAAAGAACACGATGTAGAGGCGTTTCGGCTGACCGCCACCTACCAGCACCGAGTCCACCGCGATCTTCGCTTCGTAGGCTTCGGGTGCCCCCGGTTCGTGCAGCAGCGCCCGCATCAGCCAGCCACCGCGCGGCTCATACAGGTCCGCGCGCTCCACCTTGTCGAGCTTGCCGGCCACGACGTACTGCGCGTCGATGAGACGCTCGCCCAGCACGCGATCGGCCGGCTTGTGCAGGAGCGTGAGCCGGTCCCGCCACACCGACCGTGCGGCCGCGCACGCGCTCAGCAACCCCGCGAGCGCCGCCAGTGCCATCGTTTCGCGAACCGTTCTCATCGCACAGTCCCCACACGCATAACCCTTGCCAGCGCGGACGCCTCAGGGGTGCGGCGGCGCGCGCTGGGCCGACCAGGGCGGTGATGTTGCACGGCTGCACCGGCTGGCGTTTACCGGCTGCCACACAACGCTCCGGTGGGGCAGGAGGCGAGGCGCCCTCCCCCGGCGCGAGCCCTGTAGTGCCGAACGCAACAAGATGCTACGCTTGACATTGGCCAACGATCCGAGGGGGCACCCTGTGTGGTACTGCTGGGCCGACATGCCGAAGGAGCAGGTCTCAGAGCAGCTCTCCCGCCGCCTGATCACGGGCGAGCGGATGATGCTGGCGCACGTCTATTTAAAGAAGGGGTGCGTGGTGCCGAAGCACGCGCACGAGAATGAGCAGTTCACCTACATCCTGGAGGGAGCGCTGCGGTTCCTGATCGGGGCGGACGGAGCCGAGGAGGTGGTGGTGCGGGCGGGGGAGGTGCTGCACCTCCCGTCCAACGTGCCGCACGAGGCTCATGCGCTCGAGGACACGCTCGACGTGGACGTGTTCTCGCCGCCGCGCCAGGACTGGCTCAACAAGACTGACGCGTATCTGCGGAGGACGTAAGCGGGGGGAGGAGTAGGGGCGCAGCACGCTGCGCCCCTACAGAACGTCATTGGGCGTGCCCGAGCGCCCGCAGGAACTCGCGATCCCACGCCGCTGAGATCCCCTCGCGCGGCGAGTAGGGGCCCGGCACGTACGCCCGCGACGCGATTCCGGCATGGCTTCGCTCGCAGATGTGCCAGTCCTGGCGGTTCGTCTCGTCCCAGAACCGCACCGCGTCGTCGGGAGTGAACGCGCCATCGCGAAACGAGTCGGGGTGGAACAGCCATTCGCAGCTGATGCGCGTCCGGCCGGGGCCGTCCGGCCATAGGGTATGGAACATCACATAGTCCGGGTGCAGCGAGAGCAGCAGGTTCGGGAAGATCGAATAGAAGTAGACGCGGTTCAGGTCCTCCGCCGGGAGCCGGCCGACGGGCGCCCCGCAGGCCCGCCCGCTCATCGTCAGGCTCCCGCCTTCCTTTGTCATGACCATGTAGCCGCCTAGGAACGGCCCGTCGAATAGATCGTTCGCGCCGCTGGTGTACGGGGTGAGCTTGACCAGTCCGGGGTGGATGACGGGGCAGTGCAGGCACTCGGAGTAATTCTGGAAGATGAGCTTCCAATTGGCCGCGACGTCGTAGTCGATCCGGCGCGCCGACTTGAGGCTCGCGAGGTTGAAGCGGCTGAACCGGCCGACCAGCGGCGCGAAGGCGCGCGTGAACGGCTCCGGCTCGCGCGCGAGATTGAGAAAGACGAATCCCTCCCACGTCTCGAGCGCCACCCCGTGCAGCGGGTAGTCGCGTTTCTCGAACCCAGCGACCTCGCTCATGTGAGGCGCGCCGATCAGCTGGCCGTCGATAGTGTAGGTCCAGGCGTGGTAGGGGCATTGGATCGTTTCGGAGAATCGCCCCTGGGGCTCCTCGCACAGCCGCGTGCCGCGGTGGCGGCATACGTTGTAGAAGGCACGCGGCGCGCCGTCCCGGCCCCGAACCACGATCACGCTTTCGCCCGCGATCGTGCGGAGCACATAGTCGCCGGCCTCGGGGATCTCGGCGGCCCGGCCCGCGCAGATCCAGCGGCGCGTGAAGATGCGTTGCTGCTCTTCCGCATGGATCTCCCCCGACGTGTAGTAGCGGCCGGGGAGCGTGCGCTGCCCCTGCTGATACGTCTCGGTGGCTTTGACGAATGTGCTCATAGCAACGTCAGGATACACAGTCGCCCATCGGGCTGCCAGGTGCGTGCGCGGCTGAAGCCGCGACTCGGCACTGCCGGCAAACCGGCGTAAGAACTCCGCTAGACACGCCCGTTCTCGGGCACGGCCGCGCCGCGGCTTCAGCCGCGACCAGCGCCGAGCCGCGGCTTCAGTCGCGCGCGCCGCTCGCGAATGCCACCCCCCGCCGCTCCCGGCCCAGCATCGCGACCACCGCGCCGAGCGCGAACACCGTCGCCGCCGAGAAAGCCATCGACCGCGCGTAGCTCGAGCCTACCGCGAACACCGCTTGCACGTGGGGAAGCTTGCTCGCGATCGCGACGCCGCACTGATACGCGAAGCCGGGCAGGAAGCCACGCACCGAGTCGGGAGAAAGCTCGGTGATGTGGGCGGGGATGACGCCCCACGCCCCTTGCACGAAGAACTGCATGACGAAGGCACCGGCCACGAGCAGCGGCAGGGACGGCGCGAACGCCCAGATCGGGATGACCAGGATGGCGCCCACCAGAGCGAGCGCGATCGTGCGCCGGCGGCCCAGCCGGTCGGAGTACAGCCCGCACAACACGCCGCCCGTGAGCGCGCCTACTTGGGAAAACGCCGTGAGAGCGGCCCGCTTGGCGGGGCTGAAGCCCCAGTCGCGCTGCAGGAACGTGGGGTACATGTCCTGGGTGCCGTGGGACACCATGTTCATCATTGCCATGAGCACGGTCAGGTAGAGGAACAGCTTCCAGTTCGCGGCGATGGTGCGTGCCAGCCCACTCCAGTTCTCGTGCCGCGTGGCCTGCCAGACCTCGGATTCGTGCACCCGGGCGCGCACGAACAGGGCGAGCAGGGCAGGGAGGCCGCCCAGGAAGAACAGCGGCCGCCAGCCCCAGTGCGGGAACACGAAGAAGTAGCACAGCGCGGCGAGCAGATAGCCGGCGGCGTAGCCCTGCTGTAGCAGTCCCGAGACGACGCCTCGCAGCCGGGGCGGCACCTTCTCCATCACGAGCGACGCCCCGACGCCCCACTCGGCGCCCATCCCGATCCCGAACAGCGCCCGCAGCACCAGGAACGTGGTGTAGTTGGGCGCGAGCCCCGAAAGCACTTCGACGACCGAGTAGAACACGAGATCCGCCATCAGCGGGATCTTGCGGCCGTAGCGATCCGCGATCAGCCCGAAAATGAACGCGCCCACCGGACGGAACGCGAGCGTGAGGGTGAGGGAGAGCGCGATGTCGGCGTCGGACCGCCCGAAATCCTTCGCGATCGCCGTGAGCGTCATCACGACGAGGAAGAAATCGAACGCGTCGAGCGTCCAGCCGAGGAAGCCGGCGACGACGGCGGCGCGCTGGTCGCCGCGCGCCGGCGCGGTCACGGCCGGCCGATCCGGTCGAGCGCGAACTGCACCGCCAGGTCGGTCAGACTCCACAACTGGACGTCCGAGCTCGTCCCGTATCGCACGGGGAGAAGCTTGCCGCCCTCGATGCGGTAGCTCCACAGCTCGGCATGCCGCAGGCCGGAACGATCCACCGCGGTGACGGTGCGCGCGAGGGCGTCGCGTAATGGCGCGACGTCGGGCCCGGACCGTGAGGGAGCCGCCGCGATCTGCTGCGCGAGGCCTGCGAGCAACGCGTTGACGTCTCGACCCCATACGACGGTCGGCGAATGATAGGGGTCCTGACGAAACCGCTCCCACACGTCCCGCGACGCATAGGCGTCGTTGGCGACCAGGGGACCCAGTTCGTCGACGAACAACCCCCAGGGGTGCGGCACCATGATCGGCCCCACCAGCTCGAGCGTCCGATCGCGACCGAGCGGCTCGAGCAGCAGCAGCATGGCGGGATCGGTGTTGACGATCGGGATCGGGTGACCGTCGGCGTCGAGCGAGACGGCGAGAAACCGCAGCGTATCCCCGGCGAATCCGGTCCGCTGCACGACGGCCTCCCAGTAGTCCCGGTCCGGCTGCGGCAGCCAACGTAGCCGGTCCGCGACCGGGCGGCCGACGTCCCCGAGCGCGACCCGGAAGTGGCGCTCAGCGCCGCGCCACACGGCGATCGCGCGCCGCAGGGCCGCGCGGTCGCGCACGAAGCCGGCGAGCGGCTCGTCGCGAATGGCTGGCGTCATGCCGAGGTGCTGCAGGGCGTCAAGGATCGTTCCCACGGCCTCGAGCGCGTGCGGCACCCAGATGGCATTCACATCCATGGCGAACCGCCCGCCGCCGTACCCGTCTCGCGAGTCGCGCCAGCTGGCGGAAATCCACCGTCCTTCGGGATCGCGCGGAAAGCCGACCAGATTGGTCGCCACCGGATTGCGGGTGTACGCGGCGGCTTGACGCGTCACGTACACGAGGTTGGATACGAGCCGCTGAAGGTGCCGCTCCTCCAGCAGGAAGCGCCGCTTGCGCGCGGCGGGCACTCGCTCGTCCCCGAGATAGTGTGCCGCCACCACCGGCAGCTGAAAGTCGTCGTCCACCATGACGTAGTTTTCGCGCACGGCCTGCAGGTCTCTCAGCACAGCTCGCGCCTGCGCCAGGCGACCGGCGTCGACCAGTCGGTTGTACTCAGCCGCGTGCTCGCGAATCGCCTGGCCGCCGAGCGCCTCTTCGTGGCTCACGTCTCCCGTGGGCGAGAGCTTGCGCAGCGCGCTGGCGATGACGTGCTCCGGCATCGCCGGCGCCCACACCGGCTCCATCAGCAAGGCCGTCATCAACATATCGCGGCCGAAGTAGGTCGCGAAGTTCGGCAGTCCCGCCATGAGCTTCTCGCCGTAACACAACAGTTCCATGCCGCGTACTTCGCGCTCGAGCCGGCGGAACCGCTCGGGATGAGCCGAATCGGCTCGGACGATCTCGTAGAACCGGCGGAACTCGTCGTTGAAAATGTCGGTGCGGGAGAGGGGCGTCAGCGCCGGCGCGTCCGTGGTGACGCGCACCGTGAAGCGCACCGGGCCCCCAGCCGGCCGGCGGATCGTGACGGTGCCTCCGGCGAGTGCGGGAACCGTCTCGCGGGCATCGCCTTCCAGAGCCAGCCAGAGGTGGCTCCTGCCGTCGAAGCTCACCTGCTCGACCCGTACGGCCCAGGCCGTGTCACCGCGTTGCAGCGTCATCCGGGGCGAAAGGCGCGCGCGCAGGGCCGCCACCGTCCTCACGCCGAGCAGTGAGAGGTGGCGGGCACGCTCCGGCGCCCCCAGCCGCCCCAGATGGTCGATCAGTGTGGACAGCTCGGCCTGCGGAAACGACGGCGCGTTGAGCGGCAGCGAGTCGCGCCGCGCGTACTGAAAGTCACGCTCCACGCGCATGGAACCGAGCAGAAACAGACCGAGCGTGATGGGGGACGGGCCTTCCAGACCATACGAGACCGACCGGGTGCGACCCGACGCGGCCACGACAGCCCCGGACGAGCTCCAAGCGAGCTCGGCCGGCGTGCCGGCCGAATCGCGGGCGGTGAAACCCACACTCTCGTCGGCCGCGTCCGCCCAGAGGTGCACGACCCGGCCAGTACCGCGATTCAGGTAGACCTGGAACGCGTTGCTTCGCGCGTCCTGATAGACGCGCGTCTGGTAGCCCTCGTACGCGGCGGGGTCGTCGAGCCCCGGCTCCGGGAACTGGAGCACCGGGGGGGCCGGGAGGGGAGTGCCACCCTGCAACAGATAGAGGAGGGTAAGGAGGCGCACGGTGGTTGGATTGTGCCTTTTTTCACGAGCCTTGACAAGTCGGCGTTGCGCCTTGACAAGTCAGCATTTGGAGGACATTTCACCTTCACCTCCCACCGTCTAGAGGGCAGCCGTTATGCGACTGGTCCGTCATGTGATCCCCGCGCTCGTCGGTGGCCTGTTGTGGGCGGTCCCACTTAGCGCGCAGGACTCCACCGGTGCCGTCACGGGCAAGGTCGTGGATGGCACAACGCAACAGCCTCTCCCCAGTGTTGAAGTCTCGATCGCAGGCACGCCGTACCGCATGCTCACGCGGCTGGACGGCGGCTTCCTGCTGAGCGGGGTGCCCGCGGGAGTGCACCGGCTGCGGGCGACGCGGATCGGGTACGGGCCCCAGGCGCAGGAGGTGACGGTCAGCGCGGGAGGCACAGCGACGGCACAATTCACCCTGGTGCCGGCGGCGGCGATTCTCGAAGCGGTGGTCGTGACCGGGTACGGCACCCAGCGACGCGAGGCCATCACCGGATCCGTCTCGACGATCGATGCCAACGCGGCGAATGTCGGCGTGGTCGACAACGTCAACAACATGGTGCAGGGTCGTGCCGCCGGCGTCACGATCATTCAGAACAACGGCGAGCCCGGCGCCGGCGCGCAGGTCCGGATCCGCGGCGGCACATCGATCAGCGCGAGCAACGAGCCGTTGTACGTGATCGACGGAGTCCCCATCAACAACGTCCCGACCGAACCGGGCGGCTTCGGTGTCGGCGGAGAGCCGCCGCTGCCCCGCAGCCCGCTCAACTTGATCAACCCCTCGGACATCGGCTCGATCACGATTCTCAAGGACGCCGCGGCCACGGCCATCTACGGCAACCGCGCCGCCAATGGCGTCATCCTGATCGAGACGAAGAAGGGCTCGACCTCGAGTGGAGCCGGCGTCGAGTATGACGGCTACGTGGCGATGGCGAGTGCGTCGAAGCACCTGGACGTGCTGAACGGAGATCAATACCGGCAGTTCGCTAACGGCCAGGTTGGCGTTTGGCGGTCAGATTCGACTTCCGCCTGTACGAGCCGGCCGACGCTCTGCCAGAACTTCTTCAAGGACTCGGTGGCGGGCAAGTTGGGCGGCCTGAGTCCCTCGCACCTCGCGGCACTGGGGACGGCGAACACAAACTGGGAGAACGAGCTGGAGCGCACCGCCGTGACGCACAATCACAACCTGTCGTTCTCCGGCGGGGGCGAGGACACACGCTATCGCGCGTCGCTCAATTTCATGAACCAGGAGGGGGTAGCGATCTCCAACGGCTTCCAGCGCGTGCAGGGGCGCCTCAACGCCACCCACAACGCGTTCGACAACCGCTTGCGCCTCGGGCTCAATGTCACGACGTCGCACACCAAGAACGACTATATCACGTTCGAGAGCACGGCTGGGTTCGAAGGCGGGGTGTTCCAGAACGTGGCGATCTTCAACCCGACGCAGCCGGTGACAGTGGTCGACCCGGCGAGCGGGCTGACCAACTATTACGAGCTGGTCGGTCAGACGTCGGTGCGCAACCCCGTGGCGCTGGCGAACCAGATCACCGACATCGGCCAGACGACCCGCACCCTGGGCAACGCGACGGCCGAGCTGGATCTGATGCCGGGGCTCACGGCGCAGGTGAATGTGGGGGTGGACCGCTCGGATGGCTCGCGCAACATCTACCTTCCGAAGGCAAGCCCGGTGGGCGCCTCGTTTGGCGGGCTGGCGCGCCAGTCGAGCCTCGACAACACCACCGTGACGCTGCAAACGCTGCTGACGTTGCGCCGGCAGTTCGGCGACATCCACAGCCTCGACGTCGTGGGTGGGTACGAGTTCAGCAAATTCAACACTGGCAACCTGACGACGCAAGGTCAGGGATACGTGACCGATGCGCTGCTCTTCAACAACCCCGGCGCCGCCCAAACCATCACGGATTTCTCGGGACGAGACTTGAGCCGCCAAGTCGCGTTCTTCGGCCGGGCCAACTACGGCCTCAAGGATCGCTACTTCCTGACCGGGGTGCTGCGGTACGACGGGTCGTCCCGCTTCGCGGTGGGACACAAATGGGCGGTGTTCCCCGCGGTGTCGGGGTCGTGGCGCATCAGCGAAGAGAATTTCATGCGCGACCGCGGGTTCTCGGAGCTGCGCCTGCGCGTCGGATACGGGCTGCAGGGCAATCCGGGCGTCCCCCCCTATTCGTCCTTGCTGACGCTCAGTCCTGATCCTGGCGCGCGCTATCCGTTCGGCGGCGTGCCGGTGTCCGGTGTCATCCCGACGCGAGATGCCAACCCGACCCTCAAATGGGAGCAGACGGCGCAGTTCAACGTGGCTGTCGACTACGGATTGCTGAATAACCGGGTCTCCGGGAGCGTGGAGTACTACGTCAAGAACACCTCCGATCTGCTGTTACAGGTGTCGAACGCGCAGCCCGCTTTCGCGGAGCAGCGGCTCGCGAACGTCGGAAAGGTTCGCAACAAGGGCCTCGAGATCTCGGTCGACGCCCTGGCGCTGTCCCGACCGAATTTCACCTGGCGGGCCGGACTGGTGTTCGCGGCGGAGCGCAACAGGGTCGTCGATCTTGGCCCCTACAGCTCCATCGCCAGCGGTACCGTGAGCGGTCAGGGCCAGTCCAACGTGGACGCCCAGCGCATCCTGCCCGGCCAGCCGATCGGCACGTTCTTCGGACCGCGCTTTCTCCGCGTGAACGCGGCGGGACAGCAGGTGTTCTCCTGTATCGCAGCCAGCGCGGGATGTGTCAATGGGGAGACGCTGAGCCCGACCGCCAACGACTATACGATCATCGGCAACGCCAACCCGGATTTCACGCTCGGCCTGCACAGCCAGGTGAATTGGGGCAAGTTCGACATCAGCTTCCTCATCCGGGCGGCCGTCGGACAGGACGTGTTCAACAATACCGCGCTGGTGTTTGGTACGAAGAGCGATGCGTTGCAGGACAAGAACTTCCTGGTCTCGGCGCTGAGCGATCAGACCGGGATCCACGAGCCGGCCATTTACTCCTCCCGCTGGGTCGAAGGCGCCTCGTTTGTGCGGCTGCAGAATCTCACGGTGGAGTATCGGCTCGACCTGCCGATATTGAGCGGTTCGGCCCGGAGTGCCCGGCTCTACGTGTCGGCCGACAACCTGCTCGTGCTGACCGGCTATTCGGGCTTGGATCCGGAGGTCTCGAACCTGGCGTCGGGGCTTAATCCGAGCGCCGGCCTGCAAGCGCGCAGTATCGACTATCTCAGCTATCCGCGCCCCCGCACCATTACGGGCGGCCTGCGACTCACGTTCTGAGGATCTCGAGTCCTATGACGACATCACTTGTGACGAAACCGATCGGAGCGGTGGGGCTGTTCAGGCTGTTGCTCCTGGGCACGGTGCTCCTGCCCCTGGGATGCACGAACCTGGACGAGAATCCCCCCAGCGCGATTACCCCGGGCAACTTCTACCGCAACGAGGGGGAAGTGCTCAGCAGCCTGGCGGGGATTTACGCTCAGCTCCGAGGCACGCTGGATGACTACTACAACGTGAGCGAGATCAGCACCGACGAGATGATCGTGCCCACGCGTGGCTCGGACTGGTACGACGGCGGTCAATGGCTCGAGCTGCACCACCAGACCTGGACGCCGGTCAGCCCGGTCGGCAACGGTTTTGGGAACGGTATCTGGGTGACCGCGTTTACCGGCATCGCGCGCGCCAACGCGCTGCTCGAGGTGCTGCCGACCCTGACGTTCACGAGTCGAGACACCGTCGCAGCCGAGGCCAGAACGCTGCGGGCATTCTACTACTACTTCCTGATGGACACGTTCGGCGGCGTGCCGATCGCCACCTCGACTCAGATCCAGGCGCGGCCGCGCGTCACGCGCGACTCGGTATTCCGGTTCATCCAGGCGGAGCTGACGGCGGCCCGCGCCGTGCTGCCAGCCACGTGGCCGGCGGCGAACAACGGGCGCCTGACGCAAGGCGCCGTCGATGCCATCTTGGCCAGTATGTACCTGAACGCCGCGGTGTTCGACAAGGACGCGGGCGTCAGTCCTACGACCTACAACTCGTGCACGACGGTAACGATCGGCTCTCAGAACGCCTGCCAGGCCGCCATCACTACGGCGAACAATATCCTGAACTCCACCGCCGGCTACCAATTGGCCGACTCGTTTGCGCAAAGCTTCCGGGCCAACAGCGGGTCGAAGGAGAACATCCTGGTCATCAAGTTCGCGCCAGTGGCGGACATCGGCCTCAACTTCGTGATGCGGTCGCTGCACTACAACCAGTACACACCGACGCCCTGGAACGGCTTCGCGATCCTGGCGGAGACGTATAACGCGTTCGATGCCGCGGACCGGCGCCGGAACGTCATCCTGCAGGGAACGCAGTACAACGTGGAGACCGGCCTTCCGGCCAAAGACCGGGCCGGCAACCCATTGGTGTTCACCATCAACATCGCTGACGAGACGCAGGCCACCGAAGGCGAAGGCCCTCGGCTCTACAAGTGGCCGGCCGATCCGAAACACGTGGCCCAGAACAACGGCAACGATTACGCCTGGTTCCGCCTGGGCGAGATCTATCTGATCAAGGCGGAGGCGATGAACGAGCTGATTCCGGGGGATGCCAATGCCCTGGCGCTGCTGAATCAGCTGCGCGCCCGTCCCAAAGAAACCGTTGCGCCGGCGCTCGCGGGACCCATTACTCGCGACCTCATCCTCCAGGAGCGCCGGTTCGAGCTCACCGGCGAAGCGAAGCGGCGCCAGGATCTGATCCGGCACGGCAAGTACACGCTCCCGTGGGGGTACAAGCCGGCAAGCCAAGCGTTCCGCATGCTGCTGCCGATTCCGCAGAAGCAGCTGGACGCGAACCCATTGTTGACGCAGAATCCCGGGTACTGAGCGCAGCAGGCGGGTCAAAAAAGGTTGTGAAGGTTGTGAAGGGTGTCGAGGTCGCGGTAGGGGCGCAGCACGCTGCGCCCCTACGTTTTCTTGCGCACCTACAGCTGCTGATGTCAGCGGTGTGTCTCGTCACCGCTTGCTCCGGCGCCGCCGGGTCCGCCGCGGCGCCGGCCGCCGGCGGCCTCTTGTTCACGTTGCTCCCCTCCAGCTACACCGGCGTCCGATTCGAGAATCGCCTCACCGAGACCAACGACCTGAACGTCTTCACCTATCGCAACTTCTACAACGGTGGCGGGGTGGCGATCGGGGACTTGAACGGCGACGGCCTGCCCGAGATCGTGCTCAGTTCGAACCAGGGCGGCACGCGGCTGTACTTGAACGAGGGGAAGTTCCGCTTCCGGGACGTGACTGACGAGGCGGGCCTGCGGAACAAGGACGGGTCTTGGACCACGGGCGTCACCCTCGCCGACGTGAACGGCGATGGGCGACTTGACATCTACGTGTGCAAGGCCGGCAAGGTGCAGGGAGCGCTCCGCGCCAACGAGCTGTGGATCAATCAGGGCCTCAACGCGCACGGTGTGCCCACCTTCGTCGAGGCGGCGGCCGCCTACGGCATCGCCGACACCGGATACTCGACACAAGCGGTGTTCTTCGATTACGACCGCGACGGCGATCTGGACCTGCTCGTCATCAACAACTCGCCTCGCCCGGTCTCGAGCATGCCGCTCGAGAACACTCGAGGATTGCGCGACCCGCTGGGCGGCGACCGGCTGTACCGCAACGAGGGCGGGCACTTCGTGGACGTGAGCGCGGCGGCCGGGATCTACGGGAGCGAGATCGGATTGGGCCTGGGCGTGGTCGTGAGCGACGTGAACCGCGACGGGTGGCCGGATATCTACGTAGCGAACGACTTCTTCGAGCGCGACTATCTGTACATCAACAAGGGCGACGGCACATTCGCCGAGCGGCTCGAGCAAGAGATGCCCTACATCAGCCTGTCGTCCATGGGGCTCGATATCGCGGACGTGAACAACGACGGCTGGCCCGACATCTACGTCGTCGACATGCTGCCCGAGGACGAGCACCGGCTCAAGACCACCACGTCCTTCGAGGACTGGCACCGTCTCCAGGCCGAGGTCCGCAACGGCTTTCACTACCAGTTCACCCGCAACATGCTCCATCTCAACAACGGCAACGGCACGTTCTCGGACATCGGCCAGCTGGCCGGCGTGGACCGAACCGACTGGAGCTGGAGCGCGCTGATCGCGGACCTCGATCTCGACGGCTACAAGGACATCTATGTGACGAACGGGCTCGCCAAGGACGTCACGTCGCAGGATTACATCGCCTTCCTGGCGAACAACGAGACGATGCGGGCGGCGATGCGGGGCAAGCGGGTCGACTTCCTGAAACTCACCGCGGCGATGAGCTCGACGAAGCTGCCGCATTACGCATTCCGGAACAACGGCGACCTGACCTTCTCGAATCAGAGCGCCGCCTGGGGCCTGAACACGCCGAGCTTTGGCAACGGCGCGGCCTATGGCGACCTGGACGGCGACGGGGCGCTCGACCTGGTCGTGAACAACGTGAACCAGGAAGCCTTCGTGTATCGCAACAACGCCCGGACGCTGCTCCCGAACCGCTATCTCCAGGTGCAGCTCGCGGGGGAGGGCGCCAATCGGTTCGCCATCGGGGCGAAGGTGACGCTCGAGAGTGCAGGGCGGCAGTTCTTCCAGGAGCTCGAGCCGACGCGCGGATTCCAGTCCAGCGTGGACTACATCCTCACGTTCGGGGCAGGCCTGCTCGACACCATCGATGCAGTAAAGGTGGAGTGGCCGGACGGGCGGGTGAGCGTCCGGAAGCACGTCGCGACGAACCAGCGTCTCACAATCCGCGAGTCGGAGGCGGTGGCAGCCCCGGTCCCCAGCCCCCAGCCCCTGACCCCTCTTTTTACGGATGTCACGGACCGCGTCAAGTTGCCGTACGTGCACCGGGAGAACGACTTCGTCGATTTCGATCGGGAGCCCCTCATCCCCAAGCTGCTGTCAACCGAGGGACCGTACCTCGCCGTGGCGGACGTGAACGGCGACGGGCTCGATGACCTGTTCATCGGGGGCGCGAGAGATCAGCCGGGTGAGCTCCTGATCCAGCAGCCCGACGGCCGCTTCGTGGGCAGCGACCGCGGCGTCTTCGAGCAGGATCGCGTGTCGGAGGACCTGGGCGCCGTGTTCTTCGACGCGGACGGCGACGGCCACCCCGACCTCTACGTCGTGAGCGGTGGCAACGAGTTCTCGAGCATGTCGCCCGCCCTCCAGGACCGCCTGTACCTGAACGACGGGCGAGGCCATTTCCGCAAAGCGACCCCCAACCTGCCGTCCGAGTACATCAGCGGATCACGCGTCGTGGCCGCCGACTACGACGGGGATGGCGACATCGACCTGTTCGTCGGCGGGCGCGTCGTCCCGTGGCGTTACGGCGCCGATCCCCAGAGCATGCTGCTCCAGAACGACGGACATGGTCACTTCACCGACGTCACCGCGCAACTGGCACCCGAGCTGGCACGGGTCGGCATGGTCACGGACGCGGTCTGGCAGGACGTGGATGGTGACGGCCGGTTGGATCTCGTGGTGGTGGGCGAGTGGATGCCGATCACCATCTTCCACAACGCGGGCGGCGGGAAGCTCGTCCGCCTGAACACTCCCGGTCTCGAGAAGAGCAACGGCTGGTGGAATCGCATCGTGGCCGGTGACTTCACGGGCCACGGCGGGGGCCGCGGGGGCCGCGTCGACTTCATCGTCGGCAACCTGGGGCTCAACACGCGCTTGCATGCGACTGCAACGCAGCCGGTGACGATGTACGTGAAGGACTTCGCGGGGAGCGGCTTTGCCCAGCAGATCGTCGCGACCTACAGCGGGGGCGTAAGCCATCCCCTCGCGATGCGCGACGAGCTCGTGAACGCCCTGCCTCAGCTCAAGACGCGCTACCTCACGTACCAGGAGTACGCCGGGCAGACGGTGAGCGACATCTTCTCGGCTGCGGACTTGGCCGGTGCGGTCGAGAAGCGGGCGTACACGTTTGCCACGGCGCTGGCGAGGAACAACGGCGACGGCTCGTTCACGCTCCAGCCTCTGCCGCTCGCGGCTCAGCTGGCGCCGGTGTACGGCATGCTCGCCGCCGACATCGACGGGAACGGCACCCTGGATCTCCTCCTGGCCGGAAATTTCGATGGCGTGCAGCCGGAAATCGGCCGGATGAGCGCGAGCTACGGCCTGGTGCTGCGGGGAGACGGCAAGGGAAACTTCACGCCGCTGCGCACCGTCGAGAGCGGCTTTTTCGTGCCCGGACAGGCGCGGGATATCGCGCGCATCCGGACGCGGGATGGACCACGCTACGTGGTCACCCGCAACAACGACCGGCCGCTCGTGTTCCGTGTCGCGCGGACGAGCCGTTCAGTGGCGGCCCGTCCCTGAGCGTGTCACCGACCCGGCCGCTTCGTCTTGATGACGATCACCCCGTTGGCGCCGCGCATCCCGTAGATCGCCGTATCGGCGGCGTCCTTCAAGACCTGGATCGATTCGATGTCGTACGGATTGAGCCCGGTCAGGCTCCCGTTCGGTCCGGGCTGGATCGGGATGCCGTCGACCACGTACAGCGGCTGCGTACTGGCGTTGAAAGACGCGGCGCCACGAATGCGCACCGCGATGCCGTCCGAGGTTCGGGTGACCTCGACGCCCGCGAACCGTCCTTGGAGCACTCTTTCAATCGGCTGGCCGGGATTGCGCTCGATGTCTTCGGACGTCACCGTCTGGGGGCCAGGCGGGCTCGTCTGGCGCGTTCCGCTCGAATGCGAGCATCCGGCAACGACGTGAACCACGAGACCAACGGGCAAGAGGGCACGCCATGAGAGCGATGTCATTGGAATCCCCCGGTAAGAGAGCGCAGCGCTACGGCAGAATATACCTCGTTTCGAGCGCTCTGCTGTTTGGTCTCGCCGCCTCTGCCCAGGCACAGATCCGCGTCGCTTCACCCGACGGTCGCACTGCGGCCACGGTCCAAATCCACGACGGCAGGCTGTACTACAGCGTGCGGCGGGACAATCGCGCCGTGCTGCTGCCGTCATTGCTCGGCTTCGAGTTCCAAGGCGCGTCGCCGCTGCGCGACAGCCTGCGACTGGCCGACACCACCCGCACGACGGTCGACGAGACCTGGACCGAGCCGTGGGGCGAGGTGGCGCGCGTGCGGGACCATCACAACGCGCTCCGCGTGTCCGTCGTTGAAGCGGCAGCGCCGGGCCGGCGGTTCGCCGTGGTGTTTCGGGTCTTTAACGACGGCATCGGTTTTCGCTACGAGTTCCCCGAACAGCCCGGGCTCGGCGAGTTCGCCATCACCGACGAGCTGACCGAGTTCGCGTTGGCGGATAACGCCCGCGCCTGGTCGATCGCGTCCAACCGGCCGCGGCTCGACCGCTCCGAGCAGCTGTACTCCTCGTCCCCGGTGAGCGTCCTCGACAGCGTGCAGACCCCGCTCACGCTCGAGAGCCGGGACGGTCGCACGTTCATCGTCATTCACGAGGCGAACCTCGTCGATTACGCGCGCATGAACCTGCGGGGGGCCCGCATGGAGAATCGCACACTGCACGCGGCGTTGGAGCCCTACGCCGACGGCATCAAGGTGCGCGGCCGCACGCCGTTCGTGACGCCGTGGCGCACGATTCAACTGGCCGACCGGGCGACCGATCTGGCGCCGTCGCTGCTCGGCCTGAACCTGAACCCGCCGAGCGTGCTCCAGAGCACGAGCTGGATCAAGCCGATGAAGTACGTGGGCATCTGGTGGGGCATGCACATCGGTGCGATGACGTGGAGCTCAGGCCCCAAGCACGGCGCCACGACCGCGAACGCGAAACGCTACATCGATTTCGCGGCCGCCAACGGACTGGGCGGCGTGCTGGTCGAGGGCTGGAACGTGGGCTGGGACGGCGACTGGATCCAGAACCGGAACGCATTCTCGTTCACGAAAGCCTATCCCGACTACGACCTCGTCGAAGTGGCCCGGTACGCCCACGAGAAGGGTGTGAAGCTGATCGTCCACAACGAGACCTCCGGCGGCATTGAGAACTACGAACGGCAGCTGGACAGCGCCTTTGCGCTGTACCATTCGCTGGGCCTCGACGCCGTCAAGACCGGCTACGTAACTGACTTGACGTCGCAGGGCCACTCGCATTGGGGGCAGTACATGGTGCGCCATTACCGCTACGTAATCGAGCAGGCGGCGCAGTACGGCATCATGCTGGACGTCCACGAGCCGATTCACGATACCGGAGAGCGCCGCACCTACCCGAACATGATGACGCGGGAGGGCGCGCGGGGGCAGGAGTACAACGCCTGGGGCGGCGAGGGAGGCAACCCGCCGGAGCACGAGACGATTCTGTTCTTCACGCGCCTGCTCGCCGGGCCGATGGATTACACACCCGGCATCTTCGACATCCTGATCGAGCGCGGCAGTGGCCGGCCGCGGCGGCCGGAGGAGTCCCGGGTCCGCACCACCCTCGCGAAGCAGCTGGCGCTGTACGTGGTGCTGTACTCGCCGCTCCAGATGGCGGCGGACCTCCCCGAGAACTACGCGCACCAGCCTGCGTTTCAGTTCATCCGCGACGTGGCGGTCGACTGGGACACGACGCGCGTGCTCGAGGGGAAGATCGGCGACTACGTCGTCGTGGCGCGGCGCGAGCGCAACGGCCCGAGCTGGTTCATCGGCGCGATCACGGACGAGGAAGGGCGAACATTCGACATCCCGCTGTCGTTCCTGACGCCGGGTCGCCGCTACGTCGCGGAGATCTACGCGGACGGACCGGGGGCAAACTGGCTCACGAACCCCCTGCCGGTCGCGATCTCGCGGCGCGCGGTTACCACGACGACGCGGCTGCACGTGGTCCTCGCGCCCGGCGGCGGGCAAGCGATCCGAATCCGACCGGCGCGCTGATGAGCGTAAGTAGCGCGACGTCGGGGGTGGGGGGCGTCGCACGCGTCACACGCGAGGGCGCACGGCGGGTACAGCAGCTCCGTTATCGCCTCCCCAAGAGTGCACCGCCGGCCGAGCGCGCCCTCTTGGGGCGCGTAGCACCGCTGCTCCTCGTGCTCGTGGCCTGCGGCAGGACGCCACAGCCTCCCCCGCTGTTCGAGCTGGTCTCGCCGGCAGCTACCGGGGTCACGTTCGTCAACCAAGTGCCGGACCAGGATACCGCGCTCAACATCATCAACTTCCTCAACTACTACGACGGTGGCGGCGTCGCCGTGGGCGACATCGACGGCGACGGGCTTCCCGATCTCTACTTCACGTCGAACGTGGGTCCCAATCGGCTGTACCGGAACTTGGGGAACTACCGGTTCGAGGACATCACCGAGCGTGCCGGCGTGGCGGATCCCGCGGGCTGGAAGACCGGCGTCACAATGGCGGACGTCAACGGCGACGGTCTTCTGGATATCTACGTCTCTGCCATGAGCTATCTCACGATGCACGGCCACAACGTGCTCTACATCAACAACGGGGACGGCACCTTCACCGACCGGACCAAAGAGTACGGGCTCGATTTCGCCGGCTATTCCACCCAGGCCGTCTTCTTCGACTACGACGGCGACGGCGACTTGGACATGTACCTCCTGAATTACTCCGCCCACTCCGAGCGCGGGCCGAGCACGCACCCGCAGCGCGAGCCGCGCCATCCCCGGGCCGCCGACCGCCTCTACCGTAACGAGGGGGGGGGCCATTTCGTGGACGTGAGCGACCAGGCCCACATCTACGGGGGCGTCGAGGGATACGGCCTGGGCGTGGTCGCGAGCGACGTGAACCTCGATGGCTGCCCCGACCTGTACGTCGCCAACGACTTTCAGGAGAACGACTTTCTCTACATCAACAACTGCGACGGCACGTTCACCGAGTCCATCGCCACGGCGGCGGGGCACACCAGCCATGCCTCCATGGGTGTCGATGCCGCGGACTTCAACAACGACGGGCGACCCGACCTGATGGTGCTCGACATGCTGCCCGAGCGGGAGGACATCCTCAAGACCTCCGCCAACGCCGACGACTTCTCGATCGAACAGTTGAAGCTGCGGGCCGGCTACCACCCGCAGTATTCCCGCAACACCCTGCAGCTCAACCGCGGTCTCCTGGGAGGGGCGGTACGCTTCAGCGAGATCGGCTATCTGGCCGGCGTGTACGCGACCGACTGGAGCTGGGCCCCGCTGTTCGCGGACCTGGACAACGACGGGCACAAGGACCTGTTCGTCACCAACGGCATCTATCGCCGGCCCAACGACCTCGACTACCTCGCGTACGTGCGCGACCCCGCGATCCAGGCCGCCCTCGCCACCGGCATCAGCCCGGGCATCCTGCGGCGCCTGACGAGCATGATGCCCCACGTCCCCATTGCGAACTATGCCTTCCGCAACAACGGCGACCTGACGTTCACGAACATGGCGCAGCCCTGGGGCCTGGCGCAGCCGGGATTCTCGAACGGCGCGGTCTACGCGGACCTGAACAACAGCGGTGCGCTCGACCTGGTGGTCAACAACCTCAACGCGCCCGCCGCGATTTACCGTAACCACGCGCGCGAGATCAACGGCAACGCGTACCTGACGGTCGTGCTGCGCGGCTCCGGAGCGAACACCGCGGGGATCGGCGCGAAGGTCGTCATCAAGCACCAGGGCACGACGCAGCTGCTGGAGCAGATGCCGACCCGTGGTTTCGAGTCCTCGGTCGATCCCCGGCTGCACTTCGGGTTGGGGCGGGCTCAGCAGATCGACTCGCTGACCGTCATCTGGCCGGATCGACGCTATCAGGTGCTGACGCATGTGGCCGTCAACCGCACCCTCACGCTCTCCCAGCGCGATGCCGCCGGCCGGTACGTCTACCCGCACGACTCAACGCCGCCGCTGTTCGCTGACGTGACCGCCCGGCTCGCCATCGATTTCACGCATCAGGAGAACTCTTTCTACGACTACAACCGCGAGCCGCTGTTGCCGCATCTGCTCTCGACCGAAGGGCCGGCGCTAGCCGTCGGCGACGTCAACGGCGACGGGCTGGACGACATCTACGTCGGCGGCGCCAAATGGCAGGCCGGGCGGCTCTTCATCCAGCAGCGGGACGGGACGTTCCGGGTCAGCCAGCAGCCCGCGTTCCAGGCGGACAGCCTATCGGAGGACGTCGACGCGGTGTTCTTCGATGCCGACGGCGACGGGCATCCGGATTTGTACGTCGTGAGCGGTGGCGACGAGTTCTGGGGAGATCACGATGCGCTCCAGGACCGGCTGTACATCAACGACGGCCACGGAAACTTCCACCGCGATGCGCGTGCCCTCCCTCGGTTCTCGGAGAGCGGCGGGTGCGTGGCCGTAGGCGACTTCAACGGAGACGGCCATCTCGATCTGTTTGTCGGGCGGCGGGTGGTCGCCGGCCGGTACGGCGTCACGCCGCGAAGCTATCTGCTCGAGAACGACGGTACGGGACACTTTCGGGACGTCACGCTCGAGCGGGCCCCGGGGCTCGCCGAAGCCGGGATGGTGACGTCGGCTAGCTGGACCGATTACGACAACGACGGCCAGCTCGACCTCATCGTGGTGGGCGAATGGATGCCCGTCCGGGTGTTCAAGCAGGAGCACGGCCGGTTCGTGGATCGGACGGCCGCGGCCGGGCTCGCGGGCACGGAGGGCTGGTGGAACAGCGTCACCGCGGTCGACCTGAACGGCGACGGCCGCCAGGATCTCGTGCTGGGCAACCTCGGGCTCAATTCTTACTTGCGGGCCTCCGCGACGGAGCCCGCCCGGATGTACCTGCACGACTTCGCTCACAACGGTACACAGGAGCAGATCATCACCTTCTACAAACACGGGGTGAGCTACCCGCTGGCCGGTCGGGACGAGCTGGTCCGCCTGATCGCGCCGCTGGGCAACCGTTATTCCTCCTATGCCGCGTTCGGCGCCAGCCGTGTCGAGGACATCTTTGCCGCGTCGGACTTGAGAGAGGCCAAGCTGCTCGAAGCCCATCTGTTCGCGAGCGCCGTGGCCCTGAACAACGGCGACGGCACTTTCAAGCTCCAGCCGCTGCCCGTGGAAGCACAGGTCGCCCCCGTCAACGCCGCGCTGGCTGAAGACTTCGACGGGGATGGGCACGTCGATCTCCTGCTGGCGGGCAACTTCTACGGCGTACCGCCCGTGCTGGGGCGCTACGATGCGAGCTATGGCTTGCTGCTGCGCGGAACGGGGGGGGCGGGGGGGGGCGACGGTCGCTTCGCTGCGGTCGACCTGGAGCGGAGCGGTCTCATGATAGACGGGCAGGTGCGGCGTCTAGGGCTCGTCAAGCGGGCAGACGGGGGCCGTCTGATCGTCGTGGCGCGGAACAACGACAAGCTGCAGATTCTGCGCCCACTTCACCACCGGCCGCTCGCCCAGACCTCGAAGCGGTAGAGGGGAGCATCTACGTGCCCATGGACCGACCTCGCCTGACGTTCTGGCAGATGTACAACATGAGCTTCGGATTCCTCGGCATCCAGTTCGGGTGGGGCCTACAGCTGGCCAACATGTCGGCGGTGTACGAGCGGCTGGGCGCCCGACCGGACCAAGTGCCGCTGCTGTGGCTCGCGGCGCCGCTCACCGGGCTGCTGGTGCAGCCGATCGTGGGCGCGCTGAGCGACCGCACCTGGGGACGGCTGGGGCGCCGGCGACCCTATTTCCTCACGGGCGCCATCCTCGCCTCGATCGCGCTCTTCCTGATGCCGACGTCGAGCGCGCTGTGGATGGCCGCGGGCCTGCTCTGGATACTCGATGCCTCGATCAACATTTCGATGGAGCCGTTCCGGGCTTTCGTCGCCGACAAGCTGGACGTATCCCAGCGCACCGCCGGGTTCGTGATGCAGTCATTCTTCATCGGCGTGGGTGCCAGCCTGGCAAACGCCCTGCCGCTGCTGTTCAGCTGGATGGGCGTGCGGGGGAGCACCGCGAGCGGTGTCCCGCTTTCGGTGAAGTATTCCTTCCAGGTCGGCGCGGTGGTGTTTCTGCTCGCCGTGCTGTGGACGATCGTCACGACCAGTGAGTTCCCGCCGGAGGACCCGGCCGCGTGGGACCGCGCACGACGCGGGCGGCGCGGGCTGGGACCGCTCCTCAGCGAAATCGTCGCCGCTATTCGGGAGATGCCCGCCACGATGCGGCAGCTCGCCGTGGTACAGCTGTTCACCTGGCTCGGCCTCTTCTGTATGTGGCTGTTCTTCGTGCCCGCCACGGCACGGCACGTCTTCGGGGCCACGGATCCGCAGTCGGCGCTGTACACGCAGGGGATGGAGTGGGGCGGCTTCAGCTTCGCCTTCTACTCGATCACTTGCTTCCTGGTCGCGCTCGCGCTGCCGAGGCTGGCTGCCTTGACCAGCCGCAAGACGGTGCACGCCGCTGCGCTCACCTGCGGGGCGGTGGGGCTGCTCGCGGTTTACTTTATTCAGGACAAGCACCTGCTGCTGCTCAGTATGGTGGGCGTCGGGGTCGCGTGGGCGTCCATCCTTTCCATGCCGTACGCCATCCTGTCCACCGCGTTACCGCCCAGCCGGATGGGCGTCTACATGGGCGTGTTCAACTTTTTCATCGTCATCCCCGAGATCGTCGCCGCGATCGGGTTCGGCCCGTTGATCCGGCTGGTCTTCGGGGAGAGCAATCCCAGCGCGCCGCTGTACGTCGTGATGCTGGGCGGCGCCTGTCTGCTGACGGCGGCCGCTTGCGTGGGGCTGGTGCGCGACGTCGGCGCAATCACACCCACTACTACATGAACATGACGGGCCGACAGCTGCTCGCGCTTGCTATCGCTCTTCTTTCGCTAGCTGGATGCGGTCATGAAGAGAAGCGGCCCCCCCTATTCACGCTGCTGCCCCCAGGTCGCACCGGCGTCACGTTCGCCAATACCATCACCACCAACGACTCAGTGAATGTTCAGAGCGACCCCTACGTGTACAACGGCGCGGGGGTGGCCGTCGGGGACATCGATAACGACGGATTACCGGACCTGTTCTTCACCGGCAACATGGTCTCGAGCCGCCTGTACCTGAACAAAGGCAACATGCGGTTCGAAGACATCACGGAACGAGCAGGCGTCAAGACGAACCGGTGGGCCACCGGCGCCACCATGGTGGACATCAATAACGACGGGTATCTGGACATCTACGTCTCCGTCTCCGGATCGGAGCGGTCCAAAGGGGCCGATAGGGCCAACCTGTTGTTCATCAATAACGGGGATCACACCTTCACGGAGGCCGCGGCACAGTACGGCATCGCCGACACCGGCTTCACCACGCACGCCGTCTTCTTCGATTACAACGGAGACGGATACCTCGACCTCTTCTTGCTCAACAATTCACCGCAGGACTTCGCCCGTGGTGCGGCGGACACGCACCCGCTCGGCGTGCGGACGGAAAGCCCCGCCAGCTACAATACGCTGTATCGCAACAACGGCGACGGGACCTTTACCGATGTATCCCGCGAAGCGGGGATACTGCGACAGATCGGGTACGGACTCGGCGTGGTGGTGGCCGACGTGAACGGAGATGGGTGGCCCGACCTCTACATCTCCAACGACGTCGCACCCAATGATGTCCTCTACATCAACAACGGCGATGGCACGTTCACCGATAAGGCCGGCGCGTGGCTCAAGCATACGAGCTTTGCGGGCATGGGTGTCGATATCGCTGATTTCAATAACGACGGCTGGCCCGACATTGTGCAGATGGACATGATGCCGGCCGCCTTGCAGGGACGCAAGCGGATGAGCGGGTATCTCACGCATGGCGGTCGCATGGACCTGCGCCGCAGAGGGTTTCGCGACGATTACGACGTCAACTCGCTGCAATTGAGCAACGGCGTGACGCAGAGCGGGGACATCATATTCAGTGAAATCGCCGGCCTGGCGGGCGTCGCATACACCGACTGGAGCTGGGGTCCCCTGTTTGGCGACTTCGACAACGACGGATACAAGGACATCTTCGTCACCAACGGCTATCCCAAAGCGGCCAATGATCTCGATTACCAGACGGCGGCATTCGGAGCGCGCCGAGCCGGAGACCATCAGCGGGCGCTGAGACTCCTCAAGGACCTGCGCAGCTACCGGCTGTCCAACTATGTCTTTCGGAACAACGGTGATCTGACGTTCACCGATAAGACCAAAGAATGGGGAATAGACCAGCCGGGCTTTTCGTACGGCGCGGCATATGCCGATCTCGATAACGACGGCAGGCTCGACATCGTGGTCAACAACATCGATGCGCCCGCGTCCATCTACGAAAACATCCAACCTCAAGACGACGCCCATCATTATCTGCAAATCACGCTGCAAGGGGAGTCTCCCAATAGACGGGGGATCGGATCGACACTGATCCTCACCGCCGGTGGTCAGAAGCAGTACCTGTACCATTCCCCGTACCGCGGCTACATGTCCACGATGGATGACCGCGACCACTTCGGACTCGGCAACGCGCGGCGGGTGGACAGCCTCGAAGTCACGTGGCCCGATGGGCGGTATCAACTACTGACTAATCTGGCCGTCGATCGGATGGTGACGCTGAAACAGGAAGATGCAACGCGCGCGGTGCCGGGGCGGTGTCGGGTGGCAGGTTGTCTCCCCCGACCCCTGACCCCCGACCCCCGACCACGCATGTTCCAGCCGATGGATTCGCGCCGGGCATTGAAGTACAAGCACACCATAGGGACGTTCGTCGATTACAACGTGCAACCGCTGTTGCCGTACGAGCTGTCCCGGCAGGGCCCTCCCATCGCCGTGGCGGACGTGAACGGCGACGGCCTGGATGACGTCTTCATCGGCGGTGCGGCCGGTGTCCCGGGCAAGCTGTTCATTCAGCGACGGGATGGCGGTTTCGTCGAATCCGCCGGCGGGCAACCGTGGGCAGCCGACAAGTCTTACGAAGACTGGGGGGCGGTGTTCTTCGATGCCAACGGGGACGGGCGTCCCGACCTGTATGTGGCGAGCTGCGGGTATCGCCTGTCACCGGTTTCACCGCTCTTGCAGGACCGCCTCTACATCAACCGGGGAGGCGGCCGGTTTGTGAGAGACACCAAAGCGTTGCCGGACATGCCGACCTGCACGGCCAGTGTGGCGGCGGGGGATTTCACGGGCGATGGCAAGGTCGATCTGTTCGTCGGGGGTCGCCTGACACCCGGAAAGTACCCCTATCCCGCCCGCAGCTATCTGTTACGCAACGACGGCGGCAAGTTCACGGACGTTACCGAGGAGGTAGCCCCGGAGCTGGCCCGACCAGGCGGCATGATCACCGCCGCTGTCTGGATCGATTTTGACGGCGATGGGCGGTTGGATCTGGTCACGGCGGGAGAATGGATGCCGCTCCAGTTTTACAAGAACATCGATGGGAAACAACTGCGCAATGTAACCGCATCGATGGGCCTGCCACCCACGCGCGGGTGGTGGTACAGTCTCGCGACGGGCGACTTCAATCACGACGGGCATCCCGATCTGGTGGCGGGCAATCTGGGGCTGAACGCGTCGTACACGACGTCGCCGCACAGCCGGTTCGGCGTTTATGCGGATGATTTCACCGGGAATCGAACCACCGACATCGTCCTGACCCAGGAAATCGGCGGAACGGAGTACCCATTGTTCGGGCGGGCGAGATTGGGACCGAGCATCTATACCGCGGCGCTGCGATTCGCGAGCTACGGGTCGTTTGCCGCAGCTTCCGTCGAACAGCTGTTCGGCACCGCCGCATCGCGGCACGCCCTCCATTACCAGACGGATACGTTTGCCAGCCTCTATCTGCAGAACAACGGCGATGGCACGTTCACGGCGGCGCCGCTGCCCAATCTGGCGCAGATCTCACCGATTCGCGGTATCATCGCGCATGACGTGGACGGTGACGGCAACCTCGACCTGATCGTGGCCGGCAACCTCGATGATACGGAGCCGAACACGACCCCCGCTGACGCCGGCAACGGCCTCTGGCTGAAGGGGGACGGGCGCGGCCACTTCACTCCGGTTCCCCCCGTGGAAAGCGGCTTCCTGGCGCCCCGAGACGTCACGGGGCTGGCGCTCATCCGAACGCCTGCAGGGAACGCCGTGCTCGTCGCGAACAACGGCGATTCCCTGCAGGCGTTCGCAATCCGGAAACATTAGGCAGGTGCGACTTGCGATCGCTCTTCTCCCCCTCCGCACGTTGGCTCGTCACGATCGCCGGACTCTCGCTGCTCGCCGGCGGCGCGATCGCCGTGGCACTATTCGCGCTACGGGTTCGGACTGAGCCGGTCCGTGCTGACAACGCCGTGGGTGACGCCACCTGCCTCTCATGTCACCAGCAAAAGGCGAGCTTTGAACAGACCGCCCACCGCCTGACCTCGAGGCCTCCGACTCGCGACGCAATTGCGGGGAGCTTTACGCCGGGTGCGAACGTGCTTCGCACCTCGAATCCGTACCTGCACTTCCGAATGGACTCGACCGCGACGGGCTTCTTCCAGACGGCGGTGATGGGCCGCGCGCCCGACACCTCCACGCGTTCCGAGCGCATCGACTTCGTGACCGGGTCGCGGAAAGGGCAGTCATACCTGTATTGGCACGCCGGGGATCTGCTGTACCAGCTCCCCGTCTCGTATTGGACCGGTGTGGGGTGGGTGAACAGCCCCGGGTACCCAGACGGAACGCAAAACTTCGAGCGGCCGATCCCCCCACGTTGCCTCGAGTGCCATGCGTCCGGCTTCCGGACGGTGGCCGCTAGCCCTAGCGTGATCAATCGGTATGGACGCACCGGTGTAATCCTGGGCATCACGTGCGAAACGTGTCATGGCGCTGGTCAGGAACATGTGCGACGCGAACGCTCTCCGCTGCACGCGGTGCTACCGCCCGCAATCGTCAACCCGGCACGGCTGGCGCGCCCGCGACAGCTGGATGGATGCGCGCTCTGTCACGGTGGCGTGGCGGCGCCACGCACACCCGCTTTCTCCTATGTACCGGGGCAGCCGCTCGAGCGGCAGGTTGAGTGGTGGGCACGACGCGATACGGGCGCCGTGGATGTACACGGCAACCAGGTGGCGCTGCTGGAACGGAGCAGATGCTTCCGTTCCTCGCTGATGACCTGCGCCACCTGCCACGACGTCCACCGACAGCAGCGCGATCTCGTGGGATTCTCGGATCGCTGCCTCACCTGCCATTCGGCGCAGAGCTGTGGCCTTTTTCCCCGACTCGGACACGGCTTGGTGGGCCGGTGCGTCGATTGTCACATGCCGGCGTTGACGTCGACTACGATCGTGTCAACCTCGCTCGGCCGTCAAATGCGGGTGCAGGTGCGCACGCACTGGATCAAGGTCTACCCGCAGTTCCGTGTGCCATGACGTGGAAGGCTTGATCGGTGGCGTGGCCCTGATCGAAAACGCCCGCAGGGAAGGCCGTGCTCGCGGCGAACCACGGCGATTCCCTGCAGGCGTGTACGATCCGAAACGGTTAGCTCGAGCTCACCACCCCGGATTCTGTACCAGCAGGGGGGCCAAGTCGAGCTGGTTAGACGGGATCGGATACAGTGAATCCCGCGCGGTGTACGCTACGCCGGCGAGGTATGGGATGTGCCTTCCCTCGACCGTGACGTAGTTGTTGATCTCCGTGTTCGCGGTGCGCCAGCGCCGCAGGTCGAAGAAGCGCTGGCCTTCCATCGCCAGCTCGAGCCGCCGCTCATACTGAACGGCCTGGTCTGCTTGGGCCGCGCTGGCAAACGGCAACGTATACAGGCCGATTCGGTATTTCGCCCAGGGCGTTGTCAAGGAGTCGATCGAATTCGCGCCCTGGTACATCGGTACGGCCATGGGCTTGATCGTGTCGTTCGTGACGCAGGCGGGCCACGCTTTGGTCACCAGCGTATCGGCCGTGCCGCACCCCTGCGCAACCTTGCCGGCCCGCGCCCTGATCTGATTGACGATCGTTCTGGCGTTGTCGAGGATGCCCGTAGTGGCATGGATCTCCGCCTCTGCCAGGAGCAGCAGCATGTCGGCGTAGCGGAAGATGTGGATGTTCACATCGTTCGTCTGGGTCGCCTGCCACCCCACGTTGTTCTCGGCGTTGGCCCCTTTCTCGTGGACGTTCCTCTTGGGGCTGAACGGGCCGCTGTAGGAGGCGTCGCGGATCCACCCGCGATTGTGGAGTCCCCAATCTTTGTAGGGCACGCTATCCCGGCCGACGGTCCAATCGAGCCGCGGGTCCACCGGCGCCAAGCTGCCCGCCCTGCCGGCCGCGAAGTTCGTATCGCCCTGGGCCAAGGTCAAGGCGCTGGTCGTATTCCAGTTCGGGTCGGTCAACGCCAACGGCAAGCCGTTCGCGTCCACGGCGTAGAAATTGACCAGGTTGTACGATGGTTGGTGGAACCCGCAACAGCCGAAGTGGCTCCCCGAATGCGGGAAATTCAGGCGTTCGCCCCAGTTCGAGTTCCAGCCGCTCGGCTCCCCGTCTCTGACGGAAGCCTGAAACGCGAGGATCGTCTCCGAACCATTGCGATACTGCGTAAAGCCGGTCCAGACGTGATCGAAGCTCGTTTCCAGTTTGTACACATTGGATGCTTGAACCGCGCGCAACGTCACTAACGCCGAGTCCCAGAGGGCGGGGTTCCGGGCGGCGCCGTACACCTGCACACGGCCCTTGTAGGCCTTGGCGGCCCACGACGTCGCCCGTCCCAGGTCGCCGTTCCGCGGCGTCGCCGGGAGCAGGGCGATGGCGGAGTTCAAGTCGGCGACGATGAGCTTCACGATCGAATCGAGCGGAAGGTCGTTCGCCTTGCGGAACCCGCCCTGCGCCACCGGGGTCGTATCGGCTTCGAAGTAGTACGGAATATGCCCCCACATGCGATACGCTTCGAAGTGATAATGCGCCCGCAGGAACAGCGCCTCGCCCTTGATGCTGTTCGCGTCGGCGGTGGGGATCTCGAGCGGCTTCGAGGCCTGCACCCGGTTCAGCAGGTTGAGGGTGGCATTGGCGCGGAACACGCCCTCGTAGGCCTGGCTCCACTTTTGGTTCAAGTACCCTTCGGCTTCCCCCACCGCCCAGGAGAACGTCTCGATGTCATTGATCGGTTGCTGGTCGCCCGCGTTGGACCCCTTGTGGGCGTCGCCGCTCGGCACACTCCCCCACACCCAGTTGCTGGCCGCGCATCCCCACGAACCGGCGGAGCTCGAGCTGCAGTCCAGTGACCGGTAGGCGGCAATGAGGGTGCCCTCGACGCCGGCCTTGGTCTCGAGCGACGCCTCCACCACGGTCCCCTGGGGCGGGATGTTCAGAAAATCCTTGCAGGCGTACGCGCCCCCGGCGGCGAGCATCACGACCGCCATTCCGTAAAGCAATCGGTTACGATCTTGCTGTTTCATCGTCTTCCGTCCTTGAATAAAGACGAGTCGCTAGAACGTGGTCGAAATGCCGATAGTGAACGTTCGGTTGCTGGGATACGAGCCTTCATCGACACCGCGGAACTGGTCCCGGATGTCGCCGGCCGCCCCGAAGGTGCTCCAGGCCGGGAGCGCTGGATCGAGCCCCGAGTACCCGGTGATGGTGAACAGGTTTTCCGCCTGCACATACACGCGCGCGGCGGGGATCCAGCGGACAAAGGCCGGCGGCAGGTTATACCCGATCTGCAGGTTGCGCAGCCGGACGTACGTGCCGTCCTCGATCCAATAGCTCGAGAACTGTCGGCTGAACGCGGCATCGCTGTTGTCCAGTCTCGGGTACAGGGCGCCCGGGTTCGTCACCTTGCCTGTGCAGATATAGTCCTTCCGCGGTGCCGGCGCCGGGGCGCACGGTCCATCCAGCACCACGGAGTTCGCCAGCAGGTCGCTCCGCACGTTGGTATCGAAATAGCGGAACACGTACCAGTACTTCTGCGCGTTGAAGATCTTATTCCCGAACGTCCCGAACACCGTGGCGCTGACTTCCCAGTTGCCGCGGCGCAGGTTGAGATCCAATCCGCCGGTGAAGTCCGGGTGGGGGCTCCCGATGATCGCCCGGTCGGCGCCGGTGATGGTGCCGTCCCCGTTCAGGTCTTTGAACTTGATCCGGCCGGGGCGCGCGCCGTCTGTCCAGAACGGGGCGGCGTCGAGCGAGTCCTTGTAGTAGCCGTCCGCCACCAGGCCGTAGAACGCCCCGATGGGCTGACCAACCATGTTGATCACGGGATTCTGTTCCCGCAGCGAAATCGGCCCGGTGAAGGACTGCGTCCCGAGGGCGTCGATCTGGAGGATCTTGTTCCGATAGTGGCTGCCGTTGAAGGTCACGCTCCACAGGGTTCCCTGGCCGATGCTGCTCCGGTAGCCGATGGAAAAATCGATGCCGTTGTTTCTCATCTTCCCGATATTGACGATCGGGGGAGCGGCGGAGCCCGCCGCGCCCGGGGTCCGCGGGTCGAACAACAGGTTGTTCGTGTTGCGCTGGTACACGTCCGCGCTGAACGTGCCGCGACCATCGAGAAACTCGAGGTCCAGTCCGACATTGGTGGAGCGTTGCTCTTCCCACTTCAGCTCCACGTTCCCGATGGCCGTTTGCTTGAATCCCGGCCGAATCGCCGTGGGGTTCGTTCCCCCGATGTCATAGAAGACGTCGCCCCGGTCCCCGCCGAACTGGCTGACGATCCGTCCGGCAGGGATCTGCTGGTTGCCGGTGACCCCCCAGCCGAACCGCAGCATCATGTTCGAAAACAGCGAATTGTGCGACAAGAAAGATTCCCGCGACAGCCGCCAACCGGCCCCCACCGCCGGGAACGTTCCCCACTGATTCTGCGGCCCCAAGCGGGACGAGCCGTCGCGACGCAGCGTGAAGCTGAGATAGTACTTGTCAGCAAAGTTGTAGTCGGCCTTGCCGAAGTAGGACAACAGCGAAGCCTGCCCGCCGCTACTGGTGACGTTCTTGGTGGTCGGGTCGCACAGCGCATCCTGGATGTAACGCGAGTCCAAGCTCGGGTTGAGGAGGTTCGAGCAGCTGCCGGTCTCGAACCGATTGGTGTTCTTGGTCGCTTCCTGGCCCAACAGCACGGCCAGATTGTGCTGGTTCATCGTGCGCGTATAGTTGAGCGTGTTGCTCCACGTCCACTCGGTGAACAGGTTGTAGTTCTCGTTGATGCCGTTGACGTCGGTCACCTCCGAGTTCTCGGGCGTGGTGGGCGAGAAGCCATGAAATGAGGTCTGACCCAGATTGAACCCGAGTCGCGTCTTTAGAGACAGGGCGCGGCTGGCGTCAAACCCGGCGAACACGTTTCCGAAGATCCGGTCGTTGGTGGTGATGTCGTTCTGGGCGGCCGAAGCGATCTTGAGCGGATTGGTCAGGTTGGAGAGGCCGACGGCCTTGCCGGAGGCGAAGTACCCGTTGATATCGTAGACCGGGACCACCGGCTGCTGCATGATGTTCTTGCCGATGATGTTGTTTTCGCCGAGGCCGCCGTCGTCGAGCCCGCCGTAACTGCGGTCGCGCGAAGCCGTGATGTTCTCTCCAACGCTCGTCCGCCCCATGTTGAACGCGGTGTTGATGCGCACTCCCCCCCGCTGCAACCGGGTAAACGCCGCGGTCCCTTCCTGATCGAGGTAATTGAACGACACGTGGTACGCGTTGTCCTCCCCGCCACCCGACACCGCGAGATTCGCATCGCGGTACTGACCGGACCCGAACACCGCCTTCCACCAGTTCGTCCCGGGGCTACCGGGCATGATGAGCGTGCCGGGGTACTTGTACGTCGTCGGATCCACGACGGTCGTGCAGGTGGGGCCGGGGGCGCTGCAGCTCTGGCCCTTGCCATCGTTCGGCCAGATGTACGCCGGAACGGTGGGGTTGGTGGGATCGCCGTAGATGTTCCTCGGGACGGCGGTTCCGGCATTCTGGTATGCGGTCTTGACGACTTGGAAATAGTCGAGCGCGTTCTGCGTGAGGATGTTATCCATGCCGTTGGTCGGCGTCGCCACACCGGTTCTGACGTCCAACGTGACCCGGCGCGCTCCCGGTCTGCCGCGCCTCGTTTCGATGATGACGACCCCGTTGCTCGCGCGGGAGCCGTAGATCGACGCCGCCGAGGCATCCTTCAGGACCTGGATGGACCCGATCTCGCTCGGGTTCAACCAGTTGAGGTACGTGTCCTGAACCGGAGTTCCGTCCACGATGTACAGCGGATCGTTGTTCTGGAATGAGCTGACGCCCCGGATCCGCACGGTGGTGCGTGAACCAGGCGACCCGCCGGCCTCGACGGTTACCCCAGACACGGCACCATCCAGCCGCTGCAGCACGCTGGTCGAGGTCTGTTTGGACAGGTTTTCGACATCGACGGTGGCGACGGCGCCCGTGATGTCGGCCCGCTTCTGGGTCGTGTAACCGGTCACGACCACCTCGGGCAGCACGGTGACGGCTCGTTCCATCACGACGTCGATGGTGGTGCGTCCGCCCACGCTCACCCCGACGCCGCGATACCCGATGCGATTGACCAGCAGTACTGCATCGCTGGGAGCCGTGAGCGAGTACTTCCCCTGGTCATCGGTGACGGCACTGGTAGTGGTCCCGCGGATGCGTACCGTAGCCCCCCGAATGCGCTCGCCATCGGGCGCGGTGACTTTCCCGGAGACGTCGACCTGCTGGCCTCCCTGTTGGCCAAATGCCGGGCCGCACAGCACCAGTGCCAACAGCACACTCATCGCTACGGCACCGAGGTGGTGCAGCCGGCTCGTCGCGGACCAACGCTTACCCTGCAGCATGTCTCTCATGGGGGCGCCCTCATCCTGCGGGTCGTCGCATGGCCTTCAGGCCTTGCTTGGTGATCAGCTCGCGATAGGTAGTGAGCACTACGTTCCGGGCCTTCACGGCCCCGGCAAACCTGTCCGACGTCAACGCATCCAGCTCTCCCTGACGATTCTTGCTCATCTGGGCGAGCGGCTGGTCGGTGTTCATGTCCTCCAACGCGCCCAGCTCCGCATCGTCTATCCCGACGTGGGTGACCACGACATTGAAACCGGGCTTCAGGCGATCGATCATCGCCACCAGGCTGTCCGCCTTCTGGCGCGGCGCGGCCGAGTACTGAGGCGCATCCATCGTCTCGCCGAAGTATTCCGACATGCCGAGACCGAATTCGCTCGCCAGCCGCTCCGCGACCTCACGAAACTCGGGGGAGCGAGTCGCGGTGCCCATGTGATAGTCGACGTAGTCGATCTTGAGCCCCGACCGCCGCGCCCGCTCGATCTGCGCCCGCAGCTCCTTTTCGACTTGTCGTACGTCGGGATGATTCTTGTAGAGGGCTTCGGAAGACTGGAAGAAGTATCCGTTGGAGTCGACCAGCGTCGGCACGGCCTCGCGGCCCGTGACCGGTCCCCACCGATAGTTCTTCCATTCCGAATTGAGCGTCAAATGAATCCCGACCGCGACCGCGGGATGGCGCTTCAGGATCTCCACCGTCTCCTGGTACCAGGGGCAGGCAAACATGACCGACACGGAGAGGGGAAGTCCGGTGTCGATGAGTTTCTGCAGTGCCATGTTGGCGCTGTGACTGAACCCCGCGTCGTCGGTGCGGATGATCAAGTAGACGGGACTGGGCATACCCACACGTTGCATCGTGCCGGCCTGACCGACGAGCCAAGTCGGCGAGCCGGCGAGCAGCGCGCAACTGTACGCGGCGAGCATTGGTACCGCACGCATATGCCAGTCCTCAGGGCGTCCCACAACCTCTGACGGGCGCGAGGCACGTTGCCGATACCAAACGGCAGCCTGGGCGACGCGACGGGCCGCGCCCGCCTGCGACCGCGGGCGCGGGGAATAAAAGACGCGTCGTCCGCTAACCTGTCAAGGAGACCGACGAGGATTGTGAAAAAAAGCACAAAGGTCGATGGCCTTCGCGAGGGGGCCGACGATCGCCAGCGCCAGGATCGGCGGTGCAGGATAGAACGCGCTGAGCGCGGCCACGTGGTGATCGGCCGCCAGGCGGATCGCGGCCTCCACCACCGCGACCAGCGCGGCTACGACGATCCGTCCCCGCCTTGAGCCGACCGTCGTCTTGGGGTCGGTGATCATGAAGAAGATGAAGAGCTGGTACATCGGGCCCGTGATCGGCGCGAGCTCGGCGAGGAGGGGCGTGCCGCCGATCGCACTGCGCGCCGCGGCGAGGAGCAGGTAGCACACGACGTACGTGAGCGTCACCTGCAGCACGCGCACCCGAGAGGCGATCAGCAGCCCGAAGCCCCAGATCACCACATTGGTGGCGAGGTGGTTCCCCCACTGGTGACTCAGGAGCGCCACGCTGCCAGGCGCGATAAGAAGGAAGAGGCTGATCGCGAAGTTGCTCGGATTCCACAGGTGCTGGCCGCGATAGGCGAGCACGTACTTCGAGGCGATGGCCAGGAACGCGCCTAGGGCAAACGGCCACAGGAGACCGGCCCGCGGCTTGAGCAGGAGCGCGAGACTGATCCCCGTGACGTACGCGCTCTGGAGCGCGGCGCCGCGGCCCCCCACCAGCCGGGCCAGCGCGAGCTCCGTCGCCATGCACACGCCGAGGCTGATGACGAGGCGGTCGTAGCCGCCCAGAATGCCGTAGCGCGCTTCCCCCACCACGAGAATGAGCGTGATGAGGAAGGACACGAGGTAGCGGGGATCGACCTCGCCCAGCCGGGCCCAGAGCGTCCGGCCCCGCCCGCGGAGCGCCGCGAGCGCGACCGCGGTCACGGCACCGCGCCCGGCTCGGTGATGACGTTGAGGCGGTCCAGGGCGGGGTGCTCGACCACCTGGCGCGCGCCCGAGGGCCAGCGGATCACGACCCGGTCCACGCGCGCCGCGCTCCCCAGACCGAAGTGCAGCCGGCGGTCGTTCTGGCTCGCGAACCCCATGCCGCCATCCACGATCTTCAGCTGACGAGCGCCGCCCGCTTCGAGCGTCACCTCCGCGCCGATCGCGCTGCGGTTGCTCCGCGTGCCCACGAGCTTGAACGCGACCCAGTGGTTGCCCGGCGCGACCGTATTCTTATAGATCAGCGCCCGCTGGTTCTGGTTTGCGACCACCACATCGAGCACCCCGCGGTTGAACAAGTCAACCAGCGCTACGGCGCGCCCGTCGTACTCGTCGGTCACACCGACGGCCGCGGCCACATCGGTCCAGCCCGCCAGACCGCGGCTGACGAAGACGCGCGAGCGCTCGTACCCCGACAGGCTGGCGGTGCCGATGGCGGGCCAGTTCCGGGCGTCTTCGAACACGTTTCCGTTTGCGCCCGCGACCTTCGACATCGCGTACCAGTAGCTTCGGTCTCGGTCTCCCGACACGTAGCCGTTGACGATGAACAACTCGTTGCGCCCGTCGTTGTCGAGGTCGCCGAGCTGCGCCCCCCACGCCCAGCCCGCGTCGGCGACGGCGCCCTCGGCGCCCTGTTCGAAGCGCCCCAGCTCCGGGAGGAAGTTGAGGCGCAGGTTGTTGCCCTGAAACAGGTACGCGCGCTCCGAGATGTTGGTCACGAACGCATCGAGTCGCCCGCGGTTCAGCACGTCGCCGAGCGAGGCCGACATGCCGCTCTTCGAGTCGCTCTCGAGGCCCGCCCGGGTCAGCAGGAACCGCTTCCCGGAATCGTTGACGAACAGCTCCTCGGGCCCGTAGTCGTTCGCGAGGAACAAGTCGGGCCAGCCGTCGCCGTTGAAATCCCCCGCGGCGACCGCCAGCGTCCAGCGGGTGCTGCCGACGCCCATCTGATCCGTCACGTCCTCGAAGCGCCCGTTGCCGAGGTTGTGGAACAGGCGGTTCTTGCCCCCATTGGTGGCGAACTCGAAGCTGTTGTGCATGATGCGCGTCGTCTTGAGATGCCAGAGATCGATGTCGGAGCGGAAATAGCCCGTGACATAGAGATCGAGCAGCCCGTCGCGGTCGTAGTCGAACCACACCGCCCCATTGCTGTTCATCCACTGGCGCAGCCCCGCGGCGGCGGTCACGTCCTCGAAGTGCAGCCCGTCGAGATTGTGGAAGAGCTGGAGGTAGCCCCATTTGTAGACCAGCAGGTCCTCGAGCCCATCGTTGTCGTAGTCGCCCCACACGGCGCCCATCGACACGCCCTCGCCCGGGCGGTTCAGGTCCGCCACACCCGCGCTCCGCGCGACATCGACGAACGTCCCGTCGCCCCGGTTGAGATAGAGCGCGTTGGGGAACCCGAACCGGCTGTTCGTGAAGTAGAGGTCGGGCCAGCCGTCGTTGTTGACGTCGCTCACGGACACGGACGCGCCGAGCGACGCCACCAGCGGGGCGATGTTGTCGATCCGGGGATCGAGCGTGGGCGCGTGATGTACGAAATCGATCCCCACGTCGTGCGCCACGTCGCGCAGCGAAAAGCCGGGCGCGGCGCCGCCGCCGCCCCCTGCGCCGCGCTCTTCCGGTCGTCCGCGATTCAGCGCCACGACCAAGAAGACGGCTCCGAGGAACACCGTCGTGAGACCGAGCCTCCGCACGCCTAGGGACGTCACGCCGTGAACCATATCGCGTGGTCTTGTCCCCCGGCAAGCGTCGCACGATGTTGCAGGCCTCCATGATCCGGACTGCCCTGAAACATCTTGGCGTGGTCGCGGCACTGCTGCTCGGCGGCTGCCGCGGCCGGGAGCCCGCGCCGGGGGGCGCCCTCGAGCGCGACGCCGCCATCCTCGCTGCGCGGACGCTCGGGCTGGCCTATCTGCAGAAGAACCAGCTCGCCCAGGCCGAGACGTCGTTCCGTCGAATCGTCGCCTTCGCACCCGACCAGGCCCTGGGCTACGCCAATCTGGGTCTCGTGCAGCTGCGGCAGGGTCGCTACCGCGATGCGGAGACGGCGATCCGCCGGGCGGCGGCCCTCGACACGGCGAACGACGACATCGCGCTGACGCTCGCCAAAGTCTACGAGCTGACGGGCCGCAGCGCGGCCGCGCGCGCCGAAGTGGACCGCGTGCTGCGGCGCAGTCCGCACGATCTGCGCGCGCTGTACGCGCTGGTCCAGCTCGATTCCGCGTCCCGGGAGTCCTACCTGCGGCAGATCGTGGAGCGCGCACCCGTCAACGTGGCGGCGCGGCTCGAGCTTGCGGACCTGCTGCTCGCGCACGGCGCCGCGGACCCGGCGGCGGCCCAGCTCGAAGCGCTCCAGCGGCAGCTCCCCGAGCTGCCGCGCGAGGCCACCCGGTTCTTCGAGCGGGCCCTCGCGCTGGCGCGCGCCGGCCGCGCTGCTGCCGCGGCCGCCCCCGCCGCGAGGTTCCATCGCTTCATGGAAACGACCGCGGCCTACCAGGCGAGTCTCCAGAAACTGCAGGGCGCGAGCGGTGCCGCCCCGCCGGCGGGGTACCCGATCCTCACCTTCAACCCCATCATCACGCCGCCGGCGCAAGACGCGCGCGCGATCGCGGCGGCGATTCGCTTTGTCGACGTCACGACCGCGGCCGGCCTCGTGGGCCTGCCCCCGCTCCCCGACACCGCTGGTGGGAGCGCGCTGGCGATCGGCGATTACGACGGCGACGGCAGCGAGGACGTGTTTGTCGGGGGGCACCTGTTCCAGAACGGGCTGGGCCGCGCCGCCGACGCGACCACGCGCGCCGGCATCCATCTGCGCGATCGAGCCATCAGCGCAACCTTCGGGGACTACGACAACGACGGGCGGCTCGACCTGTATGTCGCGACCGCGGGCGGCGGCGTGCTGCTCCGCAACGCCGGCGACTCGACATTCACGGACGTTACCACCGCCGCGGGGCTCGGCGGTGCGCCGCCCGCCACTACCGCGCTGTTCGTGGACCTCGACCACGACGGCGATCTCGACCTGTTCCTCGCCACACCGGCCGGGAACCGGGTGTACCGCAACGCCCTCAACGGGCCGTTCCAGGAAATGGCGGGCCCGATGGGCCTGGGCGGCGGCGGTGCGAGCCGCGACGCCGCCTTCGGCGACTTGGACGGCGATGGCTTCACGGACCTCGTCGTCGTGGGAGGAGACGGGCGGCTCACGCTGTTCCGGAACGCGGGTCAGGGCCGCTTCGAGGACGCGACGGCAACGAGCGGCCTGGCGCAAGCCCGAACGCCCGGCCGTGCCGCGGCAGTCGCCATCGGCGACTACGACAACGACGGGTTCCTCGACCTGTTCGTCGCTTCGACAGGCGGCACCGCGCCCGTCCTCTACCACAACCGCGGTGACGGCACGTTCGAGCCGGATCGCCGCAGCGCTCCGCTCGCGGCGCTGCGCACCCTCGCAGCGCGCACCGCGCTCTTCTTCGACTTCGACAACGACGGCTTTCTGGACCTCATCGTGGGCGGCACGCCCACGAAGGCGGGAGGCCGCAGCCTCTTCTTGTTCCGGAACGACCAGACCGGGCGCTTCGTGGACTATTCCTCAATTCTGCCGACTGGCCTGGACCCCGCCCGCCGGGTGGTGGCGGTGGACTACGATCACGACGGCGACCTCGACCTCATCGTCGTTGGATCGGACGGCCGGCCGCGGCTGCTGCTCAACGAGGGCGGGAACGCCAATCAGTACGTGCAGGTGCAGCTCGCCGCGCTGCGCACCGGGAGCGGCAAGAACAACGCGTTCGGCATCGGCTCGACGCTCGAGCTGCGGGCCGGCAAGCTGTACGAGTCGCGCGTCGTGACGGGGCGCGTGACCCACTTCGGACTGGGCCCGCACCTCAAGGCCGACGTGCTGCGCGTGCGGTGGCCGAACGGAGTCGCGCAGACGGTCTACTATCCGGGGACAGACGAGGACATCCTGGAGCAGCAGATCCTCAAGGGGTCGTGCCCATTCCTGTACGCTTGGGACGGCAAGGCCTTCCGGTTCGTGACGGACGTGATGTGGCGCAGCGCGCTCGGCATGCCGCTCGGCATCATGGCCGGCGGGAGGGACATCGCGTCGGCACCGCCGTACGCGTCCCGGGAGTATCTGCGAATACCCGGCCGCCTCCTCGCGCCCCAAAACGGCCCGCGCGGCCGCTACGTCCTGCAGCTCACCGAGGAGCTGTGGGAGACGGCCTATCTGGACCAGGCGAAGCTGCTCGTCGTGGATCACCCGGACTCGGTGGACGTGTACGTCGACGAGGGATTCGTGCCGCCCGCGCCGGGGCCCGCGGCAGTGCGCCTGTACCGCGTGTCGCATCCCCGGTCCCCCGTCTCGGCGACCGACGAGCACGGTACCGACTGGCTGGCGGCCCTCCGCGCGCGAGATGATCGCTATGTGGCACCACTCACACTCACGCGCTACCAGGGCTTGGCCACGCTCCACGACCTCATCCTCGACTTCGGCGATCTGAAGGGCCTGGACAGCGTCTACCTGTTTCTCGCAGGGTGGATTTACCCGACGGACGCCAGCATCAACATCGCCCTGGCACAGGCGGGAAAGCCCGGCGTGATCTTTCCTTACCTCGAGGTGAAGGACCCTCAGGGTCGCTGGCGCCGAGTCGCCGACGTGAGTTTCCCGTCTGGCAAAGACAAGACGGTGATCGTGGATCTCACGGGAAAGTTCCTGAGCGCCGATCACCGCCTACGCATCCGCACCAACATGGAGATCTACTGGGACCAGGCGTTCGTCGCCGGCGCGGGCGAGGCGAGCGCCGCGTCGACCACCACGCTCGATCCCATGACGGCCGACCTCCACTACCGGGGATTCTCGCGGCTGTACCGGAAAGGCGGGCGCTACGGACCCGAGTGGGCCGCTTACGACGCCGTGTCCCGAGAGTCGCCGTGGGAGCCGATCGTGGGCGACTTCACGCGCTACGGCGACGTGCTGCCGCTCGTGCGCGCGCCGGATGACATGTACGTCATCATGGCGCCCGGAGACGAGGCCACGCTGACATTCGACGCGAGCGCCGCGCCGCCGCTCTCGCCGGGCTGGACGCGCGACTTCCTGCTGTACACGGATGCGTGGCTCAAGGACTCCGATCGGAACACCGCGCTGGGCGGCAGCGTGACTCCCCTGCCGTTCCACGGCATTACGCGCTACCCCTACGGCGCGGGCGAGGCATACCCCACCGACGCAGCGCATACGCGCTACAGGGAGACCTACAACACGCGCCGCGTGGAGCGCACCCGCGCGATCCTAGAGAGCTCGAACAGATTGCCACGCTGAAGCGCGGGCTCGGCACAGCACTGTGCTGAAGCACACCACGCTTCAGCGTTGTGCTCGCCGAGCGATCATTCTCTAGAGAAGGTACCCGCGCTTCATGAGGGAGCGTCCCGAGGCGGCGTAGCCGTCCGGGCCCGGCAGATGGAAGCTGAGCGAATCGGCGAGCCGGTCGTAGATATTGAACAACACGCACACCTGGATCGCGTCCTCTACGGCCTCATCGCTCTCTATGGCCTCATCGCTCACACCGGCGGCGCGGAGCGGCGCGAGATCCGCCGGCCGCACGTCCGCCGGGGCGAGCGTCAGCTTCTCGAGCAAGCCGAGGGCGGCGCGGACCTTGGGATCGACCGGCGCCGTACGCCAATCAGCCAGCACCGCCTCGACCAGCGTTTCGTCCTTGAGGGCCAGCGACGCGACCGCGCCGTGGGCACCGGTTCAGAACACACATTGGTTCAGACGCGACGTGAACGCGGCGAACAGCTCCCGCTCGCCGACGCTCCACGCCGACGGCCCGCGCATTACCGCCTGTGTCCAGTCGCACATCGGGCGGCCGAAGAACTCCGACCGGTAGATCAGCGTCTTCACGACGTCGGGGACGCGGCGTCCGCTGACGAGGCGGATCAACATCAGCTTCAGGCGCTGGGGCAGGCGGTGCCCGCGCTCGACCGCACGGAGGCGCATCTCAGTCCGGCTCCTCGCCCCTGAGCGCGGCGAGGCCGCGCTCCAGCCGGGCCAGGGCGGCGCCCAGCGCCGCGGCGACCGTAATCTCGAACAGAGAGTCATCCGAGTTGCCGGCGCGCTGGAGCGCGCCCAGGTCGGCGTCGGTGACCTCGTAAGCGTGGAGGCTCACCTTGTCCACGTAGCTGGCGAGCGGGGCGGGCACGCCGTCGGGTGGTCCCCCCGGCCGTGCCGCCCGTGCCGCGACGGCGCGGCGCAGCTCGCTCGGCGTATGAGCGGGCCCCGCCACGACGGCGTCCACCACTCGTTGCGTCAGGGCGGCGTAGCGCCCGTTCACGTCTCCCATGTCCCAATCTTGCGTTTCTGAGTGGGGGATCGCCAGTCCTTCCGAACATCGGAAATACGGATATCATAGGCCGCCAATGTTTCAGCGCGCTCTCCGTCTCCCGACATACGTCCTCGGACCTGCCGCGGCACTAGCTCTCGCGGTCGGATGTCGGAGGGGCACACCCGTCTCGGCCGACCGTTACGACCCCGCGCGCGACCTCGGCCCGTTGTTTCATGACGTCCAGCTGTCGGGCATCTTCGCGGACTCGAAGACCTTCGTCGACGCCCGGCCGCGGCTCGCTCCGGCGGCGATCGTGGCCCGCTACGCGTCCTCGCACGGTGCGGCGGGATTCAGCCTGCAGACTTTCGTGGAGCAGAATTTCGAGCTGCCCCGACCGGTCGGTGAGGGCTTCCGCACGGACACCTCCCAGACCGTCGGTGAGGGCTTCCGCACGGACACCTCCCAGACCATGGAACAGCACATCCGGGCGCTGTGGTCTGTTTTGACCCGGCCCCCCGACACCGCGGATGAGCGCTCCTCGTTGATCCCGCTCCCGAATGCATACGTCGTCCCGGGCGGTCGCTTCCGCGAGGTCTATTACTGGGACTCGTACTTCACGATGCTCGGGCTGATCGAAAGCGGCCGCACCGACCTCGTCCGCAACATGCTCGACAACTTCGCCTACCTCGTCCAAACGGTAGGGCACATCCCGAACGGCAACCGGACTTATTATCTCAGCCGCAGCCAGCCGCCGTTCTTCGCGGCCATGGTCGGACTGTACGCCCGGGCCACGGACACCACCCAGGCGCTCCGCTACCTGGATGCGCTGGAGGCGGAGTACGCGTTCTGGATGGACGGGGCGGAGCGCCTGGGGCCGGCTCAAGTCTACCGCCGGGTCGTCCAGCTGCCCGATGGATCGTTGCTCAACCGGTATTGGGACGACCGGGCCGACCCGAGACCGGAGTCCTACCGCGCGGACTACGAAGTGGCTCAGACGCTTCCCGCAGCCCAACGCGACGCATTTTTCCGGAACGTGCGCGCCACGGCCGAGAGCGGCTGGGACTTCTCGAGCCGATGGATGCGCGACCCGAAGGATCTCCGGACGCTGGAAACGACCGAGCTCATCCCGGTGGATCTCAACAGTCTCCTGTACCACGCGGAGCGCACCATCGCGGCGCTGCGAGCATTCCGCCGCGGGGCGGGCGATGGGGAGGCCGCCGCGCGGCTCACGCAGGCAGCGGAGAGCCGTCGCCGGGCCTTGCTCGCGGCCGCGTATGATCCCGTCAGCGGATTCTTCTACGACGTCCGCTGGAAGAGCGGCGAGCGCGTGACGGACCGCCCTACGCTGGCGGCCGCGTCGCCGCTCTATTTCGGGCTCGCCACGCCCGAGCAGGGTCGCGCGGTCGCCGCCCGGCTGGAGCGCGATTTTTTGAAGCCCGGCGGATTCGCGACGACCCTCATCGCCTCCGGCCAGCAGTGGGATGCGCCCAATGGGTGGCCGCCCCTGGAGTGGCTGACGATCGAGGGCGTGCGCCGCTACGGCCGTGCCGACTTGGCCGATGCCGCACGTGATCGCTGGCTCGCGCTGAACCGGCGCACCTACCGCTCGACGGGCAGGATGACGGAGAAGTACGACGTGGCCGATCCGACTCGGAGAGCCGGCGGGGGAGAGTATCCGACGCAGGACGGGTTCGGGTGGTCCAACGGCGTCGCGCTGGCGCTAGCGGCGCAGCAGGGGAGGGCTACCGCGGCCCTGCAGCAATAGGCCTAGATTACGCGGGTGCGCATCCGTCGGCTCATCCTGTTGCTGTTGGGCGGCGTTGCCGCGGTGCCGCTCGCGGCGCAAACTCGGGCGGCGCGGCCCGCCATCGTGGTGCTCAACCTCCGTTTCGATGGTGAGCACGCTACCGTGCTCGAGCCGGGAGACACGGCCGTGGCGCGCGCCGCCACGAGCCGGCTGCGCGCCACCCTGCGGGCGTCCGGCGGACTCGCGGTCGTTGACTCGAGCGCCGTGGCTGACGCGCTGGCCGCGGTGGCGGCGGACGGCAACCCCTGCGACAGCGCTTGCGCGCGGGCGGTCGCGCGCCGGCTCCACGCCGACTGGGTGGCTGCCGGCACCGTGATGAAGACCAGCAATCTGGTCTGGATCCTGACCGCCGAGCTGTTGGACGTGGCGAGGGGCAAACCGGTGCTCGCCGACAGCTATGAGCTGAAGGGCGATGCCACCCGCATGGGTCCGGCGGGGGCCGATGTGTTCGCGCAGCGAGTCGTGAAGGCGGTGACGCAGCGCCAGGCCGCCGTTGACCCCTGATCGTCGTTTCGTCACTTCTGCTTCGGAGGTCCTCATGTCCCGGCGCGTTCTGCTCGCGGCGGTGCCTATCGCGCTGGCCGTCACCGTGCGGCTTCCGGCCCAGGCTCCGACCGCCCCCGCCGCCCCTCAGACCGCACTCGTCAAGGCGGGCCGCCTGGTCGATGCTCGCGCGGGCGCGGTCCTCACCAACCAGGCCATCCTGATCGAGGGTGAGCGCATCAAGGAGCTGGGGCCGGCGGGCGCGGTGGCGGGCCACGCCCCACCCGGCGCGAAGGTCATCGATTTGAGCGGCGCGACGGTGTTGCCTGGGCTGATCGATTGTCACACGCACATCACCGCCGACCCGGGCGACTATTACCAGCAGCTGTTCCGCCAGAGCCCGATCGACCAGGCCGTCGTCGCCCACGTGTTCGCGCGCCGCACGCTCGAGGCGGGGTTCACCACGATCCGCAACGTCGGCGCGGACGAGCTGGTGGACGTGGCGCTCCGCAATGCGGTCAACGCGGGAGTGGTGGCGGGGCCGCGGATGCTGGTG
>Ga0209057_1000100_pt1 | contig 71728 bp, 70 predicted proteins | sample GraSoiAngelo_146_FD_185903 | JGI IMG/M metagenome (GOLD analysis project Ga0209057, IMG submission 185903) | Grasslands soil microbial communities from the Angelo Coastal Reserve, California, USA - 14_1009_05_30cm (SPAdes) (version 2) | ecosystem: Environmental > Terrestrial > Soil > Grasslands ...
GAATCCATTCTCCGGGTCACAATACCATCATGCTTTCTGAGTGGTCAGGCGACCCGAACAGCTCAATGAAGCCGATTGAATCTACTGGTGGTCCCTGCGGCTCAGCCTCTCCTCGCACAACCAGCGCAAGGCTAGAATAGTTGAAGGCCACGGACTCATCGCTAGGCTGCAAGTCGGATAGATGGGGAGATACCGGTAGCTCGATGGGAGCGGTCCCGGTGTTAAGAATTTTAAACTCTACTTGGAACGGCTCGGCTGCATTGATGTCCGTCGGAGTAACACGCATTAAGTAGATTCCCAGAGCGCGCGGATCGCGCTGGTTGGGTGCACCATCTCTCAAGATGCTACCGCCGTAGCCACTGCCCATACAACCCGTGCCCTCTTTACAATCCGATTGCGGTGCTGGAGGGTGCCGAAGTTCCGTGCGCTGACGAACAGCAGTGAGGTCGATATATTTGATCTCTTGTGCATTCAGGAGACATGGCAAGGCAAGTAGAAGCAGCAGAAACACCCTAAGAAAAGGCATAATCGAGTACCGCCGTTTCAAGTTCCTAGTGGAAGTTTATCCCAATTAGTGCTCCAAGTGCCCGGTTAGTCTTAGCGCTGTGCCTGATTGACTGGTCTGCCCCACCGGAATACAAAGGATTGGAATCAATAGGTCCTTTTTGGGGGGGAGGCGCGAAATGCATGCCCACCCGAAGCTGCAAGTAGTCTTGTCCATCCTCATCATTCTGTTTGTGAGTGGTTGCGGAGGATCGGCGAGGACGTTTGATTTGGCTCGCGCCTGCATCGTCACGAAGCAACCCGACCCACCCTTTGTGCCCCCGGCACCTTATCCTGTGACTCCCGATGCAAACAGCTTCTGGTTAGGCACGAATGCCCTGTGGACGGCGCTCCCTTTGGACGGAACATGGAAGGGTCTGTCTCATTACACACCCAATGATCCGACATTCCGGCAAGTGACCTTTTGGTGGCGACAAGGTTACGACGCCCATGCCGAGCCGCAGCCGAACCTGACTGTTACAGGGACACGACTCGATCTTTCCGCAACACCTCTGCTTTCCGGCCCGGCTAGCAATGGCTGGGTGCAACCGGATCAACCGTTCATGGATGTCGGTATCAATGTTCCGACGCTGGGGTGTTGGCGGATTACGGGTACGTACCAGGGTCAGGAGCTGAGCTACACCGTGCTGGTGACACAGTAATTGGTCGGCACGCGGAATGAGGTCGCTTCACCGGTTTATCCCCTTGCTTGATATGGCGTTGCTCGGCCAGCGCACGTCGAATTATGACACTGCTGTTGAAGTTTTAGCCCGCCCCAAACGCTAACTCTGGTAACGCGGAATCCGGACAAGTCCCTTTTAGCCGCCCCAGGCTACAAGCGGACTCCAAAACTCACAAATGTCGGCGCTTCAAACGACGATCTGGGACATCCGCAAGCTGCCTCCTTGAGGCACGGTGAAGATGGCGCAACTAGCGCTACCTGTTTTTTCTCGGCTCAGTTCGAGGAACCGGTTGTCACCCGCGCCGCTCAAAATCAAATCACAAAACCGGTCACTTTGCCGCTAATGCCGCCTTTTGCCGCCTCATTTTTTTGCAACTGCCGTCATCTCAATTAGATATGGCGGAAGCGTGTGGGAGTCGAACCCACCCCCGAATCCGCGAAGGACACGGGCTATGGTTTTGAAGACCACGAGGGTCACCCGACCCCTTTCGCCTCCGCGAACAGTATAGTGGAGCAGTTTGCGGACTCTCAAGGAAACGTCAGGCGCGCTGGGAAGCGAGAGTGGCGGCCTGCTGAGTGCGGATCAAAGCGGCGACGAGGTCGTAGAGCGCCGGAGCGGTGCAGACTTCATAATAGGGATGCGAAGTGGCTCCTCCGACTTTTCCATCGGGAAGCAGTTGCCGCGCGAAGGCCTTGCGCAAAACGAGCAGTTCGACGGATTCGCCAAGCGGCACTTCCCCATAAAACAAGGTGACGTTTTGTTTTCCCCAGGGCATATCGAGCTTCGTTTCAATGGTTTCGAGCGAAATTTCCTCGGAAAGCTTTTGAAAGCCTTCTTCGTTGAGCTCGATGCCGTTGTGGTTGTAGCGGACCAGGAATTCGTCCAACTCTTCCGCCGACGCGCCCTCCATGGTGTTCAGAAACTGGTAAACGGAAAAGTGACTCTTCTGCCCGGCGAGCATGCGTTTCGCCAGCTTGGCACAGCCTGAAAGACGGTCGGAAAGATTCAACGCCTTCGAAATCATGATGCGCGAATCTCCGTCAGTCCAATACGTGGGAGCAGAACCCTGGAAAGCAACTCCCAGGCCGAGTTCGAGCGCGGGAAGATTGCTGTCCGATGCGCGCTCGTTATACGAGTTGCAAACGGCCAGAATTTGCCGCGAAAGGATGCACGCTTTGGCGACCGGTCGCGCATAGGCGACGGTCGATTCCGTTTCGAAAATGGCGAGGATGATCGCGTCGCCCTCAATGAATACTTTCTTCGCTGAATAGCGATCCAAGAGTTTCTTAACCGGCTCGTGCAAGTTGAGGCTGAAATGGGAAGCAGGGTTTAGTCCGCGCGAAAGCAAATCCTGAGTCATCCGCGTAGAGCCGCGTACGTCCGACTTGATGATCACGTGCGAAATCACCTGGTCCTGATCCGGCCGGGCTTCCTCGGGAAGCACGCACTCATATAGCCGGTTGTTCAGGCGGGAGAGTTCGCGGGCCTTTTCCGTGGTTACCAGGTTAATGCGCTCCATGCAGGTGGTCAGATGCTCGGCGTCGCGCAGATCTCTTCGCAGGCGCAGAAAGTCGCCGGCAAACCGCAACACGAACGCCAATTTTTCATCGCGGGAATAGCGGCGTATCTTCCTGGAAAGTTCCTCGATAGCCTTGAGCGACAATTTCTTCGCCGGAACATGCTTGATGACCTGTTCGATTTGCTTCAGCTCGTCTTTGGAAACGAGGGCCTTGCGGAGTTGCTGCAAGTGCACCGGCGGGCAGTACTCCGAGGCGATGGGTTGAATTTCATAGCTTGCCAGAATGTGGTAGAGAACTTCCTGGAGTTCGAGACGATCGAGGAGCTGGGAGAGCAAGCGCGCACGGACTGGCGCCTGCTCCTCTCCAGCGGAGCTCGCGTCAAACAGGCGCTTGGCGTTTTCCGGCTCGTTCAGATATTCCCCGAGCCTCCCGGCATGATCCTTCACGAAAAAATCGAGCTTTTGCCGGGCGGAGTCAATCTGGGGGCCCAACTCCTCCAGCTTGCATTCCTGGTGTTTGAGGCGAGCCTCCAAATCGTTTAGCGACGCTTTCAGGTCGGCGGGGTCGCCGGAATTCAGGAATTTGGTGAAGAAACCATCGTTGCGTTCCAGACGCTTACGGGTATTTTCGCGCTGCTCCTCGAGATTCGTGATTTCCGACTGAATCGCCTGTACCGCTTCCAACAGCCCAGTGTGCGCCTGGATGGCTTCGGTGTGGGCAGGGTCATGGCTGAACGTAACCCCGGCCTCACGAAGGAATTCCTGGAAAAGCTCGTCCATGGCCTCAAAGCGGTCGGGGTCACGCGCATAGTTGCCCAGCAAGATGTAATGCTCGAGAAAAAAAACATCGTCTTTACCGCCATCGAGAAAAATCAACCGGTTCTTGCAAAGCTCGTAATAGGGAGCGAAATCTTCGCCAAAGAGGGCGCGGCGCGTTTTTGCGATGACATTGTCTTCTACATCGATCACAGTTTGCGCCACTTGCTGGCCCACACGGCGGACCACGCTTCTCCTGGCGGACTGCAGCTCCGATAAGCGCGCTTTGATGACGTGAGCCTGCTGGCTGCGTTCAAAATGTTCGCCGCGCTTGCGAATCCATTCCTTGCCTTCAAGAATCAGGTTGGCAAATTGATTGCCGATCTCGAAAGTGAGGAATTTTAGCAAGCCCAACCGGAAGAGCAGGTCTATCTCGATGTTTTTGTAATACTTAGCCTGGGTCAAGGAGCTCTGTAGAACTTCGGAGAGCAGCTTGCGAAACCCCGTGCCGTCCGGCGACCGCGAAGCGCGTAGCTCGAGTCCCGCGAGATAGGTATTGCTGGTGCTGTGGCGAATCACGTCGAAAAGATAGTCGCGAGCGATTTGGACGAATTTGGGACTCAAGAAGACGTCGTGGTGGATGTTATCCACCCCAATCGCCAGCGACTCCATAGGAATCGTGACGTTGTAGCTCTTGAGTTCAGGCCGGGCCTGCTCGGTTGGGCTGGGCGATAGGATTTCGTTAAGCATCAAGTTAGCCAGAATCGGCTATTTTTACGTTAACAGCGGCGGGGGAACCGGGCAAGAAATCCGGTGCGGTGCGTAACCAGAGAGTTAGTGAGGTGGATTACTGATAGGCTACAGGACCGTAATCCGGCGAGTGTCACTCCCGAGGTGTTCCAGGCGTACCTGAACCTGCGGCCAGGGGGTTTGCAGGGGGAAGCGCTCGGACCACTCCAGAATAGCCACGGCAGGGGTTGCGAACATGTCTTCCATGCCGAGGGTTTCAAAATCGTGGAAACTCTCAATCCGGTATAAATCGGCGTGATAGACCTTGGCGGGCTTGCCATAGACATGAACGAGCGTGAAGGTTGGGCTGGTGACGTCGTCCTCTTTGGCTGCTCCAAGGCCGGAAACAATACCTTTGGTGAGGGTGGTTTTTCCTGAGCCCAATTCGCCGGTCAGAAGGACCAGCACGGGCGCCTTGAGGCGCTTCGAGAATTCCCTACCCCACTGCGTGGTTTCCTCGGCGGAGTGGGTGATGAACTCCTCAGCCACGCTGAAGCTCCCGAATGAGCCGGTCGCGGGAGGATGGGAGGCTCTGCACAACCTCCTGGGCCAGCACCCCGGAAAGCTCATGTGTTTGGGCGGAATCCTCGGCGGCGAGTCCGTGCAGGTAGACGCCGAGAGCCAGGACGCGATGCCAATCCTGGGTGCCAAACTGGGATGTGAGCGCGGCAAGCAGGCCGCTAAGGACGTCGCCTGAGCCACCTTTGGCCAAGCCGGCGTTGCCGGCCGTGTTGATGCATAGATCGCCCGTGGGCGAAGCGACAATGCTGTGAAAGCCCTTCAGGATGACGTGAGCGTTCCATTTGAGGGCCGACTCACGGGCCACTTTCATGCGGTCGGCTTGCACGTCCTTTGTGGAAGCGCCGAGCAGGCGCGCCATTTCGCCAGGATGGGGGGTGATCGCAAGAAATTTTGTGTTTCGTTTGCGAAGACTGTCCGCATGCTCAGCAAAGGCGTTTAATCCGTCGGCGTCGAGTAGAACCGGTAGTTCGGTTTGCGTAACGATGGTGCGAATGAATTCCTGGGTCTGGCGATGCGTGCCCAGACCGGGGCCGATGGCGAGCACGCTCTTCCCCTCTTCCAATTCGCCAAATGTACCGTCCACCAGGCTTCGCAAAGAGAGCGTGCCGGACTTGGTGGCCTGGAGCGGTTCGGTCATATACTCCGGCTGACCCACCGCGACGATGGGCTGCACCGGCTCTGGCGTGGCAATGGTGACCAGACCTGCGCCGGATCGCAACGCGGCGCGTCCCGCCAGGATGGCGGCTCCGCTTTTCCCCATGGAACCGGCGAGTAGCAAGACGTGGCCGTAGGTTCCCTTGTGCGAATCGCCTGCGCGAACGAGAGGCAACGATGCGAACTCTTCCGGCTCGGCCCAACGAGCAGAGCCTTGGCCGATTTCTTCCACCAAAGCCGCGGGTGAGCCAATCTGCCGAACTTCGAGGTGCCCGCAACAGCCGGCTTGATTGGACAGAAGTTGGCCAATCTTCGGCGCAGTAAATGTGACCGTTTGGTGTGCGAACAGAACAGGCCCTTCCGCAGGCTGGCCATCGGATGGCAGACCGGAAGGAATATCAACGGCAAGGATAAAAGCAGGGCGCGCGAGCGTCGCGTTTCTTGAGAATTTGTTGAGTCGAGTGATGGCCTCCGCGATGACCCCGGCTGCGGGACCGCGCAGTCCCGTCCCGAGCAAAGCGTCGACAATGGTGTGCGCAGATGCGATTTTAGGCCAAGCGGCCTCCAGGGAAGCGCTGTCTCTAACTTCAGTGATTTTCCCCGAACATTTCAGCCAGCGAGAAAGGTTCTCAGCAGCGTCGCCACGCAATTCGTTGGACGATCCAAAAAGAAAGACGATGGGCTCGAAATCAACACCCAACTTATCCTCCTTTAAGAAACGTGCAGCAACGAATCCGTCGCCACCGTTATTCCCTTTTCCGCAAAGAAAGGCCGCGCGTTTATTGGTATTTCCATAAAGCTTCAGGCGCGCGACGTTGGCTATGTGCTTGCCTGCTTCTTCCATCAATTGCAGGCTGGGGACGCCGTAGCGCTCGGTCGTGAGCCGATCAACTTCGCGCATCTCGCCAGCAGTGAGGGCTTTCATGGAAGGTTCGACAAAATCAAAGCATCCACCCGCCGCTGACATTGACGACCTGCCCGGTAACGTACTCGGCTTCCTCGGATGCGAAAAAGGCCACTGTGGCGGCAACATCTTCGACGGTCGGGGGGCGGCCGATAGGAAAACGCGCGTCGCGAATCTTACGAGCCTCTTCCAGCGTTAGCTCGTTCTCATCAATGCTGGAAGGGTTCACGACGTTCACGGTGATGCCGTTCTTGGCTTCCTCGAGCGCCAGAGAGCGTGACAACGCCACGACAGCAGCCTTGGCTGCGGCGTAGGCTGAGATTTTCGCCTGGCCGAACGCTCGCTCCGCGCCCACCGCGCCCATATTGATGATTCGGCCCCAGCGCGCTTTCCGCATGTGCGGTAACGCCGCTCGGCACATATATAAAACCGTCAGCAGATTCGAGGTAAAGATGGATTGCCAGTCCGGAAGCGATGATTCCGCCAGCGTGCCCCAGCGAAAATCCCCCACGTTGTTGACGATCACGTCGAGCCGCCCGAAGCGATCGACCACCGTCTTGATCAACTGGTCGCAGCGCCCCGCATCGGTGATATCCGTCTCCACTGCAACACAATCGACGCCATTGGCCTGCAACAGGCGCAACGTCTGCTGCGCCGCGACTTTGTTGGAGCGATACGCAATGGCCATTCGCGCGCCGTCTTGCGCCAGCCGAAGAGCAAGCCCGCGGCCGATTCCCCGGCTCCCACCTGTCACCAGCGCCACACGATTACGGAGCGACATTCTTTTCCCCGGCGAAATCTCTTGGAAATATTTTCAGTATAGCCTAGCCGTAGCGGAGGTACTACCGAAGCCGCGCCACGATCACGGTCATGTCATCGGCCTGTTCAGGGGTTCCGGCCCACTCTTCCGCCGCAGCCATCAATGATTCCGCGACCAGGAGGGGCGCAGCGCCTTGCACGTGGACAGCTGCTTCCTGCAGACGTCGAATCCCAAATTCTTCCCCATAAACGTTCTCGGGCTCAATAAGGCCATCACTATATCCGATGAGGAGCGCGTCGGGACCGACTGTCAACGCCCCTTCCTCATAGACGTAATCTTCCATCACGCCGAGCACCATGCCACCTTTGTCCAATAGCTCCGAACCATCTTTGCAGATCAAAAAGGCTGGCAGGTGGCCGGCGTTTGTATAGCGGAGCGTTCGAGTGGCGCTATCGTAGGTTGCAATGAAGAATGTCGCGAATCGGTCGTCGCCGGTGTTGCGGACCAGATGTTTGTTTAGCCGCGACACAAGTTCGGCCATGCTCAGGTGTTCGCTGCCTTCCGTAAGCATCTGGCTGCGCAGCGCCGCTTGCAGACTGGCCATCAGCAGCGCCGCGGAAATTCCCTTCCCTGAAATGTCGGCGATGGCAATGGCGATATGCGTCGGACTAAGCTGAATGAAATCATAGTAGTCGCCGCTGACGGACCGCGCGGCCTTGCAGATCGCTTCAATCTCCACTCCCGGGACAGATGGCAAAGTGCTTGGGAAAAGCTGATTTTGCACTTCCCGGGCGATGGAAATCTCATTCTCCAGCCGCTGCCGTTTGTTTTCCACCTCGATGAGCTCGCCGATGGAAGCCGTCATAGTGTTGAATGATTCGGCCAGTTCGCCGAGTTGGTCGCGCTGCTTCATTTGTATACGGTGGGAGAAATCTCTCTCTTTAACAAACTGGGTAGCTTGGTACAGGTCCGCAACCGCATTCGTGATGCGCCGTGTCAATACAATCCCGGGAATCAGCGCCACTATCATGATGAGAACAAGAAGAGCGCCCAGCCCGATCGCCATCAGCCGGTAGGTGTCGCGCAATTCGCCAAAGGAGGTGAACATTCGCGCGTTTAGCTGTGACGGACGGGCATTAAACACTGCCAGGACAGGCCGAAGCGGTTCAACAGTTCCGTCCTTTCCCACATATACGGAATCCAGCCTCGACACGACCTCTACCGGCACATCAATCCAGATCATAGGGGGCTGCAGCGACCGATTCCGGGCCACAATTGGGCTAGCCATTACATATTGGCCGTTGGCAGTCGGATAAATAATTCCTTGGCGCGCTCCGGGCACGTACTTCTCCATCAGGGTGAGCTGGATCGCGCCGAGATCCGGCGCAATTCCACTGAGAAAGTCAGCCGTGACCGGAACCCGCAAGGTCACCAGCCGGATGCGACCGTGCTCTGGCATCGCCCGTATGCTCATCAAGAAAAGCCGGTCGCCTTCCTGCACGATGCCGGCAAAGGACAGCGCTGCCGGCCCGGCCACCTTCCCCAGCAAGCTGGCATCATCGGAGAACGCGATGTTTAATTTCGGAAGCTCGCGGTCGTGCACGGAGTGAGATTGCGCCGCCAGTACGCGCTCGGATTCCTCCTCACCTATCCCCTTTGGCAGTGTCGCGTGCGCGGCGGCGATGTGTTCCGATATATCTGCGATCATGGCGATACGTTGCTGCAAGTCTTCGTGCAACAGGTAGGCGCCAAGCTGAGAATACAGAATGCGGCCGGCGAGTACAGCCAATGTAACGATCGACAAGAACGGTACAACCGCAATGAATAGGTAGGCGACGATGAGCCGGTTGCGGAGACTCCAGAGTAGCCGGTCTCTCCACCAACCAATCAGCCTGAACAGGAGATAGACGCTCGCGACGACCGCCAAGTATTTCAGAAAGTTGAAGGGACCGCCTTGCAAGCCAAAGAGGGCGGCCAACAACCCTCCGGCCGCGACTGCTGTGGAAACCAGATCGGGCCACGTCAGGCGGTTCCAAACTTCTTTTAGGCTGGCGCGAAAAGGTGTCATCGTGCCGTCATCGGAATGAATACTTTACCTGAATCGCCGTAGCGAATGCAGAGTAAGCGACTGACGATCTGAAGAAAGGCCGGCCATTCCAGCCCGCCCCGCCGAGGGGACGTCTTATTGCTGTTGCGCGTTGCTGACGCGGCTGTGATAGCGGCTGTAAGTGAAATAAATCACGAGACCGATGATCAGCCAGACAATCAGGCGAGCCCAATTCACCCACCCGAGTTTGTACATCATATAGCCGTTGAATAGGATTCCCAAGATTGGCACGACCGGCACCCACGGAGTGCGGAACGGCCTTGGCTGGTCTGGGTTCTTGGAACGTAAAATCATGACCGCGATGCAAACCATTATGAAAGCCAACAACGTGCCGATATTCACCATCTTTCCGATGTCATCGATGGGCGTCACGCTCCCGACGATAGCGGCGAGCAATCCCACAAGCAAAGTGTTTTTGTACGGCGTCCGGTATTTCGGGTGCACCGCCGCGAAGAACCCCTTCGGCAACAAGCCGTCATTGGCCATGGCATACAGCACGCGCGTCTGTCCGAGGAGCATCACCAGCATGACGCTCGTCAACCCTGCAAGCGCGCCCAGTGTGATGACGTGGGATGCCAGCGTCAGGCCGCGGTCAAGAAATGCTTCAGCTATCGGAGCCTCGATGTTGACGTCTTGCCAGCGGACCATTCCGGTCAGTACACCGGCCACGAGAATATAGAGAATGGTGCAGATCACCAGCGATGCCAAGATCCCAATCGGAAGATCACGCTGCGGCTTCTTGCATTCTTGAGCGGTCGTCGAGACGGCGTCAAAACCGATGTACGCAAAAAAGATGTAAGCCGCGCCGGCGCCGATTCCCGAAAAACCCATTGGCGCGAACGAGGACCAATCATGGCCCCAGTTCGAGAAGTTTACATAATGGATGCCCAGTCCGATGACGAACAGCACCACCGTCACTTTGATCGTCACGATCGCGGCATTGAACCTCGCGCTCTCTTTAATGCCGATAACCAAAATCGCGGTGATGACTAGTGCGATCAAGAAAGCGGGCAAGTTAAACCCAATTCCCACTCCAAACATTGTCGGCGCGTTCAGAAGCGCATGAGCCTGCTGAACTAATTCCGGCGACTGCCCTTTGACGATGGCATCGACTTTGTCGAGGAAGGCCTGTGTGCCCGGCTGCAGCGTGGCGTCTGAGGCCAGCGCCATCCGGCGCGCGACGATCTTCGTGGCAGTGCTCAACCCAGTCCAGTGGTCGTAGGCAAGCCACAAAGGCATCTTGATCTTGAAAATATTGAGCAACTCGATGAAATGGTTGGACCAGCCCGACGAAACCGTGCTCGCGCCCATGGCGTATTCCAGTGTTAGGTCCCAGCCAATAATCCAGGCGAAGAGTTCGCCCAGGGTAGCGTAAGCATAGGTATAAGCGCTTCCCGCCAGCGGAATCATAGCCGCAAACTCGGCGTAGCAAAGCCCCGCAAATGCGCATCCCAGCCCAGAAAGTACGAAGGAAAGCATTAGCCCCGGTCCAGCGTAGTGCGCACCTAGACCAGAAAGCACGAAGATGCCCGCACCGATGATCGCGCCTACGCCCAGCGCTGTCAGTTGAAACGGGCCGAGCGTGCGCTTCAGGCTGTGCCCGCCTTCCTCCTGACATTCCGCGAGCAGCATGCTCATCGGTTTTCTTGCGAACAAGGGGTTGCCCATGCAACTCCTCCTTTGGGGGTCAGCCCCACTTCCTCATAACGCTACCAATTTGGCCTTACGCATTGTAGGGGCGCAGCATTCCGCGCCCCTACAACAAAATTCGACTATCGCGCTGATCCGGCTTTAACGCTCCGCCTCGACCGCCACGACCATAGCAGATAGACGGGAACCCCAAGCAAAACGATCTCCAGACCCTTTCCCGAGGTTTGCGTCTGGTAAAGCAAAAGCACAAACATAATTGCCACCGCCGCAAGAATATACAGTGCAGGAACAACCGGGTACCCGAACGCGCGATACGGCCGCTCGGCATCCGGCCGTTTTGCACGCAGCACGAAAATCCCCACGATCGTCAGCACGTAAAAGAGCAACGCGGCAAAAACAACGTAATTGAGCAGGTCGCTGTAAAGATTGCCGTAGGTTACCGCTCCGGCCGCGTCCACGTGCCGAGTTCTCAGCAAAATCAGGATTGCGATCCAAATCCCTTGATAAGTCAACGCCGTGCCGGGCACCCCCTTCTTGTTCAGGGTCCCAGTCGATTTGAAAAAAAGGCCATCTCTTGCCATCGCATACGTGACACGCGCGCCGGCCAGGATCAATCCATTGTTGCAGCCAAACGTGGAAATGATGATCGCTCCCGCCATGAGCATCGCGCCGGTTGGCCCGAAAATGGCGTTCAAGGCCGCGCTGGCCACGCGATCATCTGGCGCGGTCTGAATCTGCACCAGTGGCAACGTGCAGAGATAGGCCAGGTTCGCGAGGCAATACAGAGTGATCACGATGATGGTGCCGAAGGCCATCGAGAGGGCCACGTCGCGTTTCGGGTTCTTCACTTCCGCGGCTGTAAAGCCGATGTTATTCCACGCGTCCGCCGAAAACAGCGAACCGACTTGCGCCACTCCATATGCCACAAACAGGCCGAAGACGCCGCTCGCTGCGGTAATGGTCGGCACAAAGCTCTTCAGAAAACTCGCGCCCGGCTCAATGGTCTGCGCGTTGCGAATTGTCCAGAAGTGGCTGAAATTCTCGGTGATTGCCCCGGCATTTCTCCCTACAAAAATTCCGAGGAAGATTAATCCCACGAGCGACAGAGTTTTCGCGCTCGTGAACACGTTTTGGATCAGCTTGCCGAGCCGCACTCCAAGCGTATTGATGAACGTCAGAAACACGATCATCAGGACGCCCACAAACTGCTGAACCGACAGGCTGATGGCATATTTCGAACCCAAGGCAATGGGGTGAATGATCCAGACACTCGGTGAAATCGCCGTCCACAGCACACCCAAATAGCGCGCAAAACCAACGGCCACAGCCGCGATGGTTCCCGTCTGAATCACGAGGAAAAGCGTCCAGCCGTAAAGAAATCCCCAAAGCGGTGAGTACGCCTCGCGCAAATAAACGTACTGACCGCCCGCATGCGGAAACAGCGCGGCCAGTTCGCCATAAGAAAGCGCCGCGGAAATCGTCAGCAATCCGGTGAGAATCCACGTGAGCAGCAGTCCACCTGCGGAGCCCGTTTGCCGCGAAATATCCGCAGCCACAATGAAGATGCCCGATCCGATCATCGAGCCCACGACGATCATCGTGCCGTCGAACAACCCGATGGCCCGCACAAATCCAGGCTCCGATTTTGCTCCGGTGTCCGCGAGAGGATGCGTTGTGTCCGCCATTTCGACGAATACCTCAGGTTGACGCCGCGTGGCTAGCGGGGCCCAACAGGTCGATGTATTGCCGGGCACGCGCCGCAGGTTCAGGCGCGCGCAGGATATCGCTGATGACCGCCACGGAATCAGCCCCTGACTCGATTATCTCAGGGGCGCGCTGCAACGTAATGCCCCCAATAGCTACAATTGGTTTATCAGTTAGCGGCCTGACCTCTCGGATGAACTGCGTGCCAACCACTGGATCGAGGTTTGACTTTGTGCCGGTCGTAAAGATGGGTCCGACGGCAATGTAATCCACGGATGATGCGGCGGCCCGCTCGAACTGTTCGAGGTTGTGCGTGGACACTCCCACCAGTTTCTCCGCCCCAACCACGCGCCGCACTTCCTCCACGCCTAAATCTTCCTGGCCGACGTGAACGCCATTTGCTCCCGCAACGGCCGCGACATCGGGGCGGTCATTCACCACAAGCGAAACTCCCAGCGGTGAGAGCAGCAAAAGCAGTTTTTTTGACGTTTCGAACAGTTCGCGCGCGGACGCCCGCTTATTCCGATACTGAAGCAGCCGGACACCGGCAGTGGCAAGCTCTTGAGCGCAGTCTGTTTCGGGAACGGTAAGCAATGCTGCGTCTAATATCACATACAACCGCGGTAGAACAAGGCGCTTCAACGTTTATTTTCCGTTCGTCCCGAGCAATCTTTCGATGAAGTGGGTATCGAACTTCCCCGAGCCAAACTCCGGGTCGGCCAGAATCCGTCGATGTAGCGGTATCGACGTCTTGATACCCTCGATAACGAACATTTCAAGCGCCCGCTTCATGCGCCCAATGGCTTCAGTCCGGTCGCGTCCCTTAACGATCAGCTTTGCAATCATCGAATCGTAGTAAGGAGGAATGACCGCGTCGGCATAAGCGGCCGAATCCACGCGCACGCCTGTGCCTCCCGGCGCCTGAAACGTGGTAATGCGCCCCGCCGACGGCACAAAGGTCACCGGATCCTCGGCGTTGATCCGGCACTCGATAGCGTGGCCGGAAGCCATAATCGCACCGGTGGCATCTTCCATTTTCTCGCCGGCAGCGATGCGAATCTGTGCCTTGATTAGATCCACTCCGGTTACGAGCTCCGTCACGGGATGCTCGACTTGAATACGCGTATTCATCTCGATGAAATACATCGCGCCGTCCTGATCCATCAGGAATTCGACGGTCCCGGCGTTGGTGTAACCGATCTTTTCGAGCGCCTTCACCACTTTGGTGCCAAGCTCCTTGCGCTGTTTGGGGTCCACGACGGGTGAAGGCGATTCCTCCACCAATTTCTGGTGACGCCGCTGGATGCTGCATTCGCGTTCTCCCAGATGGACCACTTTCCCATGCTGGTCGCCGAGCACCTGAAACTCAATGTGCCGAGGATGTTCCAGGAATTTTTCCGCGTAAACGTCCGGCGTGCCAAAAGCCTGCTGCGCCTCGCTGCGCGCCGTCTGGTACGCAGACAGAAGCTCTTCCTGTTTACGCACCACGCGCATTCCGCGGCCGCCTCCGCCCGCGGAGGCCTTTAGAATGAGCGGGTATCCGATGCGCGCCGCCTCTTTCGCAAGCTGCTCTTCCCCGTCAACAACGCCCTCGCTCCCCGGAATCGTAGGCAGGCCGGCGGTCTTCACTTCCCTCCGCGCGCGGTCTTTTTCACCCATCATTTCGATGATTTCCGGCCTCGGCCCAATAAAAGTAATTTCCGACGCTTCGCAAACTTTGGCAAAGTTGGCGTTTTCCGAGAGGAATCCATAACCCGGATGAATGGCATCCACATTCGTAATTTCTGCTGCGCTGATCACCTGAGGGATGTTCAGGTAGCTTTCGCTGCTACGCGCAGGCCCGATGCAAACCGCCTCGTCTGCAAATCGAACATGCAGGGAATTACGGTCCGCTTCGGAATACACCGCAACCGTGGATATACCCAATTCCTTGCAGGCGCAGATGACCCGCAAAGCGATTTCCCCGCGATTGGCAACTAGGATTTTCTGGAACATGGTCTGGCGTGCCGGCTACTTTTTCCGGCTCGGACGAATGCCAAAGAGAGGCTGCCCATATTCAACCGGCTGTCCGTTTTCCACGAAGATTCGCATGACTTCGCCGGAGACGTCGGATTCAATCTCGTTCATCAGCTTCATCGCCTCTACAATACAGAGGACGTTTCCCGTCTCCACGTACGTGCCTACTTTTACAAAGGCCTCCGTCCCGGGGCTGGGAGATTCATAGAAGGTCCCGACGATGGGGGATTTAACCAGATGCAGATCTTCCGAGGAACGCGCCTCCGGAACTTCGCCGGACGGCGCCCGCGGGGCCTCCGGCGATCCCGGAACGATAATCTCAGGCGCGGCTACCGCTCGGGGTGACCCAACTATTACCCCTGCCGAAGGCTTTCGCAGCCTTATGCTCAGATCACCCCTAGTGTATTCGAACTCTTCGAGATTGTGCTCCGTCATGAACTGAAAGAGCTGTTCGATCTGTTGGATTTCCGGATTGCCAAACGACGGACTGGACCTGCTCGGCTTTTTGCGTTTCATGCCTTTTTTAGATCTCAATGAGATTCCGCGGTGCGCGGGTCAGTACTTCCGTACGGCCAGCGTGAACGGCTACATCGTCCTCGATTCGTATGCCTCCGATGCCTGCAGAATACACACCGGGCTCAATTGTGATTACGTTTCCCGGCTCCAGGCGCTTTTTTTGCCCTCGCGCCACCCTGGGATCTTCATGCACTTCGAGTCCAAGCCCGTGGCCCGTACTGTGAACAAAAAGATGGTCCAAACGATAGCCGGCCAGGACCTGCCTCGCCGCCGCGTCGACGTCCCCGCAGGCCGCGCCGCTCTTTGCCGCTGCGATCGCAGCCGCTTGGGCCTCCAAAACCGCGCCGTACCAAATCCGGATGCGTTTTGGCGCCCGCCCCATGTACACTGTGCGCGTTATGTCGCTGCAATAGTGGCCGAGTATAGCACCCAGGTCCAGCACGACCAACTCATTTTTCCCCAGTCGTTTGGCCGTAGGACGCGCATGCGGCAGTGCGGCTCGCTCTCCGAACGCGACGATCGTTTCAAAGGCCGGCCCCGACGCTCCTCTCTTTCTCATCTGGTATTCAATCTCGGCCCCCACTTCAAACTCGCGTATCCCCGGTTTCAGCAGGCCGATTGTGGATTGGACCACTTCACCCGCCAGGATGGCCGCCCGTCGCATTTGTGCCAGCTCTGTTGCGTCTTTGCGCATGCGCAGGCTCTCCACTCTGCCAGGAGCTGAGATCCACCTCACCCGCGCTCCGGCAGCCTTGCGAAGACTTTGAAGCTGCCCCACCGTTATCTGACTTGCATCAAACCCCACCCGCCGGGACCGGGAATCCCTCAAAAACTGGCCGACGGATTCAAACACGGACCCCTTCTGCTGGATTACGCGGACTCCAGACATTTCTGCCCGGCCTTGCTCCATGAATCTTCCGTCCGTGATGAAGGTAGCGCCCTTCCCTGTCACAATCAGAGCGCCAGACTCCCCAGTGAACCCTGTCAGGTAATACCAGTTAGCGGGGCTGGTTATCAGCAGGGCGTCGATTTTTGCGTTACGGAAGTCTGCTGTCAGGTTGTGGCGTCGCCGATGCAAAGGTGCCCTCATAAAATAAAACGAGGAGACTGTGGTCTCCTCGTTTTATTCCTTATTTGAAACGCCAATTCCCCAAGCTACCCGGGAATGATTCGCGGCGTTAAGAAGAAGAGCAGTTCCTGGGATGACGTCGAGACACTGGTACGCTTGAAGAGGTGCCCGATCAGCGGCAGGCTGCCAACGACAGGCACCTGAAAGATATCTGTGCGTTGACTGGACACGATGATCCCCCCAATCACCACCGTTCCGCCGTCCGCCACCGTCACTTTGGTTTCCGCGGCTTCCGTGTCTAGAGCGGGAATTCCCTGCACTCGCGGGATGCCGGCGTCGATCTGGGTGTTCTCCACTAGCACGTCCATGAACACGGTGCCGTCCGCGGTGATCTGCGGAGTGACCTCCAGTTTCAGCACGGCGTCTATGAACTGCACAGAGATCGTATTGTTGATGGTAGTCTGAATCGGAATCTTAGTCCCCTGCTTGACCGCCGCCTTTTCGTTGTTCTGAGTAATGATCTTGGGCTTCGATAGCAGCTTGCCTACGCCCTTCGATTCCGCCGCGGTAATCATGAAATCTAGGGCCAAGTTGGCCGATGTAAAAAGGTAGCTCACGCCGCTGGTGGGAGCGTTCGCACCAAGGTTCGTCACCAAGGGCATTTGAACGTTCGCCTGCTGGGGCGCCTGGCCAGCCACGGGTGGCTGTGGCACCGGTGGCGCGCCGAAAGTGAGTGCCGGTGAAGTGGAAACACCAGGCGTTATTGTTCGAAAGATTGGGCTCGGACCGACGGTCGAATTGCCGCCAAACACATTGTTGCCGCTGGAGGTCGCGAACGCGAGCTGCGTGCCGATGTCCCGCGCGAAGGAACGCGATGCCGAAACCACTCGCGCCTCGATTTCCACCTGCTGCGACTTGCGGTCCAGGTTGCGAATCAGGTTATCAATGATCGGAATGACCGATGGAATATCACGGATGATCAGCTGGTTCGAACGGTCATCGTACAGTATGTCGCCGCGCGAGCTAAGGAACTTCTTGAGCGTCGGCGCCAGCGCCGCCGCCTTAGCGTAGCTCAGTACCCGGGGCACAGTCACCGGAGCGATCGCTTCCGCCTGCGCTTTTTCCAGGTCGCGCTGCGTCTCCGCTTCTTTCTTTAACGTATCGCGTGAGGCGATCCTCAGCACGTTCCCGCTGAGTTGCTTGTCGAGACTGTTGTTCTGCAAAACGATGTCGAGTGCCTGGTCCCAGGGCACTTCATCCAGAACGATGGTGAGGCTCCCCTTGACCGCAGGATCCAGCACCACGTTGAGTCCGCTGATTTCGTGAATTAACCGGAAGAAGTCCTTGAGGTCCACGTCTTTCAAGTTTACGGAAATCGGCTCGCCCGTATACTTGCCCGTGGGCGCCTGCACTGCCGCCGGTGCCTGTGCCGCCTGGGATGCCGCCAACGTCGTGGCCGCCGTGTTTGCCTGCTGCACCGCTTGCTCGGCCGCCTGTTGCGTCGTGGAATTCGGGCGCACAGGTTCGTTTTTCTCGCTCAAAGATGCCAGAGTGAATGAGGGCTGGGTCAGTTCGCTTGGCAAAGCGAAGCGAGGAGCAGAAATCTTCAAATCCTTGGATGAGCCGCCCGCAGCCGTGCGGGGCGATGCTACGCTGTACTTGAATTCCGGCCGCGCCTTCTCATTCTGCTGCGACGTCAACGTCGTCGAACCGGACACCGGTTGCATTGGAGTCGTTGACGTATTTTCAAAGTAGATGACCACCGCTCCGCCGTCGCGCGCAACCCGATACGGGCTCGCCGTCGTAAGATCCACCACCACCCGCGCCACATCCGGCCGGTATTGTCCGATGCGCACTCCGCGCACAGGGGCGGAAATCCCGGGGATGACCGTCTTCTGCACGGCTAACCGGGCTCCCACAAAATCCAGCACCAGGCGATCCGGGTTCTGCATGCGGCCGGCGTGAACCTCGAGCCGTCCCTCGCCTTCCACGCGTACAGCCGACCGTTCCGGCGCCTGGGTAATAGCAACACTGGAGATGACAGCGGCAGCCGCCGTCGCGCCAGCGGGCGCCTGCGTCTGTGCAAGCACCGGGCTGCTCGCCAGTGCCATGCTTGCAAGGATCAAGTAGCCATGCCGAAGGGCCGGCCAATTCGTCTTCATTGCTGTTCTCCTGGACTGGAGTAAATTCGTTTGTTCACTTGCCGTTCGACGGGTTTTCCAAAGGCATCTTTTCCTTCTTCATGGAAGGAAACGCTATCCATCGAAATCTTTTCCACGCTGCCGTCATACAGCCGGTCGCCTTCGCGCAGGAAATACGTGCGCGCTTGCGGATTTGAAACCACCGCGATCATCCCATTCGGGGAACGCACGATGCCGTCAAGGCGCAGCGTGCTGACCTGCAGACCCAGTTTGCCCGGCGGCAGATTCGGGCCTCCCGCCTTGTTCTGCCTCCCGATTAAGGATTCGAACGGATCGCGCCGAGCCTGTTTGATTTCGCTCGCTGCAGCTGCCGGTGCGGAACCCGGAGTGGAAGCCTTCTCAACCGTCCTGCGAGCCGGTTTGGCTGCCTTAGCCTTGCCTGGCTGTTTCGCGCCCGATTTGGCTCCAGTTTTGGCTGCGGGGTTGCTAGCCGGCTTGGCCGCCTGCGCTGCAGGTTTCGCCACGGGCGTTGCCGGCTTCGTCTGGGCCGGCGTCGCCGGTTTAGCCGCTTGAGGTGCGGGCTTGGTCGCGGCCGATGCTGCAGGCTTGCCCGTTTGCTGCACGGGCTTGCCGGCATCCGCCTGTGCGGACTTCGCACTATTCGGCGTGGACGGCTTAGCCTGCGCCCGCAATCCGGGCGTCGCTGTCGCAACCAAAATCCCTAGTCCGAGAGTTATCGCTGAACGCATAGTTCGCTCATTCCCGCTCAGGGTTTTCCAGCCGCACCGGCTGCAGGCTTAGCTCCGGCTGCCGGAGCCGCACCCGTATCGGCGGGCTTGGTAAAAAATGTTGTTGCCGTGAAAATTCCAGACACTGTTGTCCCCGGGCGCACCGCGTACTTTGTGCCTTTTGGCTTGTCTGGATCGTCAAACGTCAGGTCGCCCACATTAATAATTCGTGACAGGCGGCCCAGTCTCCCGAAGAAATCCAGGATATTGAAGTACGGGCCGTCGGCCTGCACCTCAAACGGCATTTCGTAATGATATTCCTTGGGAACCACGGCCTGCGCCGTCAAGCGCCTGATCTGCACATTCGACGCGCTCGCCGCTCCCTGCAACAGCCGGATAAATTCGTCAGTTTCTTTTTCTTCCGGCACGATCGTTTTCAGCGTATCCAGTTGCTTGGAAAGCGCGTCCATCTGCTGCTTCAGTTCTCCGTAGCGCTGCTTGTAGACCTGCAGCTGCGTGACTTCCTGGTTCAGCTTCGTGCGCGTCTGGACGGCGGCATCCACCTCGTCCCGTTCCCTTGCAATCGGTGAACCAGGCACGTAAACGCCGACCAAAACCAGCACGACAGCAACCGCCGCAGCCACTAGGGCCTGCATGATCACGGACATATCTCGAAGCGGATTGGCCATGGCGCTCCCCTTATCCTTTCTTCGCCGGCGTCTTCGCAGCCGCAGCAGGAGCCGGTGTATTGGCCGGCCGTGCCTGCGCTGCGGTGGGCGGAGTGATTTCAGCTGATATCTGGAACACGAAGGTCTGCACCGCCGTATTCTTATCGTCTTGTTTTGTTTCCTTAATTTCGACTTTCTGGAAATACCCGGACCGCTTCAGTGCGGTAATAAAGTTCGCAACTGAGTTGACGGACGCGGACGAGCCCTCCATCGAAAGCGTTGTGCCTTTGCGGATCATTTCCGTCAGCCACAGGTTTTCCGTCCGCGACACCGTGTTGGCAACCATGTCCAGCAGTTCCTGCCCGCCCGTGCGGTCGCGCTGCAACTGCTCGATCGTCGAAACACGCTGCTGCAGGACGGCCTTCTGCTTCTCGAACGCTTCCACTTGCAGTTTGGTCTGCTCGAGGTCCGTCTTCTGCGCTGTCAGTCTTTTGATTTCCGCGTTTTCCTTGTTCAGCTGGTTCTGCCACGTGTAATAGAAGAATCCCAGAACCAGGGCGCCGAGAACCAGCCCTGCTCCGATGAACACCGCAGGAAGCGCTCCGCCCGCATCCACCGTCGAAGGAGCACGCCGTGAAGCCTTCGGCCGAATTTGTCCAAGAAGGTTTATGCGAATCATGGCTAGTCAAAGCTCCTCAGCGCCAGACCTACGGCAATAGCCAGCCGCGGCGCCATTTCCCGGATCTGGTCATCACTGTGCTTGCCGGGATCAATCATTACTTTGCGGAAAGGATTCAACTCTTCCACCGGCATCGCGAATTCTTCCCGCAGCAAGTCCACCAGCCCGGGAACGCGCGCCGTTCCCCCTGCCACCACGATTCGCTGGATGTTCTCGCCGCTGGCTGTCGCCCGGAAGAAGTCGAAGGTCTTTTGAATTTCCAGCGTCAGAATGTCGGAAACGCTGCGCAGTATCTGTTGTTTCTGCTCGTCGGTAACGCTCGGCAGCGAATCGCCCCTCTTCAGGCGTTCCGCGTCCTCGAAGCTGAGGTCCAGTTCCTTCTGCAGCGCATCCGTATATTGGTTGCCGCCCACGCTGACGTCGCGCGTGAACAGCGGCACCCCGCCGCGCACAATGTTAATGTTCATGACGCTCGCGCCAATGTTCAGCAGCGCCACCGTCTGCCCCGCATCCGGTTCGTAGTTGATTTCGAAGCAGTTCTGCAGTCCGAAGGCATCGATATCCACCACCACCGGCGTCTTTCCTGCCTGCGCCAAAACGTTGGTGTGGTTCAGAATCTTGTCTTTCTTCACCGCCACCAGCAGAACATCCATCTGCGAGTCCATCGACTCCAGCAGTTGATAGCTCAGGTTCACGTCCGCGATATCAAATGGAATGTGCTGGCTGGCTTCGGAAGGAATCCGATCGTAAAGTTCTTCCTCGGTCATCAGCGGCAGCGGAACGCGCTTCACGATTACCGAGTGCCCTGATACCGACGTCGCCACGTTTTTCGTCTTGATCCGTTGCGCGTCGAAAATCTTGCTGATCGCATTTGCAACCTGCGGTGCATCCATGATGGCGCCGTCCACCACCGTGTCCGGGGCCAGCGTTTCCATCCCGAAGCTCACGAGCTCATAGCCGGACTTTGCCGATTTCAGTTCCACGGCCTTAATCGAACTCGACCCGATATCCAGTCCCACCAGCTGTCGGCTCTTTTTTCCGAGTCCAAGCATTTCACGGCCCCTTTTCTAACCGGCGTTCCTGCGCCCCGCGCCAGACTAACGGCGTCTCGCGGTCGCCTGGCTCATTTTCCGCTCCATCCAGCGGTCCAGGATCGTTTTACGCAGTTTCCAACGGTTGCCGAGTTTAAACGCGGGAATTTCGCCTTCCGTGATGTAACGGTACAGCGTATCCGGCGAGATGCCCAGATACTGTGACGCTTGCCGCACATTCATCACTTCGCGCGATTCGCTCACGAGGAACGCCACCCCGGCATCCAGATGAAGCACAAAAATTAGCCACCGTGAGTTGCGCCGACCTGCGCTGCGAAGGTTGGAGGGCACAACCCGTGGAAGCTTTATGACATTCTACCACTCCGACCGTCAAGGGAATCTATAGGGCTGTTGTCCTATCAATACGGGTAGTTCTAGGCATTTCGGGGGGTATTCGCCGCTAGTACCTACCCAGGTTGGGGGCTATTCCTGCCGCTGCCACTATTAGTTGCGGTTTTGAGCGCTCCGCTCCCTGTCCGCGAGGACGGTTATCCTTTGCAATCAGCGCTTTTTCCACAGAAAAGTACTACTCGCGCCTTCCGATTGCGGATGCACTGCCCTCCTTATTTTCTTCTCGTCGAATCCGGCCGTGACATGCGCACGAGCCCAGCGCCGCACTCCCGCGTCACTTTTTCTCACGATTTATCCAGCGACAACGACCTCCACAGCCCATCTACCCGCTTCTTCGTCTCTTCATCCATCAAAATCTCGTCCGGCCAAGGCCGCGTAAATCCTTCGGACGCCCACTTGCGCGTCGCATCAATCCCCATCTTCGATCCAAAGTCTTGCATCCGCGCTGCGTGATCCAATGTATCCATCGGCCCCAGTGAAAACTGCACGTCCCGCTCGGGGTCCACCGCACACAGCGTCTTCCAAACCACTTCACTGTAGTTGTGAATGTCAACGTCGTGGTCCACCACAACGATCACCTTCGTGAACATCGCCTGCCCCAGCGACCAAACCGCATTCATGATCTTCCGCGCGTGCCCGGGATACGACTTTCGAATCGCCACGATCATCAAGTTGTGAAAAATTCCCTCGGCCGGCATCGCCACGTCCACGATTTCCGGATACTGCATCTTCATCACTGGCAGAAATACGCGCTCCACCGCGTATCCCATATAGAAGTCTTCCTGCGGCGGCGGCCCCACCACCGTCGTCAAATAAATCGGCTCCTTCCGCCGCGTCACGCATTCCACGTGAAAGACCGGGAACTCCCCTTCCAGCGAATAAAAGCCCGTGTGGTCCCCGAACGGCCCTTCCGTGCGCATCTCATTCAGATTGACGCAGCCCTCCAGCACAATCTCCGCGTTCGCAGGCACCTCCAGGTTGTTGGTCTCGCAGGTCACCATCTCGACTGGTTCGCGCCGCAAGAATCCTGCGAACATCATCTCGTCAAGGTCCGGTGGAATCGGCAGCATCCCGGAAAGCGCGGTCGCCGGATCGGCGCCGATCGCCACGCTCACAGGAATTCTGCCTTCCGGATTCTTCGCCCTCGCTCGCCGAAAATGCTCCGCTCCATGCTTCTGCGTTTGCCAGTGCATTCCCGTCGTGCGCTCGTCGTAAATCTGCATGCGGTACATTCCCACGTTCCGCTTCCCCGTCTCCGGATTCCTCGTAAACACCAGCGGAAACGTGATGAACCGTCCCCCATCCTGCGGCCAGCACTTCAGAATCGGGAAATCAAGCAGGTTGACATCGCTTCCCTTCTGCACAACTTCCTTGCACGCGCCCGTCTTCACGCTCTTCGGGAAAAACGACCCTAGCTCCGCCAGCTTCGGCAGCATCTTGACCTTGTCGAAAAATCCCTGCGGCGTTTCCATTTTCAAGAATCCCTGGATGCGCTCGGCGACCTCCTCCAATCCGTTCACTTCCAGCGCCAGCGCCATCCGCCGCACGCTTCCAAACGCGTTGATCAGCAGCGGATAGCGCGATCCCTTCGGCTTTTCGAACAGCAGCGCCGGGTTACTCCCCGGTGGGACAGGTATTCCTGCCTGTCCGCCCTGCTGGCCGCACATGACCCGCTGTACCACTTCCGTAATCTCCAACACCGGATCGACTTCCGTGCGAATGCGCTTCAATTCCCCTTCCTTCTCCAGCCTCCGCACAAACTCCCGCAAGTCCGCGTATGCCACCGTGCTCTCCTGTAGCCGCAAACTGTAACACGAACCCTCTTGGGTTCTCGCCTGTAGCAATCCTGCGTTCGCATTTTCTCGTAGACGTTCCTCGCAACACTCGCTGCCAGCCCGGATTTCCTGCCACGCAAGCGCCGCACTCAAGGCTAGAAACTCCGCCATTGTCATCCTGAGTGCAGCGAAGGATCTCACCCGATCCACAACCCTTTCGCATTCTCACTCGCACTCGTTTCACCCTGACACAATCTGTCTCAGACTGAGCAAATTCGCCGTCAGCATATCGCCTACTTGATTTTGACCTCTCCTCTGACGCTTTCTAAGCGCTGTATTTGCTGGAGTTTACGGACATCCTCATTCTGGTCTTCATCTCAGTGTCCCCCACGCGGTTGGCATCGCAATTGCACTTCTCCCTCTGGCACGGAATCGTCTGTTCACACACCATTCGTGCGCTTTTTCGCTACTAAGCTCGGGAATCGTTGCACCGTCCCCGGCACCCAGTTTCGTTGCCTTATAAAGGAGTCGCCGCCTTTTCAAGGAGGAAGGTCGCAAACGCAACTTACGCCGGCAACTAATTCGTTTCAGTTGCCTGGCGCATCGACCCGACATGCTGCCCAACATGCTAAATGCCCTACACATCATCCGGCTTGATTATTTGTCCTGCGTTCTGACCGTTCTCGCCACCGTGCTCATTGGCAAGAAGCTCTGGCAAGGCTGGGTCGTTGCCGCCGTCAATAGCGCCGTCGTCTGTGTCATCGGCGTCCGCACCGCACAATTCGGATTTGTCCCCGCCAATCTCCTTTGCATCGCCCTCTACACCAGCAACCTCGTCAACTGGCGCCCCAAAAAGCAAAACCAGTAGTTTCGAGCGCAAGCGGCCCCGCGGTTAGTTGCGTACCGCGCACGTCAAAACCCCACTCAGACCGGACGGAATGATAATCTCACGGCGCATATCCTCTTCAGCAATCAAGAGTAAAGACTGTCGATCGCATCCGTGGTCCGATGGGAGAACATCTTTGCGACGAGGTACATATGCGAAGAGTGCTCATAACAATCCCGATTCCCCGTGTGACCGCGCATATCCCAAAACAAACAAAGCACTTAAAGTAATCCTGTTGAACCTCTTTGATAATGTCCCCTTCCGGCCTCGATAGCAATGTCCCTAGACCGCACCCTCCTGCAGGAGGATGCGGTGAAGAGCACAGCCACGAGCAGCGGAGAGTTGCGACGTGTGGAAGTATTCGGGCAGGTCGCCGGCGGGTCGTTGCGTTTGGTGATTCGGTCGGGACTGTCAACCTTGTCGGCCCCGTTCTTTCACGGGTCACTGGACATGGATCACGATCTACGTTTCCCCCGTAGTATCCTATGGGTAGCCTTATGAACCGCGTCTACCTCGATTTCAACGCCACCACGCCGGTCGAGCCGCAAGTGCTCGACGCCATGCTTCCCTACTTCTCCGCCGAATTTGCCAACGCCGCCTCGATCCACACACCGGGCCAACGCGCCCGCGCCGCGGTCGAGACCGCCCGCGAACAAGTCGCCGCGCTGATTGGTGCGCGCCCCCAGGAAATTGTCTTCACCAGCGGCGGCACCGAATCCGACAACCACGCCATCTTCGGTGTTGTAGGACAGGCATTCTTGACAGTCCCCACTTCAAGAAATGCAATCTCTTCTCCTCACGTCATCACCACCGCCATCGAGCACGAAGCCGTCCTGAATGCTTGCCAAGCTCTCGAAAAACAGGGCGCTCGCGTAACCTACCTTGCAACGGACGCCAATGGTCAGATTGATCTTGCTGACCTTCGCCGCACGATCCGCCCGAAAACGGTGCTCACCACCATCATGCACGCCAACAATGAACTTGGCACCGTCCAGCCGCTCGAGGAAATCGGCCGCATCGCCAAGGAAGCTGACATCTACTTCCACACCGACGCCGTGCAGTCCGCAGGAAAAATCCCCATCGATGTCAACGCGCTCCAGGTCGATCTGCTCTCCCTCTCTGGCCACAAGTTGTATGCGCCCAAGGGAATCGGCGCTCTTTACGTCCGTGGCGGAACGCGTTTGCGTCAGCTTCTCTACGGAGGTCATCACCAGCGTGGATTCCGCCCCGGCACAGAAAACGTCGCTGGCATCGTGGGGCTCGGCAGGGCCGCGGAAATCGCGCGCAAGTCTCTCGCGGAAGATGCCTGTCGTATCTCCGCGCTCCGCGACAAGTTGCAGCAACGCCTGCTCCAGCTCGTTCCTCAGTCGCGCGTAAACGCCGGCGCTGCGCCGCGCACACCGAACACGACTAATCTCGTTTTTCCTGGCGTCGAAGGCGAAGCCCTCCTCATTGCCCTCGACCTGAAGGGTCTCGCCTGCTCCACCGGAGCCGCTTGCTCCTCCGGCGCCGTCGAGCCATCGCACGTGCTTACAGCCATCGGCTTACCGCCGGAAGAAGCGCGCGCCAGCCTGCGCTTCAGTCTCGGCCGCCACACCACTGCCGCCGATATTGATTTCGCTTTGAACGTGGTCCCCGCCGCCGTCGCCCAGCTCCGCGAACTTTCTCCCACCTATCAGAAGGAGGCCGCCAGGATCTAGCCCAAGCCCTTTTTCCGTCATTTCGAGCGAAGCGAGACCACTTCCTCTCTGCGCGTCTTCTGCGCAGAGAAATCTCTCTTCACCTCGCTTCCCGATGAGGTACATCAGCTAGAATGTAATTAACATGAATGCAGCCACCCAATTCGATACTCTCCCCGAGCGCGCCGAAACGCAGCGCCGACTCATCGCCGTCGCTATGTCTGGAGGCGTCGACTCTTCCGCCGTTGCCGCCCTCCTGCAGCAGCAAGGCCGCGCCGTCGTCGGCCTCACCATGCAATTGTGGAATCAGCGCCGCCTCCCTGAGCTCCAAGGCGATGGCCCCGCGCAGCACCGTTGCTGCTCGCTCGACGATGTCTACGACGCCAAGGCCGTGGCGCAGCACCTGAATTTTCCGCATTATGTCGTGAACTTCGAGGAACAGTTCGAGGCTCGCGTGGTTCGTCCGTTTGTCGATCAATATCTCGCCGGTCGCACGCCCATCGCCTGCACTAATTGCAACACGGACGTAAAATTTGAGCCGCTCCTGTGCATGGCGCGGCAGATTGGCGCGGAGCGCCTTGCCACCGGCCACTACGCCCGAATTCGCAGGAACGACGCGACCGGCCGCTGGGAATTGCTGCGTGCGCGCGACGACTCCAAAGATCAATCTTATTTTCTATGGGGCCTTTCGCAGGAACAGCTTTCGCGCAGCGACTTCCCTCTCGGCGAACTCACCAAAGAAGAAGTCCGCGCCTTGGCTCGCGGCGCGAATTTGCCCGTCGCAGAAAAGCCGGAAAGCATGGAGCTATGCTTCGTGCCCACCGGAAACTATGTGCAATTTATCCACGCGTATTCGCGCGAGCGTGGAATCTCTTTGCAGAGCGCGGAGGGAGAAATCATCAATGAAAGCGGCGATGTCATCGGCCATCACGATGGCGTCCATAATTTTACGATCGGCCAGCGCAAGGGTCTCGGTTTCGCCACCGGCAAGCCGCTTTATGTTCTCTCGATTGATCCGCATAAGAACCGCGTCGTAGTCGGCGAGGACGATGTCCTTCGCAAGACTGTCTGTAAAGTCGAAGGCGTGAATTGGATTTCCTGCGATCAGCCGCCCGGTCCGCTTCGCGGGTTCGCGAAAATCCGCCACAAGCACGAGCCGGCAGCCGCGACCATTGAACCGCTCGACGCCACGACTGCGCGCGTTACCTTTGACGCGCCGCAGCGCGCCATCACTCCCGGCCAGGCCGCCGTTTTCTACGATGGCGATACCGTCCTCGGCGGCGGCTGGATCCGCTAACGCCCTGGAATTGAACTTTGAATTTTAGATTTTTCTAGTAGCAAGAAAGAACGACGGGAAAAGAAAAAACGTCGAATTGTCGAGCCGTAACTTCGCTAAATGAAAAGTTCTTCTTCCTGCTGTTCGCGCGGGTCGTCGCTGCTGCGCCGACGCCGCCGCGATCGCAGAAGATCGAGCCCGACTTTGATTCCTTGCACCAGCGCCGAGGCCTTTTGCACCGGCCGCCAGAAACTGTGACTGAACTTGGAGCCCGCATCCTCCACGGCCTCCAGCGTGCCGGTCAGGATGCGATCCGCGTGCACTAATTGTCCGCGCAGCCGGTCGGCCGCGTCCGTAAAGACGCGGTCAATTTTCTGCGCCTGCCCGCGCGCCAAATACACGATGTGCGACGCGTCGTTCACCATGTTGGAGATTTTTGGCTGTGTATCGTCCAGCAAAATTTGCACGCGCGTAAGGATCGGCCCCACGCGCGACTGCAAATCCGTAACCAGGCGGTTGGTGTTCTCCGACGTGCGCCTCAACTGGAAGAACAGCAGCGTCAATACCACCACCTGGACCACCAGAGCGATGGCCGCAATGATGCTGAACACTTCGAGCCAGAATTGCATAGCTGCCCCGCGCGCCCCACTAAGGGACGGAACCCCATGCTACCGACACACCGAAAACCTAGGACTTCGATTGGCGCAGATACGCTTCGCGCCCGGCTTCCACGGCCGCCGCGATCGAATCCTTTTTGGTTACGGCAATTTCCTTGCTGCGCTCAATCAATTCATCCGCGCGTTCACGCAATTCGCGGGCTTTCTTCTGGGCGTAATCTTTGCCCTCATCCGCTTTCTTCGAAAGAAAGTCGCGGGTTTCTTCGCCGGATTTCGGCGCGAACAAAATGCCGACCAGCGCTCCGATCCCCATTCCCACCATGAAATACGTCACCTTCGAACCCACATTGTCCGCCATAACAACCTCCAGAGAAACCGTAGCATAGCACTAATAGCAGCGCAATGCGTGCTAACCACTATATGCGTTCGAATGCGGTTATTGCGCTTTCGAATCTCCTAGGTGGCTGAGAATTTTCTCGGCGCTTTTTCGCGAAATTACGCCGCTCAGTTTTTCCAGCCCGGCTCTCTGAATATTGGCAACACTGCCGAATTCTTTCAGTAATTTCTGAGCCGTCCTCAGGCCCACGCCGGGGATTTCGCCCAGTGCTGTTTGCGTCTGGCGCTTGCCGCGGCGCTGGCGGTGAAACGTAATTGCAAAGCGATGAGTTTCATCGCGAATTTGCTGAATCAGGTGAAGCACGGGAGAATGCCGCTCCAGAACGATTGGTTCGTCCTCCTGGCCGAGCACGTAGAGAATTTCCTCTTTTTTCGCGATGCTGGCGACCGGCTGATTGATGATTTGCAGCGATTCGAGCGCCTGCGCGGCAGCGTGAAGTTGCCCGATTCCACCGTCAATTAGGATCAATCCGGGCAATTCCTTTTTTTCTTCCTGCAAGCGGCGATAACGCCGAGTGACGGCTTCGCGCATGCTGGCAAAATCGTCGTTCTGCCGCAGTGGATTCCCGTCGGATCCTTCGTCGCCACGAATGATGAATTTGCGGTAGTCCGATTTCTTCATGCGGCCTTTTTCCCAAACCACCATGGATGCAACCGTGTCGGTTCCCTGGATATGGGAAATGTCGAAGCTTTCGATGCGCTGCGGCTCTTCTGCAAGATTGAGAGCATTCTGCAAGGCCTCGCCGATTGCTTTCGAAGTCGGCTTCAAGACGCGGAAGCGCTGTTCGAAGGAATGTTTCGCGTTGTTCTCGACGAGATCAAGAAAAGCACGCTTGGTGCCGCGCTGGGGCGTGAAGATTTCCACCTTGTGACCGGCGCGTTCCGTTAGCGTGGCTTCCAACAGCTCGCGATCTTCAAAATCCGCCGAGACGTGAATCGCCTTGGGCAGGTATTCCGCTTCCAGGTAAAGCTGTTTCAAAAGAGAAGGCACAAATTCCTGCGGATCAAATTCCTCGAGGTCTTCCCAATAGAATTCGCGGCGATCGACCACACGCCCGCCGCGCAAGTGGAAAAGGTCCGCAGCGACGAGCGGCGGCTCGGCGTAATACGCGAGAACGTCGGTATCATCCCCCTGCGCAGCGGCGATGCGCTGGCGTTCTTCGATGTCTTCGAGGGTTCGCAACAAATCGCGGTAAGCAGCTGCCTGTTCGAACAGTTCTTTCTCCGCGGCTGCCGTCATGCGTTCTTCCAGACTCTTGATCAAGTCGTGCCGACGCCCTTCCAGAAACAGCCGGACGTCGCGCGCAGCTTCGGCGTAACGTTCGTCGGTGGTCAGCCCGGCGACGCAAGGTCCGAGACAGCGCTTGATGTAATACTGCAGGCAAGGGCGGGGATGGCTGCGCGTCAAATCCACGGTGCAGGAAGGAACGAGAAAACGCTTGTGAACAAAGTGAAGAATGCGGCGCGCCAGGCTCGCGGGAAAATAGGGACCGAAATAGAGCGAGCCATCTTTCTTGATACGTCGCGTGAAGTACAGGCGAGGATATTTTTCCGCCGCCGTGAATTTGATATAGGGATAGGTCTTATCGTCGCGAAGCACGACGTTGAATTTCGGGCGATATTGCTTGATGAGGTTGTGTTCGAGCGCCAGCGCTTCGCGCTCGTTGCCCACCAAGATAGTTTCGAGATCGGCAATCTCCCGCGCCAGCGAACCGGTCTTGGCGTCAATCCAGCGCGATTCCAGAAAATAGGAGCGCACGCGGCTGCGCAGGTTGCGCGCCTTGCCAACGTAAAGGATTTTCTCCCCGGCATCCTTGAAGAGATAAACGCCCGGGCTTTCGGGAAGCTGCGCGGCTTTTTCGCGGGGTTCCATGGGGGCTCAAAACACAACTTTACAATCGCCAGACAACTTCCATCATACTAAACGGAATCGGAGTACAGGGAGACCTCCGTGACAGGCATGCTATTCGACAGGACAATTCCAGCTTTCGCTGTAACTTTTCTGCTCCTTGCGGTATCGCCGTCTCACGCGCAGGACCCACAACAAGAGTCGTCCTCAAAGCCACAGGACTCCTCCTCTAAACCAGCAAGCCCACCCGACGACATGAAGCCGAAATCCACGGCCAAGCAAAAGAAAGACACCGCCACGAAAAATGCGGCGGACCAGCCAGCTTGGGATCCGCTGCGCGCGGAAAAGGATCTCGAAGTCGGTCAGTACTACATGAAGAAAGGAGATTTGGACGCGGCCATCGATCGTTTTCAGGATGCCACTGTGGCGAAACCCGGTTACGCCGTACCGTTTCGTTTCCTGGGCGAGGCTCAGGAGAAAAAGGGCCTGAGGAAGCAAGCCATCAAATCGTACCAGCGCTATCTGGATTTATACCCGCACGCGGAGGACGGCGACAAAGTGCGTAAGAAGCTCGAGAAACTCTACAAGGAAGTCGAAAAGGAGAAGAAGAATTAGACTACGATATGCACTGACGCTGCTTGCAGATCGTCTTTGGTTTAAGCCTCGTGCTCTAGTGTCAAATGCCTCCGAATGGACTAGCCTCAAACAGGGGGAGCGATCGAGGGACGCGTTAAGCTTTCTACCCTCATGCAACACGTTGAGGACGTTCACGCTCGTGGCTTGCGGGTAACGCACGTAACGAGGGACGGAGCAGGCTAAGCTACTCCGTTATTCTTCCCAATTCGCTGTGGAATCGATGTTTGCTTTCGTCAATCTCGAGCCGATTGTTGAGAACCAGTTTTGCTTCCTCGGCGGCAGCGCGTAATTCGGGATGCCTGGCCACGTTGATTGAAGTCAAGACAGCATCGACCAGACGTCATAGGCAGTTTTCCAATTCAGTGATCCGCTTTGCGACCTCCGGCGCCGAGGTCTGCGCCTTGACGTAGGTGTCGAGCGCGACTTCGCCTTCGATCTTCTCGATGGGCTCGGTAATGGTGGTTTCGCCGTCGTTTAGGGGATGAACGACCTGCGGGACCACACCGGCAAGTGGATTAGGGTTCGCCATGGAAGCATTATAGCTCAGGGAAATGCGAGGCCAGAACGTGCCTTGCAAGCGCGTCATTCGGTAGGCGCTAGCCACCGATCGAGCCAGGCATAGGCGGTCGTGCGCATCATCGGCGAAAACGCGTGCGTTCCGGGCTCAAAGAACGTGGCCAGCCGGTCGGCCGCACCAGCAGCCACATAAGCACGACGCGCCGCCGCTACGGTCTCTTCGATTCCATCTTTCGGGAATATGGGGTCGTCACTCCGGGCAGCGACCAGGAACGGCCTTGGCGCTACCAGTCCCAGTACGGCGCCGTAGTCGCCATTATTGGCGAGCGCGGGCACAAACAGAGCGTAGTTGTGGTTGATTCGGTCGCGCTTGAGGGTGCGCAGACTGCCGAAGCCGCAACTCGATGCGGCGGCCCGAATCCGTGTGTCGATTGCGGCGGTAAATAGCGTCTCTTGGCCGCCGAGCGAGTGGCCGATCATGCCCAGGCGTGAGGCGTCGACCTCAGGCCGAGTCTCAAGGTAATCCAGTGCGCGGCGCGCGTCCCAGACGTACTTGGCCTGCAAGCTTTTGCCTTCGGTGATACGGTACATCGCTTCATATCGTTCGTAGTCGGCACCCTTGAGCTTGCCCGCGGCGTCCTGCCGCTCGTGGAAGCAGAGCGCGTCGAAAACGATCGTAACGTAGCCTCGGCGAGCCAATTCAAGCGCATAGTGCTGGTTGGCGTCCGAACCCAGTCCCGCCGGGCCGTCCTTCCCGACATGGAACTCGCCGCCGTGCTGGTGGTGACAGAGTATGGCGGGATGGCGTGGCGGTCCGGACTTCGGGAGTAACACGAAGGCAGGTACGCACTCGCCTGGCTCGACCGCATAGGTGACCTTTTCGCGCACGACGTCACCCAGATCGACACGCTCGACCCGCTCCGGCGCCAGAGGCGGAACTGACGCCGGCACTGCGCCCAACAATTGCAGAAGCCGCACCCGATCCAGAACGTTCCCGGGTGGCAAGGAATGATGAAGCGGATCTTGCAAAGACACTGCCGTCGCTGCAAGGCCGCTACCGAGAAGCCGCAGGCTCTCTCGTCGCGTGACGCTCATGGGCTTCGTCCGCATTCTAATCCACTACAAACTAACTGAAAGGCGAAGACTATGTCTACGTCTGCGACAATAGAGTGTATCTGCAGTCCCAAGTGACGCTATTCGGAACTGGTTTTACTGCCAAAACGCGGACAGGTGGGTCAGCGGGCGAGGCGGTCGAGAATGCCGCGGGCGCGTTCGAATTCCGGGAAGCGCTTTTCTTCTTCGCGAAACTCGCGGGAATGAGAAACCATGCTGCAACCCGAGCGGCGAGTGGGATGCTTGACGTGCAGCATCTCGTGGAACAAGACATATTCCACGGCGCAAGCGGGAACGCCGGGGCGATCCATGCGGCGATTCAGCAGAATTTGATTCGGACCGGGATCGTAGCAGCCGAATTGCCGCCGCCAGCTTCGCGCGCTCCAACCAATGCGCGGACGCTGTAGCTGGCCGGCAAAGTATTTTCGATTCAGATCATCGAACATCCGATTCAAATCGAAATGGTCCCCGCGCGGGTTCGTAGCGGCCAGACGAACGCGGCCGCTGCGCATGCGGTTCATGCGGGAGCGTGTGCGATCGGAGCGCGCATATTCTAAATAAGGTTCAGTAAGTTCCCTGGAAGGTTTGCGGCGATACACGCGCGCCAAAAGCAGCGCGGCTGCGCCCTCCAGTACGGCCAGCGGCGCCCGGCACAAAAGATCGGAGAAGCGAACATAAACGACATCCTCGCGCCGCCGAATCGTCAGCACCAGGCTGGAATAGGGATAGAACTCGACGCCGAAACGCGGCGGCCGCCCTTCGCACCCGATACGCGTGAACATACGTTGAAAGAGCGGCGCGCCTCCCGGGACCAGCGAAGTTTTGCGGCGGAGCGTTTTCATCGTGTTGGCAGGATCCTTCCAGCGCTAATTCTTCCGACGAATGGGCGGAGGCGCCACTTTCTTTTTCGCTTTTTCCGCGTCGTTCATGGCGTCGCGAGTGCCCTCGATGGCGTCGTCGAGATTATCCTTATAGAGTTCCTTCTCGGGACCTTCGGCGGATATTTTTCCTAGCACAACCAGAAATTCCTTGGTGCGTGAACTCATCAGGTCGACTCCCTTGCGGATGTTGTCCTGTTTCTCGAGCCCCAGCTGAATGAGGTCCGCCGCATCATCGACGCAGCCAACGTAAGCATTCAGAAGCGAGTTCAGCATGTCGCCGTGGCGGTTTGACGAAGGATGCTCCAATTCGTACTGGAACTTCTTCAAGCGATCCTCGGCGAAAGTAAGAAAGAGCCGGATGCGCTCATTGGTGTTGTTTTCGGCATCGCGAATTTTGTCTGCTTCGAGTGCGGTCAGATAGTCCTTCTGCGGGGGCGGCGCTGCGCGCGTGGGGCGCGCGGCGGCCAAAAGGACGGAACTCAGGAAGAGAAGCCAAACTTTTGATTTCATGGTTGTTTCTCCGGAGGAGGCGTAGCCGGAGGCTTTTCGGCAGGAGGCGGGGCCTCATGCTTTTCCAGTGGCCGGCGCGGAAAAAGCATTTTCAATAACTCATCATCCATGCCGACCAAATCCTGGCGGACAATCTGAAGCGGCGGCTTGTAGCCTTCGGGGGATACCAAGATTGTCTCGTCAACTTCGCGAATTCCCTTGCGCAAGTGCATTTCCAGTTGACGGTAACCATTGGATTGCTTTTCGGCGTCGGGATGTTGTTTCTTGAGGGCCTCGACGGCGGCGCGAACATTGTCGCGATATTTCTCAAGCGTCAGGCCCAGCGAATCATACTCGCCGGCCTTGCCGGCGCGGCGGGCTTCTTCAAACTGCGCTTCGCCCAACCTTTCCATTAACTTCGCCTTGCGAACCCCGCTTGTTTCGCGATCGAAGCGCGCCTGAAGTTCGGCCAAACTCTCCGCCGCGCCAGGAGGCAAAATCGCAAGAAAAACGAGCAGGCCGCAAACCGCACACAGGGACATCCCGATGACCCTCATCCAACTACCTTTTCCGTTCCAGCATGCGTTGTAGCACCTTGCTGCGCTCCCTGGCTTGCCAGACTTGATCGGGGTTTTTGTCCTGATCAAGCGCGAGAAACTTCTGATAAGCCTCCAAAGCAGGCTTGGGCTGATTCAGTTTATCGTAGCAAATCGCGCGAACAAACCAGACGCCGGCGCCCGGTTGTTCCATTTTGGCTATCTCGTCCAGAGTTGAAAGCGCGGCTGGATAATTGCCGCCCAGAAAAAATGTGGAGCTGAGGTCTTTCCAATACGCGAGATTTTCCCGATCGAGACGCAGCGCGGTGCGCAGCTCCTTCTCTGCTGCGGCAAAGTCGCGCTTCTGGAGAAAGATGCGGCCCAAACCGCCGTGGAGTTGGGCGTCGTTGGGAGCCAGAGCAAGAGCTTGCTGAAGGGTGGCGATCGAATCATCCCATTTCTTGCCGGCGACCTGAACGTCCGCGCGGAGCTTGAGCGATTCGAGTGCGGGCGGCTTGCCGGCGTCCAGACGATCGAGTTCCGCAAGAGCCGCATCACTCTGGTTTTGTTCGAGGAGGAGATGGACGAGCCGCGCGCGGGCTTCGGAATCATTGGGCATGATCCCGAGATAATCGCGGTAGGCTGCGGCGGCTTCGGTTTTTTTCTGAGCGTCGAGGCTTTCTGCGAGTCCCTTGCTCGCGCCAGGCTCTTTCGGCTGGACTTCCATTGCGCGGCGGAATCTGCCTTCTGCTTCAGCGGGCTTTCCGCCGCGAAGGGCAGCCCAGCCCAGGTAATTGATGGCCGTAGCATCGCTGGGATCCAAATGAAGCAATGCCTCGAAGGCTTCAGCGGCGCCAGCATGATCGCCGGAGCGGTCCAGAGCAACTGCCAGGAGATATCGGGGATGGCTTTGGGATGGAAGCAGGTCAACGGCTTTGCGAAGCGGCGCTACCGCGGCGGCGCTTTCCTGCTTGTCGAGAAGCAGGATGCCAAGATTGAGATAGGCCTCAGACATTTTTGGGTCCATGGCGATGGTGCGGGTGTATTCGGCGCGAGCTTCATCCGTTCTCTTCAGCGCCGTATAGACGTAGGCGAGCTGAAAGTGCGCGTACGCAAATTCGGGCTGGTCGGCGATGACTCTTTGCAACGGAGCAATGGCAGACTCGAAGTTTTTATTGTCGATATCGCGCTGAGCTTCCTCGAGCAAATCGTTAAGGGGGTTGGCGACTTTTTGGGTCTTCGTTTGAGTAGGCGGCTTGGGCTTCGCCGGATAATGCGGCACTGGCAACGGATCACCTTGCGGGGGCGCAGCTTGCTGCGTCCCTGCAGAGAAAAACAATGGGACGCAAAAGACGAACAGGAGAGTCCGCATCGCGTTCGAACGGAGAGGAGCGAGCTTCATGGTTCAGCCGGAGGAATCTTGGCTCCGTTGGAAACTGCAGGCGAAGGGCCTGCTGGTTTGGATGCGCCGTTCGCGGAACGCTTTGCCTGGCCGTTTCCGTTGAGTATCCGCGCAAGGTAGCGGCCGGTGTGCGATTGCGTATTGCGAGCCACCTGCTCCGGCGTTCCGGTAGCAATGATTTTCCCGCCTTGATCGCCGCCTTCGGGGCCAAGGTCAATCAGCCAATCTGCGGATTTAATGACGTCCAGATTGTGCTCAATAACCAGGAGTGAGGCGCCGCCTTCGAGCAATTTGCGAAACGCGCTGAGGAGCTTGGCGATGTCATCGAAATGCAGGCCGGTTGTCGGTTCGTCGAGAATGTAGAGGATGCCTTGGTTGTCGGTGCGGCTAAGATGCGCGGCAAGCTTCAGGCGCTGTGCTTCCCCGCCGGAAAGAGTTGTCGCGGACTGCCCGAGACGCAGATAACCGAGGCCAATTTCATTCAGGACGCGGAGCTTGGAAACAACTTTGGACACGTTGACGAAAAACGCCAACGCTTCGCGAACGGTCAACTGCAGAACCTCGTGAACATTTTTTCCGTGATAGCGAACTTCCAGGACGCCGCTCTTAAAGCGCGTGCCACGGCATTCCTCGCAGATGAGTTCCACGTCGGCGAGAAACTGCATTTCGACGGTGACGGTGCCGTCGCCCTGGCAGGTTTCGCAGCGGCCGCCCGGCACGTTAAAGGAAAAATGGCCGGCGGCGTAACCGCGACGCTTCGCATCTGGCGTATCGGCAAAAACTTCGCGAATCGCGTCGAAAGCTTTGAGGTAAGTGGCCGGATTCGAGCGCGGCGTGCGGCCGATCGGCGATTGATCGACGATGACTACCTCGCGGACGTTGGCATCGCCTTCCAGCCGGTCGCAGAATTCCTTGACGCTGCCGCCGACCCGTTGTGCGGCGAGTGCTTTGTACAGCACGTCATGAACGAGAGTGGACTTGCCGGACCCGCTGACGCCCGTAACTACCGTGAGCGTTCCGAGTGGAATCATCAAATCCAGATCCTGAAGGTTGTGCATGCTGGCGCCGTAGAGACGGAGAAATTTGCCGGCCGGTTTGTGGCGCACGTTGGGCACGGGAATGCGCAGCTCGCCGCTGAGGTAGCGGCCCGTGAGAGATTTATGTTCCTCGAGCATCGCTGAATAAGAACCGACAAAGAGCAGCTTGCCGCCAAGTTCGCCGGCGCCGGGACCAAGGTCAATGACACAATCGGCGGCCTGAATGGTGTCGGGATCGTGTTCGACGACCAGCACAGTATTGCCGAGGTCGCGGAGGGACTTGAGAATGTCGATGAGCCGCTGCGTATCGCGGGGGTGCAGGCCAATGGAGGGTTCGTCAAGCACGTAGAGCGCGCCGACAAGATGCGAGCCGAGGGACGTCGCGAGCTGAATCCGCTGCGATTCTCCCCCAGAGAGAGTGGACGTCAAACGGTCGAGCGTAAGGTAATCGAGGCCAACCTCGTCGAGAAACTGCAAGCGCGTGCGAATTTCCTCGAGAATTTTGTCCGCGATTTTCACGTGTCCCTCGGAGAGTTGCAACGTGGAAAAGAAAACGCGCGCTTCTTTGACGGTGAGCTTGCAAACCTCGGTGATAGCTTTTCCCGCGACGCGGACGGCGCGAGCTTCGGCGCGCAGGCGAGTTCCGCCACAATCCGGGCAAGTGGCATACCCGCGGAAGCGGCTAAGGAAAACGCGGACGTGCAGCTTGTACTTCTTGCGCTCCAGCCAGGTGAAAAAACCTTTTATGCCTTCGTAATCGTTTTCGGGATCGCCTTCAAGAATCAGGCGGCGCTGTTCGGCCGGGAGTTGACGCCAAGGCACGTTCGTGGGAATTCCGCGGCCTCGCGCCCATTTTTTGACTTCCTGAAAGAGCGTGCGATAGCGTGGCTTCGTCCAAGGTTCGATGGCACCGTCGTCGAGCGACTTGCTGGGGTCGGGGACAACGAGATTCAGATCGAAATCGATGGTGTTTCCGAAGCCCTGGCAACGCGGACACGCTCCGTACGGGTTGTTGAAGGAGAACAGACGGGGCTCGGGCTCCTGGTACAGCGTGCCGTCATTCTTGCATTCGAAGCGCTCATTGAACGTGAGCCGCTCGGCGGGATTGCCCGCGGCGTCCGCGATGCATTCGACGAAGGCTTCGCCCTGCCCTTCGCGGTAACAAATTTCGATGGAGTCGACGAGACGGGCGCGCGACTCCGGGTTAACGGCGAGGCGATCGACGAGAACGTAAACGGGTTTGGAGAAATCGACATCGAGAAGCGTTTCCGGCGAGGAAAATTCGTGGATGCGGCCGGCCTGGTAAAGGCGATTGAAACCGCGTTTCTGGAGATCAAGCAGCGCCTGACGAAGGAGTTCCGGAGGAGGGGCGCCAGCGGTTTTCTTCCCGCCACGTTTCGAGACGGCTGCGCCAGCCGTCGAGGCGACTATTCGAAGCTGGTGCAAAACGTAAAAGCGTCGTCCCGGGGCGAGCGACAAAATACGTGTGGCGATTTCGTCGGGATTGTCCCGGCGAACTTCCGCCCCGCACTTAATGCAGAAAGTCTGCCCGCAGCGCGCAAAAAGCAGCCGCAAGTAATCGTAAATTTCCGTAGCTGTCGCAACGTTCGAGCGCGGATTGCGTGTGGTATTTTTCTGGCGAATCGCCACGGCCGGAGCGATGCCGGAGATCTCGTCGACATCCGGTTTTTCCATGCGTTCTAGAAATTGGCGCGCATAGGCGGAGAGAGACTCGACGTAGCGGCGCTGGCCTTCTGCGTAAATGGTGTCGAACGCAAGGGAGGATTTGCCCGAGCCACTGACGCCGGTAACCACAGTAATGGCGTTATGCGGAATTTCTACGTTGATATTCTTGAGATTGTGGACGCGGGCGCCGCGGACGCGGATCGACTCCTGCTCCGGCCGGACGTCCGTGGTTGCATGGGTAATCTCTTTGGTCGCCAAGAGTAAGCCCAGACAGCGGGTTTCGAGTGCACTGCCTAAACTTCAAATTATACTTCCGCTGTCAAAGCGGGGCAAACGGGGCGTCGTCGGGACAACCTCACGGCTCCTGGGTGAGGGTGATCTCGCCGATGCCACCCTCCACTTTCAGGTGAATCGTCGCGGGGGATTTGCCATAGGCATCGTTGATATAGGAGTCTCCATCGTGCTTCAGACCGCGCACGTTGATGGAGCCGATGCCGCCGGAAGCGTGAGCAATGACACCGACATTTTTCGGAAGGCGGATGTTGGCCTGTCCAACGCCGCCTTCAATATCGGCGGTCAAGTCGGTCTTGCGGTCACCGGTGAGGTCGACATCCATCTGGCCCGCTCCCATATGGAGGTCCAAGCGGGTCAAGGGAACGTCGCGCAAGTGCAAGCTTCCTTGTCCTGCCCCCATATCCACTTTTAGCTCTAGTGGGATGTCTTTGCTGAAGCGCAGAATCCAGTCGTTTTCAGAACGGCCGAAGTGGACGGGGTGTGAATCCTGCGAAATGTTGAGTTGGCCGATGCCGCTGTCCACGTGGTAGTCCACGCGAGGTGCGTCGAAGGAACTGTCGTAGGTGAAGTCCGCGTCAAGAACATGATTCGCACCACCGTTAATGGTGAGCTGCCCCGCACCCATCTCAAGCCGGGCGCGCGCGGACTTTGCGCCCTGCAAGTCCACGGTCTGCGCGTTGTGCTGCGTTCCCGAATACAAGCCATGGCGGCGGGTAAAACTGCGTCCATGCACGAGCAGGGCGACCAAAACAATGACAAACGCAAGCGCTCCAATGGTGGCACCAATGGAAATTCCCTGAGGCGCATTGGGGTTGCAACTTCGATACGTACTGTCCCAAATCTTGCCAACTCCGACGAAGATTAAGATCAGCGGCCAGTAGGTCGTCAGAATCGGCCAAGGGTCGAAGGCGGGGCGCCAGTTGTGCAGGAGAAACAGAGCACCCACGGTAATGAGAATGATCGGGAAAACGAGGGAGACTCTCCTGGGATTGCCGTCCTGGGCCATGGCACACCTCCGCTACCTTGTACTACGCGCGCGAAAGGAAAATAGTTCAGCGAGCGATTGGTATCACTGTACAACAAGGAGGAGGGGACGTGAACTATAGCAACGGTTTGGCGCCAACGTCTATTCAGAAGCGACGTACCGTAGCATTGTCCAAGAGTAGTGTGTGGTAAAGTTCCGCTGAAAAAAGGGATCGAGGAGTCCGGGCATGAAGGAATTCGAGAGGATTTTCTGGATCGTTCTGGATAGCGTTGGAATCGGCGAGCTTCCGGACGCCGCGGAATATGGCGACGTGGGCAGGAACACGGTCGGACACATTGCGGAATCGCGGCCGGTGGAAATCCCGAATCTGGTACGCATGGGGCTCGCGAATATTGCGCGCCTGAAACATCTGCCGCCGGCAACCGCTCCGATTGCAGCATACGGAAAAGGCACGACGCGCTCGCCCGGCAAAGACACGACAACGGGACACTGGGAAATGGCGGGAGTGTGGCTGGACCAGGCCTTCCCTGTTTACAAGAACGGGTTTCCGAAAGAATTGATCGAAGAGTTCGAACAGCAAATTGGCCGAAAGACGATTGGAAACAAGCCCGCTTCGGGGACGGAAATCATCAAGGAATTGGGCGAAGAACACGTTCGAACGGGCAAGCCAATTGTATATACGTCGGGTGACAGCGTCTTTCAAATTGCCGCGCACGAAGAAGTGATCCCAATCCAGGAACTTTACCGCATGTGCGAAATTGCGCGGAAATTGCTGGACGGGCCGCATCGCGTCGGACGTGTGATCGCCCGGCCGTTCGCGGGAACACCCGGAAATTTTGTGCGGACCACCCGGCGGCACGATTATGCCGTGGACCCTCCGAAGCCGATGCTGATGGATGTTCTCGCAGAGCGGAAAGTGCGCGTTTTCGGCGTGGGAAAAATTCATGACATTTACAACGGCCGCGGAGTGCAAGAGTACGTAACGACAAAAGGTAACGCCGACGGCATGGAGAAACTGACGGCGGCCGTCAGCGAGCGCGAGAGCGGGCTGATTTTCTGCAACTTGGTGGATTTCGATATGCTGTACGGCCATCGAAAAGATGTGGAAGGATTTGCCAAGTCACTAGAAGAGTTCGACCGCATGCTCGCGGACTTCCTGCCACTGCTAAGTCTTTCCGACCTGTTGATGATCACCGCGGACCACGGATGCGACCCGGATGCGCGATGGCCGACCACGGACCATTCGCGGGAGTACGTTCCTATCTTGGCGTATTCGCCGGGAGGCGGAGCGGGCGTGGACCTGGGAGTCCGGAACACGCTGGCAGATATGGGGCAGACCGTCGCGGAAAACTTCGGATGCGCCATTCCGCATGGGAAAAGTTTCTTGAGTAAGATGAAGATGCGGCGAACGAATGAAGTGGCAGGATAACGGGGAGACCGCGCAAGAGCGATCCTTTTGCAAGAGAATTGACTCTTCTTACGTCAGAACCAGTCGCTCCTGTAGGCCACCCACCAGCTAAAGATACCAATGGGAATCGTCGCCAGGAGCGACCAAAGGATGGGTAACGTGAAATCCGCAATTAGCCCCAGCGCAATAAAGATGGTCCAGAAAACCTTGCGTTGCATTGCTTTATTCTAGCGCGTATTCGCGTCATCGCCTCGGGTTACATCACAACGTGCGACAAGGAAGATGTTAGGCTCTGCAATTATTCATTGCATGGGAAGCATGCAATCTGATTAGATGGCCGCACGGACATAGATGAGGGCGACGCCAGCCCTCCCCAATATGCAAAAGAGCCAAACGCTTGGACGAATCTTCGTTGCTGTTTCCCTGGTGGTTTTCGGCGTTCAACACTTCATGTATGGCGGCTTCGTGGCTGGACTGGTGCCCGCGTTTATGCCCGGGCGCTTGTTCTGGGCGTACTTTGTGGGCGTGGCGTTCTTTGCCGCCGCTGCCGGAATTCTATACAAACTAATGGCCCGGCCGGCCGCAACCATGCTGGGAGTGATGTTTTTTCTCTTTGTGGTGCTGCTGCACATTCCCCGGATCGTTGGCAATGCAGGCAATGGAAATGAGTGGACTAGCGGATTCGTGGCCCTGGCCATGTGTGGCGGCGCGTGGATTCTTGCCAACGCCGCCCCCTTGGAGGAGCGCGAAAAGGCAGATCCGTTCCTTAAACTGGGGAGATATTTCTTTGCCCTGGCGTTTGTGGCTTTTGGGATTCAACATTTCGTCTATGCCCATTTCGGAGCCGGTTTGGGCCCGCCATTTTTTACGGGACGGCCCCTCCGGGCCTATCTGACCGGCGTCGTCCTCGTAGCCATTGGCACAGCAATCATCCTCGGGAAAAAGGCGCGAATCGCAGCAACTCTGCTGGGAACGATCCTTTTTGTCTCCTTCCTGTTGATTCATGCTCCGCGCATCGCGACGCAATTGCACAATCCCGGCCCTTGGACAAGTGGGTTCGAGATCCTGGCTCTGTGCGGGGCCGCTTTGGTCCTGAGCAGCAGCTGGCCGAAAGAAGAAGCAACTAGCAATGCGCTCCGCGCGGATAAGAACGAGAATGCCGCATAGGCGGGCTTCTTCAGAACCGACGAGAGCTGTCGTCAGTTACCGGCAGCAGAGGTGGGACCGCCAGGAGCGTAGTAGCCGTTGCGCGTGCGGGCGATGAGCTTGCCCCGCCCGCGCGGCGGAATCACTTCCACCTGGATGGAGCGGAACGTGCCATCGCGGCGCGTGTTCGTGGGATAGTACGCGAGAATGTATTGGTTGCGAATGTCGTGTGCGACCTGCTCGCAGATGTTGTGCACGTCGTCGACATTTTCCGGGAAGTATGCCAACCCGCCCGACGCAGCGGAGATTTGCTCGAGCACTTTGCGGGCGCGCTTGGCTTCCTTCTTGTTCTCCTGGCCGAGCAGACCAATGGTGTAGATCACCGTATCTGTCTTCTGGATTTCGCGAATCATTTTTTCCAGGGAATTGCGGCTGGCATTGTCTTCGCCGTCGGTGACCACCAGCAAAACTTTCTTGTCCTTGGAAGCTTTCTTAAGATGGTCGAGGGAGCCCAGAATGGCGTCTCGCATGGCCGTGCTGCCGCGGGAATCGATGCGTTCGAGAGCTTCCTTCAATTCGGGAATGCTGCTGGTGAAATCCTTGTCCAAATCGAGGTAGAAATCGTCGTTGAAGTTGACGACGAAAGCTTCGTCCTGTGGATTGCTGGCTTGAACCAAAGTGATCGCGGCCTCATTAACGCGCGGACGCTTGTCGCGCATGCTGCCGCTGTTATCGATCACCAGCCCCATGCTGACGGGAACGTCTTCGCGCTTGAAGACGGCCAGCTTCTGTTCGACTTTGTCTTCGAAGACGCGGAAATTCTCCGACTTGAGGCCTTCGGCGAAACGCTGACGGTCGTCGAGAACGGTCGTGTGCAAGACGACCAGGTTAACGTCAACCTTGATACTGGAACCTTGCTTGCCTGCGTTCGCATCCTGACCCGGAGGGGGCGGCGGTGAACTGGGAACGGGAATCTGGGCTAAGGCAGGGGGAGCGAACAGACCAACCGCACACACCAACAAACAGAGATAGCGCAGGGAGCGGAAGAGACTCCGGAGAGACTTAGTGGCTAGGGGCGTAGTATCCGGTCTTGGAGTAAACGCTAAGCGGCGGGAGCCCTTTGGGAGCGCGCAGCTTAATCTTGAGCTTACGCCAGCGAGCGTCGTGAGCCTTGTTGCTTGGTCGATAGCCGAGCACATATTGGTTTCGCAGCTCCATGCCGATTTTTGATGCAATGTCCGGAAGCTCGTCCAACTTCTCCACCGCGAATACGCGGCCGCCGGTCATCTCTGTTACTTCGCTGAGAAGCGACGGGCCTCCCAGTTCTTCCGGGGTCCGGTTGCGAAAACCAAGCGGGTCAAAGATGCCGATGGCATAGAGCTGGGTATCCGCTTCTTTTACCAGCCGCTTGATATCGCTTTCGTTGTACCGACTATGATTATCGCCTCCATCGGATAGGATGAGCAAGGCACGTTTGGCGTTGTGTGCACCCCTCATCTGGCTGAGACCCAGATAGATGGCGTCGAGCAGCGCGGTGCGGCCCTTGGGGGGCGTGAGCATCATGCGGCTCTGCAAATCTTCCACGCTGTTGGTGAACGAGCTGGTCAATTCAGCGCGCTCGTTGAAGCTTACGAGGAAAAATTCATCCTGGGGATTGGCGGTCTTGAAAAATTGAAGCGCGGCTTCGCGCGCTTTGCCGACTTTGTTGGACATGCTGCCGCTGAAATCAAAAATCACCCCGATGGAAATGGGGACGTCTTCGGCAGAGAAGGTGACCACTTCCTGCTCCACATTGTCCTCGAACACGCGGAAGTTGTCGGTTTCCAGTCCGGTGACCAGGCGGTTGTAAGGATCGGTGACGGTTACGTTGACGAGCGCAAGGTCCACGTCAAAATGAATGGTTCCGCCGGGCTTGAAAGGCGTCCCCGGCGTATCTTTTCGTACGTCGTCCTTCCGGACTTCCTTCACTTCTTCGCGTTTAGCGTCGTCTTTAGGTTTGTTTTCGTCGGAAGTGGATTGACCAGCGGCGGGGAGCGCGACGTGTAACGCCAACAGGCAAACGACCAGCACGGCGTGGACTGAGAAAGACAGAACGCGAAAACCAGGTAAATCGCGTTTCACGGCACCCTCATCATCCCGGCCTGCCGGGATGGCCGCGCGGTTGGGACTTACCGGGATTCTACCACTCAGCCTACCGAAAACAAGAGCAATTGATTGATGTTCAAAATCGAACAGTTTGATAGGCCCGCAAAGCTTACTAGCGTGTGGTAGCATCGCACATTCCGCTAGAGATAACTTCCAAAGCGGTCCAAAAATTCCCGTGACCGGGAGTCTACATGAACCAGCCGAAAGTCATCGTAGTCATTCCTGCACGATATGGGTCGACTCGTCTACCCGGGAAACCCCTGATTTCTCTGGCGGGAAAACCCATGATTCAGCGGGTGGTCGAGCGAGTTAGGCTGGCGAAACGAGCCGACCGGGTGATTGTGGCAACCGACGATCAGCGCATCGTGAAAGCTGTCCAGGGATTTGGCGGCGAAGCAAGAATGACGCGCACGGAGCACCGTACCGGCACGGAACGCGTCGCGGAAGTGGCGGCACACGAAGAGGGCGACGTTTTCGTCAACGTGCAGGGAGATGAGCCGCTCCTCGATCCGCATGCTATTGATGTGGCTGTCAATGCCCTGCTCGAAAAGCCACAGGCTTCGATTAGCACCGTTGCGACGCCGATCAAAACGCCTGCGGACATCATGGACCCGAATGTGGTGAAGGCCGTGCTGGACTTTGACGAAAACGCGATCTATTTCTCTCGCGCGCCCATTCCCTGGGTGCGCGATACGGCCGGCAAAATTCAGGTGCGGCACTTGAAACATCTTGGGCTGTATGTTTTTCAACGAGAGGCTCTGCTGGAATATCCGATGCTTCCGCAGGGTGAGCTGGAACGGATCGAGCAACTGGAACAACTGCGCTGGATGGAAAACGGTTGGAAGATTCGTGTAGCCGAAGTGGAGCACGACGCGGTGAGCGTGGACGTGCCGGAAGATGTAGCGCGCGTGGAAAAGCTTCTCGAAGGATGACCGAAAACCGGTCAGCATGTTTATTACCTGGTTGCATGGACAGCCGCGAACAGCAATCGCAACTCCAATGCGGCTAAGCTGAGCATTAGAGCCATGTCTACTTACGGCGGATTCCCTTCACACAACCCCGATGCTCGCGAAAGCATTTCCGAGCGAGAGCGAAGCGCTGCTCATCCGCTCCTGTTGCGCATCGTAACCTTCTGCCTTATCCTGTCCGGCGCGTTCTTCGTCGTCTCGTTCATGTTCAGCTTCGTCATGTTCATGAACGCCAGAGAAAGTGTTCTGCGCGAATCGACGGGGGTGTATCACCCAGGGACGTTTCGTGTGCTTCAGTCTTATGGGCAGGAACATAAGGGAGGGGGCTGGCTAAGTGGCACCGGTGTCCAGAGACGCGCTTTTGCACGCGGTCTCGTCGAAGGCAACCAGGAGTGGGTGGATTTGGGGCCGTATCTGGGAGCTGTGCCCAAAGACGAGGAAACAGTGTTGCGGTCCGTTCCGCCTGAAACAATAATTCCTGTTTTCTACAACCCCAGCGCGTCCGGCGATTACCGCGTGCAGGTGCGCGGCTCCGTTCCGCCTGTCGAAGCAAACGAGAAGCTCAAGACTTCCTCCGCGAAGTACGGCGCGCTCGCCACCGGATTGATGCTGTTCACATTCATGCGCTTGCGAAAGCTGTGTTTCTAGCCAATTTGAAATGAAACCACCCCCCGGGAACTCCGCCGGGCGGCGAGTTTGTAAGGTCGAATCGCTGGCGGCGTGCTCTATTGCTGCAATTTCAGGATACCAACGACGACGCGCGGCGTGCCGGAATTGTCGCGATTGGCAAAAAATGCCAGTTGGGGATTGACGACGTAGACTACAAAATTGATCGGATTGGCGCCGGTCAGATTCACAGTCATGCCGTTCCGATGTCCGTCGTCGCTGGCCCCGTCGCCATTGATTTGGATCGCGCCTCCAACGCCGAGATCCAGGCGCGGCGTGAGCGTGGCGGAAGTGAATTGGAACAGGTCCGCCGCGCCGCTGAGAGTCAGGCTAGTAACATTAGCTTGCGCAAGAAGATCTTCTTCATCCTCTATGGGGAACGAGCCACCGGCAACTACCAAGCCGCTCCAGTTCATCGCATAGGTTCCCGAAACGTTTGCACTGGTGAACGGACTGCCGGATTGCAATTCGATTGAACCGTCGGCGGTGACCCTGGCGAACCCCACGGTGCCGGACGGGCTAATATCCTGAATCACGCCGCTGTTGGCAGAGCTAAGATAAAAGACGAAGGAATAGACCTGCCCGCCGGAGTCCTGGAAAGACACTTGCGCGCGTCCGGTTGTCGAGTCGTAACTAGTGATACTGCCATTTGACAGGCTGTTGAACTGAGCTTCGTTAGAGGCATCGTTAACGTCCATGAGCATCTGGCCGAGAGTCATGTTGCTGACCGTGAAGCGGCCAACCCGAGTCAGACCACCGTTTGCTGAGCTGCCGCCAACGACAAAGACGAAGCCACCGGTGAGGCCGCCGGGAATACCTGCTTGCGACACGGCGTCACCGGACAGCATGCCGTTATTCGTGCTGAGGAAGCGGACTCGGCCGGAATTGACGATATAGAAGACGAAGTTCTGGCCTGCGATGGTCGCAATCCCTCGACCGAAAGCGGAAAAGGAAGAGGTTTGCAGCGGATCCTGAGCGATCGTGCCCGGTGTCATTGCGCCGCTGTTCAATTCCCCGCCGACGTTATCGTCGAAGAACCCTGTCGGGATTGTTTGCGTGTTACTGTCCACTACGAACTGGCCAATGAACGATTCGGGGTTTGGGTTAGGCTGGGATGCGTCAGAACCACTGAAGTCAAAAACGTAGGTGCCTGCGATTTCACTGAGGGCAAACGGAGTCGATTGCTGAAGGATGAAGTTGCCGCTGCCAGTGGAAGCCTGGTTGGAATTCGAAGTTTCATCGATCAAGAGGCCGTCGCTGTTGGACGTCAAAGTGATTCCAAAGTCCAGTGTGGACGTACCGAGATTCAATGTCATGGCCCCGCGCCCATCGGCACTGACCGTGTACGTGCCGTTTGTAATGGCAATGGCGTTCGAGGGCGTCCCGTCGGCATTGACGTCCTCCATTCCACCGGTAATGTTGCCCTTGCCATCCGCGATAAATGTTCCGACCCGCGCCAATGGAGTCGGAAAGGAAGCTCCGCTAGTGAAAACCTCCCCATTTGTTACGAATGCGTATTGGCCATTCAAACTGGCGAGGCTGTACTTTCCGGCGGGCGGAGGTGGCTGGACACTGGAGCCGCCACTGCCGCATGCGGCGCTCCAAAGAGCCGTCGCAACAGAAATGGCAATCAGGAGGCGCTTCATCGCACACTCCGCAGGGCTTCCTTTTGATCTGGAGTCAAGGTGGAAGCTGGCGTGAGGAGATAGCCTTTGGCATTGCGAACGGCGACGGCTTGCGCGCCCTTCTGCACGATGCGCGCGGCGAAGTACGTACTGTCGCCCAGAGCCAATGGTTCTCCGACGATGCGCACGTTATCGCCGGCATTCAACTCCAGATGACCGGCCTGTAGAACTTTGGCGTTGCCGAGGTGAACGTCCACCTGCCCCGAAGAGGTCTGAAGAATCACATGGGCGCCGATGGGAGGCGTGCTGGAAGCGGACTCGAATTTTACGACCGTGCCGAGAAGAAAACTTTCGCGGTTCAAGTCATACGCGTGCAATCGCTGGGCGTTGGGCTGTTCTGTTTGTTGCGCGTTCGCGGAAATGCAAAACGCCAGGGTGATCAGAAGCGCGAGAGTGCCTGAGTGACTTCGTATAGCAGCTTTCATTAGGCCCTTCCTACCTGCAAGAGTTCCACTCGGAACCTTCCGCTCTGCGGGTACAAATTGAAAAACAGCTTCCGAACGCAAGGCTAAAGGTTCATTTCCTTAGATGGCGAGTCCCGTGGAGGCGGTTTCTGGTGCCACACAAGATTTCGTTGCGCTGCAGCGCGCACCATCACTGCCGAACTCCACTAACTATTCCCCACTGGGCACAAACACGTTCCCGGTGAAAATGTTTCTCTTTCAAAGTCAGAAAAAATACTGTTTTTGCGCTGTAAAGAGTTCGATTTGACAGAAGCCCGCGTTCCGAACATAATTGTATGTACGTCAATCCTGTGGAGGGCTGACAAGCCCGGGTCAAGAACCCCGGGCTTCACGGATGGCGCCAAAATACATCTTTGTAACCGGCGGTGTTGTTTCCTCACTTGGAAAGGGCGTAGCTGCCTCCTCTATCGGTTGTCTCCTCGAAAGTCGCGGTTTCAAAGTCACCCTGCAGAAATGTGATCCGTACCTGAACGTCGATCCCGGTACGATGAGCCCTTTTCAGCACGGCGAAGTCTTTGTCACCGAAGACGGCGCGGAAACCGACCTGGACCTTGGCCACTATGAGCGCTTCACTCACGCCAAGCTTTCCCGCGACAATAATTGGACCACCGGCCGCATCTACGAAACCATCCTCACCAAAGAGCGCCGCGGCGATTACCTCGGCAAAACCGTCCAGGTGATCCCGCACGTTACCGACGAAATTAAGGCCACTATCAAGAAAGTCTCCGAAGGCGTCGACGTTGTGATTGTCGAAATCGGCGGCACCGTCGGCGACATTGAATCGCTTCCCTTCCTCGAAGCGATTCGCCAGATGCGCTTGGAGCTTGGTGCGGAGAACACGCTCTTTGTGCACGTCACCCTGGTGCCCTTCATCGCCGCTGCCGGCGAGTTGAAAACCAAGCCAACGCAACACAGCGTAAAGGAAATGCTGAGCATCGGGATTCAGCCGGACATTTTGCTTTGCCGCAGCGATCACCATATCCCCGCCGAACTAAAGAAAAAAATCGCGTTGTTCTGCAACGTCGCAGAGTCCTGCGTCATTTCCATGGAAGACGTGGATACGATTTACGCTGTGCCCGCCGAGCTAAGTAAGGAAGGTTTGGACGCGCAAATCCTGCGCCTGCTGAAGCTGAAAGACCATCCTTCAAACATGAAGCCGTGGCTCGACCTGGTGCACCGCATGCATCATCCGGTGGGCGAGGCTCGCATCGCAGTTGTCGGCAAATACGTGCAGCTCGAAGATGCCTATAAGAGTTTGCGCGAAGCCCTGCTGCACGGTGGCCTGGCGCACAATCACAAAACCGTTCTCGAATGGATCGAGGCGGAAGAAATCGATTCGGCTGCGACGGCTGCGGCGCGCCTGCACGGCTACGACGGAATCCTTGTTCCCGGCGGATTTGGTAAGCGCGGGATTCAAGGCATGGTGCACACCATTCAGTATGCGCGCGAGCACAAAGTGCCCTTCTTTGGAATTTGCCTGGGCATGCAGTGCGCCACGATCGAATATGCGCGCGATGTCGCCGGCTTGAAGCAGGCTGACAGCACCGAATTCGATCCGCAATCGCCGCACCGCGTGATTTATAAATTGCGCGAACTCCTTGGCGTCGATGAAATGGGCGGCACCATGCGCCTGGGCGCGTGGCCCTGCAAGCTGGAGCCTGGTTCCTTTGGGCACAAGGCTTACGGCAAACTCGAGATTAGCGAGCGCCACCGCCACCGCTACGAATTCAATCGCGACTACGAAAAAACGCTGGTCGCCGCCGGCCTGCGCATCACTGGACGCACTCCGGATGAGAATTACGTCGAAATCGTCGAGGCCCCCGACCACCCGTGGTTCCTCGGCTGCCAGTTCCACCCGGAATTCAAGTCCAAGCCTCTCGAGCCACACCCGCTCTTTGCAGCGTTCATCGGGGCCGCGCTGGAGCACAAAAAGGAACGTTTGCGTCCGGCCCCCGCCAGCGTCGCGGAACGTCAACCCGCCCCGGCGTTGCGTGCTGCGCCTCGCGCCACTGCCTAAACCGTTGCAAACCCAGCGCGGCCTGCGTAGCCTAAGTAGTTTACAGGCTTTTTCCCATCTCCTATGAACGCGACTCGCGAAATCGAACTTGGCAAGCTGCGCCTTGGTGCCGGCAATCCCCTCTTTCTGATTGCCGGTCCCTGCGTCATCGAAACCGAATCGCACGCCCGCGCCATGGCGGAAAAAATCGCCAAGGTCGCCGCCGATGCGGGATTGCCATACATCTTTAAGGCTTCCTTCGACAAAGCCAATCGGTCCTCGCTGAAGGGGTTCCGCGGCCCCGGGCTAAAGGAAGGCCTCCGTATTCTCGGCAAGATCAAGTCCGACCTGAAACTCCCGATCCTCACCGACATCCATGAAGCTTCTCAGGCCGCGCCTGTCGCGGATGTTTGCGACGTGCTCCAGGTTCCCGCGTTTCTGGCGCGGCAGACGGATCTGCTAATCGCCGCCGGCAAGACTGGCCGCGTCATCAATGTGAAAAAGCCGCAGTTTCTTTCGCCGTGGGAGATGGGCAACGTGGCGGAGAAGGTTGCCAGCACCGGCAACGAGAAAATTATTCTCACCGAGCGCGGCTCTACGTTCGGCTATCAGAATCTTGTCGTGGATGTGCGCTCCTTCCCCATCATGCAAAGGACCGGTTACCCGGTTGTCTTTGACGTAACGCATGCCGTGCAGCTTCCCGGCGGACAGGGTCACTCCAGCGGCGGCCAGCCGCAGTTCATAGAGCCGCTGGCGCGCGCCGGTGTTGCCGCGGGTGTCGACGGCATTTTTCTGGAGACCCACGACAATCCCGCCAAAGCGCTTTCCGACGGGCCCAACGCGCTGCCGCTCTCACAGCTCCTTGCCTTGCTCATGAAATTAAAGGGTCTCAGCAACGTGGTTCGCCGTTGGAGCGCGAAATGAGCCTGGACACCGCTCGGCGTGTGCTGAAAATCGAGGCTCAGGCGATTCAGGATGTCCTGGCGCGGCTGGATGCAACCTTCGAAATAGCCGTCACCATACTCTTCGCGTGCAAAGGGCGCGTCGTCGTCACTGGCATGGGCAAATCCGGCCTGATTGGACGAAAAATCTCTGCTACGCTCTCCAGCACTGGCACGCCGTCCTTCTTTTTGCACCCTGCTGAAGCGCTGCACGGCGATCTTGGGATGCTCGCGCGCGGCGACGCCATGCTGGCCGTCTCCTACGGCGGGGAAACCGAGGAGATTATCCGTTTGCTCGAAGCGCTGAAGCGCCTGGAGATGCCGCTCGTAACGCTCACGGGCAAACCCCACTCCACTCTAGCCGAAGCCAGTGACGTTGTGCTGGATGTCAGCGTGAAAGAGGAGGCTTGCTCGTTAAATCTGGCTCCCACGGCAAGCACCACGGTAGCGATGGCCGTGGGCGATGCGCTGGCGGTTTCGCTGCTGGAGCGTCGAGATTTCAAGCACGATGATTTCGCGGCGCTGCATCCCGCCGGCCGCCTTGGCAAGAAACTGCTTCGCGTCGAACACTTGATGCATGCGGGCGAATCGCTACCGCGCGTTTCAAAAGACACGCCAATGCCCGACGTGTTTCACGAAATGAGCGAGAAGGGTCTCGGCATGACCACCGTGCTGGAGCCGGACGGGCGCCTGGCAGGAATTTTGACCGACGGCGACCTCCGCCGCCTGATGGAGAAGCATCGCGGCGCGACTCTGGAAATGGCCGCGGGCCAGTGCATGACCAGGAGCCCGCAGACGATCGGTCCACATGTGCTCGCCAGCGAAGCCTTGAACCTCATGGAAAAGCGTAAGATCACCTCCATCGTGGTTACAGACGAAGCCAAAGGCGTCCTGGGCGTCTTGCACCTCCATGATTTGTGGACCTTGGAGCTGATGTAGCGACTTTCGGTCAGCTTCCGCTAATTCAGAAATAGAGGAGATGGCATTGCCTACGCGAGCAAAGAAAATCCCGGAAAAACTGGCAAGACGAGCGAAACAAATTCTCGTCCTGCTCATGGACGTGGACGGCACGCTGACCGACGGTAGTGTGACGCTCGTCTCGCAGCAGGATGGCCATGCGCTCGAAAGCAAAACCTTCGACGCTCACGACGGGCAGGGCCTCACTCTTGCCGTTACCGCCGGGCTGCGCACCGGCGTCATCACCGGCCGCGGCAGCGCCGCTCTTCGCCGCCGCTGCAAGGAACTGGACATCGAGTTCGTCTACGAAAAACAGGGGCACAAGGTCGCGGCTTACGAAGACGTTCTGCGCAAGACCGGCGCCCAGGAATCGGAAGTCGCCTTTCTAGGCGATGACCTGCCCGACCTGACCATCATGAAGCGCGTCGGGCTGGCCGTCGCGGTCCACAACGCCACACCGGAAGTGCGCCGCGCCGCCCACTACACCACCAAAGCGGATGGCGGCAAAGGCGCCGCCCGCGAACTCGTCGAGATCATCCTCAAATCCAAAGGCATCTGGGAAGAAATGATCGACAAAGCCCGCGCCTGAACCTGCGCGTTCTTACCCATAGACGCATTGTCGGTCGCCGTGCTCAATCCGCTCGACACGCTTTGCGTTACAATCTTATGGTCATGAAGCGCCGCAATCGCAAGCGAAGATCGAAAGCCAGCACGCCTTCCACAATTCCCGACAACGCGCGAACGCCTGCGGGTTCTTCCGCGATTTCTGCTGATTCGAGAAAGGCCGCGAACCATCCCGAACGTCCCGCCGATTCCGAAAACGGTGCCAGCGTTTCCGAGATTTCCTTTGATTCCGAAATGATTGCAAACTTTTCCGGCGCTTCCAGTGACGCGGAACCGGTGGCAACTTTTCCTGACACCCCTATGGATTCGGAACAGATTGCAAGCCCTCCCCCCGTCTCCAGTGATGCGGCCACTGTTGCTGCTCCTTCAGCCGTGCTTACGGGCGCAGACCGCCGGACTCATCCTCGCTACGAATTCCTTGCTGCTGCTGAGGTCGTGCCTGCCGAATCCGGTGCGCGGATGGAAACGCGCGTTCGTGATCTGAGTCAGCAAGGCTGCTATGTGGATACGAGTGACGCCCTCCCGTTAGGGACGGTCACGGAGGTTCGCATCACCAAGGGCTCGCAACGCTTCGAAGCCCGCGCAAGGGTCGTCTACTCGCGAGCGACCAAAGGCATGGGGCTGGTGTTTACGACCATCGAGCCGGAGCAGCTTCGGATTCTCGAAACGTGGCTCACCGAATCTCGCGAAACCTCCTGGCTCGCGGCCAACCGTCGCAGGAGTCAGCGCGTGTTGATGACTCTCCCCGTGCGTGTTTCTGGAAAGACCGGCGCTGGTGCTTTTAAAGAGGAGACTCGCACGCAGGCTATCAGTGCTCACGGTGCGTTGATTCACTTGTTGACGCAGGTTTACAGAGGACAGCGGCTCACTCTATGGAACGTCCAGACCAAAGCGGCGCTCGAATGCATTGTCGCGCACATTGACCGGCGTCAAAGCAATCAGCCTCAGGTAGGAGTCGAGTTCCTCCTGCCGAATCCCATGTTCTGGCATGTAGCCTTCCCGCCAAAAGACTGGACGCCTCGCCATCCGGACGCCAAATCCCGCGCAAAGTCCCGCGAATCAAGCTGAATCCACGTCCGCCGCTATTCAACTAATTGGGGGCTGCCGCATCGAACGGCCTTCCTGATTGCGCCACAAATTCCTTCCCCTTTATCGTCCTGGATTCCAGCCAACGAGAATCATTTTATCGCTGCATCCGAACGTTTTTTCGAATGCTTGCGTTAGAAATCGCCGCAAAACAGCGGCAATTCCTTCGCGTGCCAATCAAGAACCGCGGATCGAACGCACGGCTTTGTAAAAATCTTGCAACATGACCAAACATTCTTAGCCGTTCTCTCGTCATTACGGTAGCAATCCAGCTCGCGGAGTGGCTCTGAGAGCTCGTCGCACGCGTTCGGCGTGCCGGGAGTACGAGTGCCGCGTGTTGTTTTTCGACACCGCACTGCCGGCTCGTCCGCGCCAGCGTGGTGTGCTCGCGGTGCTTGCTGACTCCATGGCCGTCCTTTTTTGATTCGGTTCGGCAGAGTCTCGTGCACCGAATCAACTTTCACGTCAACAAAGGGGACCACGATGAACTTGCAACTTCGTCACGCGTACTCGCTTTTTATACCGTTGCTGCTCCTCGCTTCTGTGTTTGTAGCGTTTCAGCCCAGTTACGCAGCGCCACAATCTCAGCAGAACGCCAACACGTTCTCTCCGGGGTTGCAATCACAGGCCGAACAGGACGACGCCGTTGCTCAATACAACCTGGCGCAGTCTTATCTCCGCCATGATCCCACTAATGACGACTACCAATCTGCTCTCAAGTGGCTCCGCGCCTCCGCCGCCCAGGGTAATGCCGACGCGGAATTTCTCCTGGGCTATTTGTACGAACATGGCCAGGGGGTTCCCTGTGATTATGCCAAGGCTGCCGAGAACTACCTTGCCGCAGCACTCCAGGGCCACTCGACCGCCGAAAACAATCTGGCCTCTCTGTATCAGCACGGCCAGGGTGTTCCCAAGAACCTGAGCAAGGCATTCGAATGGTATCTCGCTTCCGCTCAACACGGGAATCCCGTCGGCCAGTGCAACCTGGCGACGCTCTACTACCTGGGCTCGGGGATTCCCCGCGATTACGCGAACGCAGCTAGGTGGTTTCGCGCAGCAGCCGATGCAGGATCCGCCGATGCTCAAAACAGTCTGGCGGTTTTTTACTACAAAGGCGTGGGTGTTCCACTGGATTACACGGAAGCTGCCCGATGGGTACGCCTTGCCGCGGAGTGCGGCTTGCCCACCGCGGAAACAAACCTGGCCTACCTGTACGAGCAGGGGCGAGGCCTGCCTCTCGACTACGTCGCCGCCTACACTTGGTATTCGCGCGCGCTCGCCGCGGGTGATGCCTCCGGCGCCAACCGTCGCAACCAGCTCTCGCGCCTGATGACCCGCAAACAACTCGACGAGGCCACTTCCCTGCTCGCCACCTTTTCCTCCGAACCTCAACGGCAACCCTCTCCGGCTACTGGCGGGACCTTTTCGCTCCTGGAGACCCACTAACCTTCGGCGTATTTCGCGCCACCCCTCCCGGGAACGTCAGCTCTGCTCCATCCCGCGGGTTCAGCGGAATGAATCTCCCGACGCGGGTGGTTTTCCTCAGTGACGCGCGGAGGTTGCGTATTCGTCGTTGCAGCAACGGAGGGGAGCAGAGAAAGTGCAAGGGGCCGCACGTGCTAGAATCCAGCGTGCGCGGCTAGGTTGGTCACCGAGAGACAAGCGCATCCCGCGCTACCTGACGCAATCACTCCAACAACCGGGATGCCGTCCACTAGACCAACCACTTACTTTAATGGTAACATGGCTTTGATAGTCAGACGTCACTCTCGCCGTTTCCTTCTCAGTACTCAGCGTCTCTGCGTTAGATTGTTCTTTCTCCTTTGTCTTCTTCAACCCTCAACATTCCAGCCCTCCGACCTTCAAACGCTCCCGTTCTAACCCCGTTACTCTCCTATCGTTTGCAGACCCCCACCCCATAAACCCCTGTCGCCTCAATCTTTTATGAAAACAGTGGGAGGGGGAAGGTCTGCCCATCGGTTTCCTGCCCATTCTGGCACTCAAGGTCGTGTCAGGTCATAATGCTACGCACTTATTCGCGACGAAGGATTTCTAACGATGCTCCATGCTTGGCACGACGTTTCTCCCGGCGACGATCTCCCGCGCGATTTCCAAGCCGTCATCGAAATTCCCCTGGGCTCCAACGTGAAATACGAATTGGACAAAGCCAGCGGCCTCTTGAAAGTGGATCGCATCATCCATTCGGCGGTGTTCTATCCCGCAAACTACGGCTTCATTCCCCAAACCTACGCCGAAGACAACGATCCCCTCGACGTCCTCGTACTGTGCCAGGAGCCGGTCCAGCCGCTCGCGCTCATCAAAGCACGCGCCATCGGCCTAATGACCATGATCGATTCCGGCGCCAGCGACGACAAGGTCATCGCCGTGGCCACCAACGATCCCGAATTCAACAGCTACGTCGAGGCCAACGAGCTTCCGCCCCACCGTTTGCTCGTGCTGCGGCGCTTTTTCCAGGACTACAAGCAATTGGAAGGCAAGCAGGTCCAGGTCGAAGACATTCGCCCGGCATACGCCGCCGTCAAAGTCATCGAGAATGCGCTGGCGCGCTACAAAAAAGAGCGGGACAAGCTGCGCTCGAAAGTCGGCCGCGGATGATACTATTTTTGCCGCAGGCAGCTAAATATACGGAGAAGAGTTTCCATTGAATCGTTTCTGGAAATGGACGGCGGGAATATTCGGCGTGCTTTTCGTCGCCGCTTTCGCTGCTTTGTCCTACATGGCCGGAAGCCCCAAGGACGCGTACGGCATGGTGCGCTATGCCCTGCCGCACATGCATCGCGGCACGCTGAAAGTCGGCAGCGACGCGCCGGACGCACGCATCGTCGCCCTCGACGGCGTCAGTCGTTTCCACATCCGCCAACGAACCCATGACCGTCCGCTGGTTCTGGTCTTCGGCAGTTTTACCTGACCGCCATTTCGCCGCCAGGTTGGCGACGTCGTTCAAATCTACGAAGACTACAAGGATCGCGCCGATTTTCTGACCGTTTACGTTCGCGAAGCGCATCCCACCGACGAGTGGCAGATGAAATCGAATCTGAAGGATAAAGATAACGTCTGCTACGCACAGCCGAAAACACTCGAACAGCGTGTGGCGATCGCGAATGATTTCGTGAAGCGATTCAAATTCAGTTTGCCCTTCGGTATCGACGACATGACCAACGCCGCCAATGATGCCTACGCCGCGTGGCCGGAACGCATTTACATCATCGATGAGAGCGGCCGCATCGCCTATCGCGGCGGGATCGGTCCGTTCAATTACACACCGGAAGAAGCCCGCGAATGGCTCGCCGCCCGCTACGGCGCCGTAAGACACGAAGCGCCGAAATCGCCCGCAGATGCCGCACCCATGACTGGAACAGCAGCATCGCCAACGCCCCCGCCGCCAGCGTCTCCGACATCGCCAACACCCGCGCCAAGCGCCGCCGCAAAATAATACCTCCGTGAAAATGAGAAGGAGCAAGAAAACGTTACAGGGCGGCGCGCTCAAGAAAGTTGGATTGGCGCGGGCCATCTCAAAACTCGGCTATTGCTCGCGCTCGTACGCAGCCGAGCTGATCGCTGCTGGCCGCGTGAAATGGAATGGAACGATTCGCCGCGATCCGGAAACGCCCGTCCATCTTGAAAAAGACCGCGTTGAAATCGACGGCCAGCCAGTTGCGCGCGGCTCGAAGATTTACCTTACGCTGAATAAACCTCGCGGAATTGTGACCACTGCTGCCGACGAAAAAGGGCGAGACACAGTTTATTCTTTCCTGCCACAGAATTTACCGTGGCTCGCTCCGGTAGGCCGGCTGGACAAAGCAAGCGAAGGCTTGCTGCTGCTGACGAACGATTCGGAATGGGCGGCGACAATTACTGCGCCGAAAACGCATCTCGACAAAACGTATCACGTGCAAATCAACGCCCTCGCCGATGAAGCATTGTCAGACAAATTGCAGAACGGAATCCGCGCAAACGACGGCGAATTTCTGTGCATAAGGAGCGCGCGCATGCTTCGGCAAGGCGAGCAGAATTCGTGGTTCGAAATCGTTCTCGACGAAGGCAAGAATCGTCACATCCGCAGAATGCTCGAAGCGCTAAAAATAGAAGTGCTTCGGCTCGTGCGCGTCGCCATCGGCCCGCTGGCTCTGGGCGACCTACCAAAAGGTGCAACGCGCGCGCTTGAGCCGGAAGAAAAGCAGGCGCTGGATCGTGCGATGCAAAAGCAAAGTCACGAACCCGCTTCTCTCGCTCGATAGCCAACGTTATTTCGATTTGTACGTAAACGTCACTTTCGTCTCTTCATCAAGAACCAGCGGCCTGACGAAGTTGGACGAATTCCCTGCGCGCGGCACATCGACGCGAACCGGCAACACGCCCGAAATGCGCTGCTGCAGATTTGTCACGTTGGACAAAGCGGCCAGCTGCTGCTTCTCCGCATTTTTTCGCGCATCGCGCTGAAGCCGTTCTAGATCGAGGCTGCTAAAGTTTCCGCCAGAACTGGCCGTCACGGTAATCGATTCCGAAATCGAGCCAACGCTCAAAGCGGAATTGAAGGGCGCGGGCTGCTGTCATCATAATTGAGTTAACTGACAAGCTGCCTGAAGCCACGGGCGTTGGCGGTAATTTTGACTTGACCAGAGGGCAAGTTCGAAACAACCCAACGGCCTGCATTATCGGTCACAACGTTTCGAACAACTCCGGTGTCGAGATGAGTGATGGTGACTTGCGCGTTGGGAATCACAGCTCCGGCTTGGTCCACGATGACTCCTCCCAGTTGCCCAGGGAGAAGCGACCCGAAGTCGATCTTATGGACGAAATAGTTGCTTCCCATTCCGCGCGCTTCTCCTTCTGCTCCAGAGACGTCCAAGGAAGGGGGCGGCAACAAATTCGCGACGATGGCGTCGCCGCCGAAGTCTTTCACCTTGTACTGTTCAGGAAGAAAGACTTCCCATTGCAAAAGATTGATCGGCACATCCATTTTTGGAAGAGAAAGATCGGAGCCGCCTTTTTTTTGCGAAGGGCACGCCCGAATGCATAAACACAAACGAAACGGTGTAGGAATCCACGGGACGGAAACCTGCGCGCAACAGAGGGACGCGATTGCCGTCCGGACCTTCGACAGGCTTCACTTTTTCACCGGCCACTTCCGCGGAGAGAATGCTCGCGCCTTGAGGCAGCGCCACTTTCAAAAATGGCTGCGCCTGATTTCTTATCGTCAGTTTTATTTCGGTTAGCGATCTGCCTTCCGTAGTTACGAGCGTGGTGACGACGGCGCGTTCGGCGACAGCGGCGAGAACGCTGCTATCCGGAAAGCGCGTCCATTCGAGCGCAAGGGCGAGTTTTTCGTTCGGCTGCCTGTGATAGCGAAATGCGGCTTGCATTGGAAAACGCGCGAGCGAACGCAAGTAGGGATTCATTTCCTTGAAATCCATGCGCTTGAGGCCGCCGGCTTCCGCGGCGGTGAGTTCGATCGTTCCGGCGCCTTCCACAAGGACTTCGCAGGTTTCGCGCTGGGCACCCTTGAAGCTGAGAAACGGCGCGTCGGCTTTGGTGGCGGCGATCGATTTTCCCATGGAGATCAGGAACTGGTGATTGCGTTGCGCCGGGCCGGTGACTTTTAGTGTTAAAACTCCGGATTCAAATTCGCTGGATTCTATGGATGCGCCTGTCGCGCCGGTAATTTCGAATCCCGCGGGGACTTCTATTTGGAATTGCGAAGGCTCGCCTTGCACGACGGTAACGTCGGCAAGGGCGACGATCCGAATGTCCGCCTCGCTGACGGAAACGAGGGTCTTGACGTCCGAGAGAAAGCGCAGACATAGTGAAGCACCAACGACATCACCTGACCCGCCGTCCATTCATCATCAAGGCTTTCGAATTGTCCCGAATCAATTCTGCTGTTTTTGAAATGTTCCAAGGAAGCTTCTGTCGGCCAAGGAAAATGTTTGTTATTCTCGATCTCTCTGCAAAATTCCGGCGTCACGTCCTTCAGCCTCCCCTCAGTGAAACGGTACACGATTCGCACGGAAGGATCGTTCGCATGAGCAATCGAATAACCTAAATCGGAATTACCGCCCCACCTGGACCACAGGACAACTCTTCCTTGCAAGTCCTTTCTGAAATCCACCGGCGGGAACTCTTGCTCGAATTTAAACAAGAGGTGCGGCTGGGGTTTCAGGGAAACAACCTCGATCGTCCAGGAGCCGCCGCTGCCGCCGCTGGAGCCGTTCAGTAGAACGACTTCGGGTGCGCCATCCCCGTCAACATCCATACGCGTCGCTGGGTCGAGCACTACACCGGGGCCCGTGGTGCGGTAGACCTCTTTTCCGGACTGGTCGTAAATGGCAGCTGTACATGCATCGTCTGCGCCAGAATCATCCTGAAAGTCCGCGGTCGGGCCCACCAAAACCTCATACCCGTCCCACAGCTTTTTCTTCCCAAGGCTTTTGTGAATCGGGAAACAGGAACAACAAAGCTTCTCCAGTTGCAATGTCGCGGCCCGAGTGTGGGCCGCTGCTCCTTGTGCGATGAATCCCAACGCAAAAAGGATAAAATACGTGCTCAAGTTCCATCTCTTCGTAAGCAGCCTCTTGCAACGATGGCAACCGCTCATCTGCCGGGAGTGCTCAGCTTTGGCCGGGAACTTTGGACGACGAAAATGTTTCCATAGAGGTCCTCAAACATCGCCTCGGTGACTCCCCAAAGCTGATCCACGGGCGTTTCCACAAACTTAACCCCACGTTTCGACGCGAGCTCATAAAACTTGCGGCAATCTTCGACTTCGAACACCCACCTCGTTTCCTTGCCAATACGAGCCTTGTAGTTGTGAATGGAATCGCTGGCAGAGAAGGGTTTGGCAATCTCCAGAATGATGCCAACATCCCGTCGTCCCTTTGGGGCCACGACAAGCCAGCGCTTCACCTTCTTGTTCGCTGCTGCCTTTCCTACCCGCAGAGGATCCGAAGGTGTCGCGCCCGGGGCAAACGTACCATCCTCCACTTTTTCCAGACCGAGAACGTTCGTATACCAATTCAACGCCTCGTCGTAATCGGGGACCACGATCGTGACATATCGCACGCGGACAATCCCGAGGTCTTTGCTCTCCGACTGAGACAACGCGATTACGGGCAGGAGTGCCATGCCCAGGAGCAGAACCCCAATTCTGAAACGCTGTTGGCTTGTAGTCATTTTTTCCTCGCTTTTCAATCAACTCTGACGGCCTGATTTTCAGGCCGGATCTTCTTCTTATTTGCGACGTTCCTCCATGACGCCTAAAAGATTCTCCTCGGAGTCGCGAACCCACATCAGCCACACATCACGATCTGGCAGGCTTGCAATGACGTGCGGGGGCTGATGGACCGTCACACCTCGTTCCTTAAAGGCGGAGTGAGCCCGCTCAACGTTTGCTGCCCGGAAGTAAATCATCGAGTTCTTGCCAGCCTCGACGGTCCCCGGATTCGCATCCAGGTAGATCCGAATGCCGCCACAATCGAGAAATGCCATGTTCGGACCGTTCATCAGAAGCTGAAGACCGAGCTTGTCACGATAAAACGTACTCGCACGCTCGATGTCTTTTACTGGAATGGCTATCTGTAATACACTTATCAACTCTCTGGCCATCGCGCACACCGTTCCGTTCGAAAGAGTCTCCTGAATCTTGTAATCATTCTTTCCTGGCTCTCGATTAGCTTTGGCGGCTTCGAATCCAGCCGTTTACAGGTCTGGAATCCTGTGTTCCTGACGCAATCTGCTAATCGCGATTCAGGAAACCCTCATTAACCGAGCTTGTTCGAGAGGACGAACTGATTGCCGTCGACATCCTTGAAAATTGCCAGTGTTCCCCAAACCTCCGTTTTTGGCTCGGAGGCGAACTCGACGCCTTTGGACTTCAGCACCTTGGATGTCGCCACTACGTCGTCGCACCAGAACGTTAGCGGCTGAAAACAACCGATCCGATTCTCATGACCTTCCGGCGTAAACAGCGCCACCTTCGATTCCGCGCCAGGAATGAGAAGCTCAATCCAGCGCTGCTTGGGAGTGAACGGTTGGTCCGTAAGAACTTTGAATCCCAATTTCTCTGTATAGAACTTCAGTGCGGCGTCCTGATTTCGAACAGGAATGCTGGCAACGCTGATTCCACGAATCATGTGGCTCCTCCTCGTGAAACGCAGCCTAACTTGCGCGGCCGACTGTTGCAATCAGCTAGAGAGTGCTATAGTAATGGTCGGTATAGGGAATGATCGCTGTGGATGACTACGTTATCGACGTCTTGATGCGCGATCTGGTCGCTCATGATCGTCGGCCCCGTCAGTTTCTTGCTGTACCTGTGGCTTGCCAGGGAACAACAGCGTCGCGCCGGAGCAGTTCAGGTGAGTTATCGAGAAATGGCAGAATCCGTTGGCGTCTCCAAGATCCGCACAAGCAGCTGTGAATTGGCTCGCGCGACGCAAACTGGTTGGAGTCACGAAGAAAAATTCGACGGCGATTTCTTGTTACACGGTACTCCGTCCTTGGACTGCGGGCGCAAAACGCGCGCGGTCGGCTTCAAGCACACTCTAAATCCGGTGCCGAGTCCTCTCCTTCGTGCTAAGATCTGCTAAGATCCCTTTGCGCAAAGGGCGCATCCGGTCCGCGGAAAGGACAGAAGTCCACCTGGTCATGACAACTTCGTGCTACGAACTTACTTTCTGCCCGCTAAATGCGGACCTCGGGCGTAGGAAAGGAAGTTCGCCATGCCAGTCAGAGCCTTACCGTCCAAGCCGAACCTTGACCACCTCAAATACCAAGCAAAAGACTTACTCCGGGATCATGGCCAGCGCGACTTGGGAGCGGCGCAGCGGATACGAGAATTTCACCCGCGCTTCGCTGGCGCGACCGATGCCGAAATCTTCAATGCACGCCTGCGCCTCAGCGATGCGCAACTCGCCATTGCCCGCGAGTCCGGGTTTCCGAGTTGGGCGAGGCTGAAACGACACATCGAAAAGCCCACGCTCTCCGATCAACTGCATTTGCCGCACCACGAACGGATTGAGGACGCCACATTTCGCCGGGGCGTGGAACTTCTCGATGCCGGCGATGTAACAGGTTTGCGCGCTCACCTGCGACAGCATCCGAATCTCACACGTCAGCGCATCGTCTTCGAGGGCGGAAACTATTTTCACAATCCAACGCTGCTGGAATTCGTAGCGGAGAACCCGATTCGTCATAGCAAGCTGCCGGGCAACATCATTGAAGTGACCAAGGTTATTCTCGACGCCGGCGTGGAACAATCCGCGCTTAACCAGATGCTCGGGTTGGTCGTGACCGGCAGTGTGGTTCGTGAATGTCGAGTGCAAGCTCCACTCATCGACCTGCTTTGCGATTACGGAGCCGATCCCAACAGTGCTATGCACAGCGCCTTGCACGGCGGGCTAGAAGCCGTGAACCGCCTGATTCGGCGTGGCGCTCGCATTGATCTTCCTGTGGCGGCAGCTTTAGGAAGAGTTGAGGACGCCCGCCGATTACTGCCAGGGGCAGCTAGTCGCGACCGCCATTTGGCACTCGCGTTGGCATCGCAGTTTGGTCATGTCGAAATCGTTCGTTTGTTGCTGGACGTGGGCGAAGACCCAAACCGATATAACCCGGTTGGGTGCCATTCTCATTCGACGCCTTTGCATCAGGCCGCCTGGGCTGGCCACATGGAAGTTGTCCGGCTACTCGTCGAACGCGGTGCAAAACTGGATTTGAAAGATATTCTTTGGCGCGGTACTCCGGCCGGTTGGGCAAGACACGGAGGGAGACTAGAAATTGAGGCATTTCTGCATTCGGAAGAGACCGACGGCAAGAAGCATGAGTAAAGCGAACTTTGCGGATCAATGACGGACAAACTTGAACTTACCCACTACGAACCACTCTAATCATTGATCGATGGCATGGAGGCCGCCGATCATGAAGCAAGACCAACTTCCAGAAGAAGCCGCGGCAGCACCAGGTCCGTCTTGAACGCCAGCCTTGGGTTCGGATGATACCTGCCCTTCTCGATAGAGTTGATCGTCTGGCGCGTCACTCCCACCACTACGGCGAGTTTCGCCTGGGACCACTCGCGCTCCGCACGCAACACGCGCAATCGAGTCTTAATCGAAGCCATCGCTTTGTCCCTAAGTAGGGCTATGCTCACAACACAATCCGTGAGCGCCAAGAATTGGGGTCCAATTGAACCATTTAGGGTCCAAAACGGACCATTTTTTAGTTGGATTCAGCTAGCTTAGCCGTGTAAGACCAATTGGATCATCGTGAGTTATGGAGCGGGCGATGGGAATCGAACCCACGTCCGAAGCTTGGGAAGCTTGCAATTTAACTCAAAAAACGCTGGAATGGCGGCATTTTTGCGATTTTCGGAACGTCTTAATTGGAAAATAATGGAAAACGGAAAATGGAAAACGGCCACCTCGCGGTGGGGACAAACGTCTCGGAAAGCGGCGGTCTCCAGGCTTTCGTGGGCGCACTCGGGCCGGACCAACCGCCCATAGTTGCGGGGGCCTTCAACGATCCGAACTTGCTGATCCTTCCATTTCGATTTGAACAGATTCGGCGTAGAGCAGCTGGTAGCTCGTCGGGCTCGCAGTTGCCTGTTACACGGCAGGACAGGATTCTGGCACCGAGTTGGTTGGATAGTCGAACTGCCAGACTTGCTGACGAGGTATTGAACTGTTACATCCAAGTAGACCGTTCCTCGTTGACGAATTCCGGCGTGATCCCGGGCAGCCGGTATCTACGAACAGTCCCCAAAGTTCTTCACAGATACGACCGAGCCAAATTGACTCTGGTCCGGCTCATTCATAGAATTTTGTAGGAGGAGCGTTACTGCTGTTATGTCTGCTGAATTGAGTTCCGGCGGCAAACATTCATTGCGCCGCTTTCTTGATGACCTCGTGTGGAAACATTTTTTTGACGATGTGCGGCTGGAAGAGCCGGGCGTTACCCAATACGTCTCCAAAATGCTTGTCGATTTCGTCGACGTCGGCAATCTCTATCGCCTTCAAAATGCTCAGGGAAAGAGGCTTGAGGACGTGGGGGAAATGCTCATCGAATCGAACCCCATGCTCGAAGCCCCATCTTTCGACCGGGAACGCGCCGTGCGCAAACATGTGGGGGACTACACACTGTTTATGACCGGTCTGTTCCCGGAGAGCGTCGCAAAATCCAGCCAAACGAAGCGACCTCGCCTCGATGCCTTCGTCGACTTCGTGCAAGCCGGCAAGGAGTCCTATGCAATTGTGTCTTCGTTCGATCAATTCGAGTATCGGGACGAGGCGCCGCTCTTTAGGAGTCTGTCAGAGAATTTCGAAACCTGCGTGGTCGGACTCAATTTCGTGAAGCAAGATTTAGAAGAGTTCCAACGCGAGTACTACCAGCGAGTCAAGGACATCCTCGGTGAAAGCGGATGACAATGACGCCGGCTCAGCTTGAATGATAAACGAGGATCAGGATCACTTAGGTATTGCAGAACCACCTAGAGAGCCGGGCTTTCCGCCCGGCTCATCGTGTGGTTTGATTCCTAGTTAAAAGCGAAAGCGGAAGCCCGTCGAAACGCGCAGATTGTCCTGCACTTTACGACCTGCCGTCGGAACCTCACGAAAGTCCGTAAGCAGATAGTCCACTTCGCCGAGCCTCAGGCTCATGTGTTTAGTGGCAGCTATATCGAGGCCTCCTCCTGTCGCCATCGCGAAAGAATTCCGCGATCCGGGGACGCTGAAACCGGTCCCGCCCGTCGCGTGGGCCACGCCGAAGAGACCCTCCGCGAACGGCGTAACACGTTGGTAGCTCGGCAAGTAGACTCGCGGGCCGAACAGGTAGGTTCCGAGACTGGAATCAAATCTGTCCATGTGGTACCCGCTGAAGTCTCCGACAATCCCGAACCAACTCTTGGGATTGAGGGCCACGGATGCAGTGCCTCCATGAATGTTGAAATCAGGTGAATTTGACGTCGCAGGATTGGCGCGGATGTACGAGTAGCCTAAGGATACATCCGTGGTTGTTCGTTCCTGTGCCGAACTGCTCAGACACAGGAGAAGGGACATCAAAGCGAGATACGCAAGCTTACGCATATCAAGCAACCTCCAGCTTCAAGTTTTTTGAACGTTCCGTGAGGCAGGGGAACTGTCTCACGGCGGTAGCGCGCCAAAGATTTAATGGCAGCAGCTACCACTCAATACGATGCACATTTTTGGTGCTACGTTGTCCATCGCAGGTCAAAGACCGGCGGGCCGTTGGCTAACCTAACGGAGGTGAGTTGCGCCCTTTAGGTCCGAAACGGCTAGAACAACGGAGGCCTTCTTGGCCCCTTGGAGGGCCGTTCCCCAACTCGAATTGATGTTAATTCCCTTGCGAGCCAGCCTTCCCGTGAAGTAGCCCAAAGCCCCAGCGACATTCGGCAATTCTTCCAGCAACACATCCGCTTCCGTATAGCCCAGTCCGGCCGCACTCAGAGCCTTCTTGCCCTTGCGTACATTGTCTACCACGACATGCACAAAACCGTTTTGCCCGATGGTTCCGCAATGGAAGGCAACGATGTTGACCTTTGCATCGCCTAACACTCTGGCGACGTAGGAAAGAGATCCTGGCCGATTCTCGCAAGTGACAGTCAGCAATTTCACCTTGGGCATTTTGAACCTCCACCGCTGATCGTCCCGAGGTGATAGACGTAGGAATTACGAGGACGAGCCGAGCCCGATCTGTCTGGCTTCTTCAGCCCTTAATAGTGTGCGATCGCACAAGCCATATCCCGTCTCACGGGCCAGCAGATTGCGCTGATGTTTAGCATCAGCAACCTCCTTTGCCTCCGACTCGGCCAGCGCCGTATGATCGCATTCGCCGTATCCGTCCAGACACTTCCACAGGTTTTGATCGTGGCGCATATCGACAATTTGCTTGGCCTGATCGCTTCTCAAATGCTGAGAGGTCGCAGGCCCCGAGGCCCGCAAAGCAATTACGCAGGTTCTCGTTCCTGCTGTCACCATAGTTTTTGCCGTCACTAGACGATTGAGAAAGTCCGGGACAAGCAAGAATCCCAAACAGCAGACAAACAAATAGCGCGTGTTTCATCGTAGCCTCCACATTCGCGGGCTGACACTTCAAGCGTTCGAGCATTCTAAGCAGCCCGTCACAGCTTTAGTGGTTTCGTTTGGTTGCAATATTGCAAGCAAAAGGGGACGCCGCTCGATCACGACGCCCCTTCATGCTCAGACATCTCGTTAGTTAGTACATACCTCCGCCTGGAGCCCCTGCGGCGGCCGCGGCTTTCTTCTCTTCTTCCTTGATTTCAGCGACGAGCGCTTCCGTGGTGAGCATCAGGGCTGAGACGGAAGCGGCATTCTGCAGGGCCAGGCGAGTGACCTTGGCTGGGTCAATGACGCCCATCTTCACAAGATCACCGTATTCGCCGGTCTCGGCGTTGTAACCGAAGTGTTCGTCCTTCGACTCGCGGATACGACCAACGACAATCGCTCCCTCCACTCCGGCGTTCTGCGCAATCTGCCGGAGAGGTTCCTCCAAAGCGCGTTTGACGATGTTCACACCGATTTCTTCGTCGTCTTCGACCTTTAGCTTTTCCAGCGCCGGGATGCAACGGAGGAGAGCCACGCCGCCGCCGGGAACGATGCCTTCCTCAACGGCGGCACGGGTCGCGTGCATGGCGTCCTCAACCCGGGCCTTCTTTTCCTTCAACTCAGTTTCGGTTGCAGCACCGACCTTGATCACCGCGACGCCGCCGACGAGCTTGGCAAGGCGCTCCTGCAGCTTTTCCTTGTCGTAGTCAGATGTGGTTTCCTCGATTTGCGTGCGGATCTGTTTCACACGCCCTTCGATGGCGCTGGTCTTCCCGCCGCCTTCGACAATCGTCGTATTGTCTTTGTCGATGGTCACCTTCTTCGCCGACCCAAGGTCTTCCATCTTGACGTTCTCCAGCTTGATGCCGAGGTCTTCCGTGATGGCCTTGCCGCCGGTTAGAATGGCTATGTCCTCCAACATGGCCTTGCGCCGGTCGCCAAAGCCAGGGGCTTTCACAGCGCAGCATTGCAACGTGCCGCGCAGCTTGTTGACCACGAGGGTGGCTAGGGCTTCGCCTTCGACTTCCTCGGCGATAACAAGCAATGGCTTGCCGACCTTGGCGATGTTTTCGAGCAAGGGAAGCAAGTCCTTCATCGAGCTGATCTTCTTCTCATGGATGAGGATGCGTGCGTCTTCAAGCACACACTCCATGCGCTCCGGATCGGTGACAAAGTAGGGAGAGAGATAGCCGCGGTCGAACTGCATCCCCTCGACCACTTCCAGTTGCGTCTCCATCGTCTTGGATTCCTCGACGGTGATGACGCCATCCTTGCCGACCTTCTTCATGGCTTCGGCAATGATGCCGCCGATTTGCTTGTCGTTGTTCGCACTGATCGTGCCGACCTGCGCGATCATCTCGCCCTTAACGTCCTTGTGGAGCTTCTTGACTTCCTCGACAGCAACTTCGACGGCGCGCTCGATGCCGCGCTTGAGGGCCATCGGGCTCGCGCCCGCTGCTACTGTCTTCACGCCTTCGCGGAAAATGGCCTGCGCGAGCACGGTTGCGGTGGTCGTGCCGTCGCCGGCAACGTCCGATGTCTTGGAAGCAACCTCGCGCACCATCTGCGCGCCCATATTTTCCAGCGAGTCCTTCAATTCGATTTCCTTTGCAACCGTGACGCCATCCTTGGTGATGACCGGCGCGCCGAACTTCTTCTCAATCACTGCGTTGCGGCCCTTCGGGCCGAGCGTGATCTTGACGGCGTCCGCCAGGAGATTGACGCCCCGCAAAATGGACTGGCGGGAATGTTCGCCCGTCACAATCTGCTTTGCTGCCATGACTATTGTTCCTCCTTATGATTTTTCTAGGATTTTTTCAGACTCCCCCAGCGGCTTTCGCTCGCCAGAGAGAGGAAAGAGTTATCGTTTCCCGGAAGCCGCTTTGGCGGCCCGCTGCATCTTTCCGAGAACCTCATCTTCGCGAAGTATCAAGTACTCTTCATCTTCAATCTTGATTTCGGTGCCGCTGAACTTCCCGAAGAGGATGCGATCACCGACTTCCATATCCATGGGAATTCGCTTGCCTTCGTGCAGTTTGCCTGCGCCAACGGCTACGACCTCCCCCTCCTGCGGTTTTTCTTTAGCCGTATCGGGCACGATGATGCCACCCTTCACGGTCTCCTTCTCCTCGATACGCTTGACCACGAGTCGATCATGGAGCGGTTTCAGTGCAATTGCCATTTCTCTCGAACCTCCTTTTGTTCTATATCCTTGATTAGGATCAAGACGTCCGCCTCATGCAAACGCAAGTTCACGTTGCCACTGCGGCGTATAATCTGCCCGCGAAAGCAGCGAGAGCATTGTTCTCACGTGGCGACGCATTTCCGAATGCGTGAGATTCGACGTTCGCACGTTCGGCTTGATGCGTCAGGGGTATCCCCTGACCCATGCGCCTCCGCGCACTCCGCCGAAATGCACGTCTATTGCTTGCATTGGCGACCAAACGAATGCGGAAAGGACGATTTCTTGTAAACATCGCTCTTAACCTCTGCACCAAAGAAGATTGTTGAATTGCCAAAGGAGGGCGCCAAAGGCTGCGGTTAGCACTCTCCCTTAGCGAGTGCCAATTTTACCCAAAACGCTTTTCTTGTCAAGTCTCTGACGTTTGGAGAGCCATCGTAAACTATTGAATATAAGTGCCTTAGATTGCATACAAAAGGCCTCCAAATTTGCGATGCAAATTCGAGAATTCAACAATATCGCCAGCGGAAGAGAGAGTTCTTGGGGACGCAGCAATTCGCAAACAACTTCTCTTTTTGCGTCACCTGTCTCCAGTAACCCGCTTGTGAAGTGAAGCCTGTTGCCCAGCTCGAGCCGGATAGACCTGCAGAACCTTTCTAGCTTCATACGGATTGAAAAGAAATATACGGTTGAAGATTCCGTGGTCATCGGCAAGCACCTCGGCTACTCTCGATGCGACGGCAGCAAACTCAAATCCCGGAGTTCGCGCAGGCGTGTTGTATAAAAGTGCTTCGCCGCAGTAGTGGCAAACGAGGTGGAGTTCGTCGAGCGCATGCAGCACGTGCAGGTTTCGGTCTTCGTAGTCCTCGACCTTTGCCAAGACCCGGTCCACCGCCGCTTGTACCATCCACGCGGGTGCGTAGGCTCCCCCGGCACGTTCGAACCCGATCCAGTTCTCTCCCACGGCAGGAATTCCAATCTTCGCCGCGGAAAGAGCCACAGTCTCTCCAGATACGAAGCGACGACAGGAAATCCGATAAAGTCCTGAACTGGCGCTCCCTGGGGGTGTTCCCATTCGGGATCGCTTAAGCCGTTCTCCCGCGCGAGGAACTCGTACAACTCCTCGCGAAACTGCGGCACATCTTCGGGTTTCACTCGCCGCGGCTTCGGATGCAGCCAGACCCAACCGATTCGATCGGTTCGATCGGGCCTTGCATGATTGGCGCTCGCGATGATATCAAGATAGCTGCCTTCAAACGACTCTCGCGCCTTGCCCGAGGCGACCTGCCCGTGCTCCACCCATTTCGTCAGTTCCACGCCGATCTTCTTGCCTGACCTGGTTACGCACAATATGTCAGGCGGATCAGGTCCATCGACTGCACTGCCGATGGCGTCGCCCACAGATTCAGGAGCGGCCGCGAGAAAACCACGCCAAGCTTCTCTTTCGTCGTCTCTCAACATACGTATCGCCGTTTTCCTGACGGCCTTCGCAGACTACGACAACGACTGGCTCGTGCAAAACTCAACCACGCACTCCTCGGCCCAGAAACGCTCATTCCCGCCTTCACTCGAAATGAAGGCGCAGTGCCCGCCATACTTGGGCGCGACCAGCGCAATAAAAGGATTCTCCTCAATTCCCGAATTCCGGAACGAAGCAATGGGAACGAGCGGATCGTCCTGGGCCGCGAGGATCAGCGTCGGCACGTGGATTTGCCCTGTCACGGGTAACGCACTCCCTCGATGATAATAATCGGAGGCGTCGCGGTAACCCCATTCCGGTGCCGTTATCGCGTCGTCCCATTCCCGCAAGGTCCGCGGCCCGAAGAACCGATCCGTGCGGTATCGTTCTGGAAACAACTCTGCTTTCCGCTGCATCGTGTTCCTCATACTGCGAAGGAAGTACGATTCATAGACAAGGTTTCGCGGCTGGCCGCTGCCGTCCGCGCAGGACGCAAGGTCGAGACAAGGACAGACCGCACAGATTCCGCGCAGCTCTCGCGGCGCCCGCTCCGCAAGTTCGCCCGCCATTTTGAGGACGAGATTGCCGCCCGTCGAATAACCCGAAAAGAAGATTTCGGGCACGTTGTCGCGTTCGATCAGTTCGTTAAGGACCGCCCGGAAGTCTCCCGAAAGGCCCGAATGGCAGAGCGTTGGCGTCAGATGTTCCGTCCCGCCGCAATTTCTCTGATTCATCCGCAGAACGTTGAAACCGGCCTGGTACGCCCGCACGGCAATTCCCAGCATGTACGGCGATTCACTCGAACCTTCCAGGCCGTGCACGAGCACTAATGTGCCATGACCGCGCCGCCTCTCTTGCCAGTGGCATTTCGCGAGAAGTCGCGTTCCCGGCTCGACCTCAAACAGACGGTTCGTGGCCGGCGGCAAGCTTGCGAAATCGCGCGGCCAGTAGGCCGCCGCTACGGTCGCAAGATGAGGATTCCGGAGCAGCGGGTGCGGATCAAATGGCCG